>JAAIGG010470077.1_pt1 | contig 112501 bp, 115 predicted proteins | sample 6487391 | NCBI WGS metagenome assembly JAAIGG01 (sample SAMN13974130, study PRJNA590717) | phyllosphere metagenome | biome: asymptomatic weeds; feature: pooled weeds collected from a community garden; material: weeds; isolation source: pooled asymptomatic leaves from various weed species from...
ACCAAACTCTGAACATTTCAGCAGTTTAGCGCCATCCATCAGACGTTCGAAGTCATAGGTCACGGTCTTGGCAGCGATTGCGCCTTCCATGCCTTTAACAATCAGGTCTGCGGCTTCGAACCATTCCATATGACGCAGCATCATTTCAGCTGACAGGATGACGGAACCTGGGTTCACTTTATCCTGACCCGCATACTTCGGTGCTGTACCGTGGGTTGCTTCGAACAGGGCACATTCGTCACCGATGTTTGCGCCTGGTGCGATACCAATACCGCCAACCTGCGCCGCCAGGGCGTCGGAAATGTAGTCGCCGTTCAGGTTCATACAGGCAATAACGTCGTATTCAGCCGGACGCAGCAGGATTTGCTGCAGGAAGGCATCCGCGATCACGTCTTTCACAACGATCTCTTTGCCGGTGTTTGGATTTTTAAACTTCATCCATGGACCACCATCGATCAGCTCGCCGCCGAACTCTTCTTTCACTAACTGGTAACCCCAGTCTTTGAATGAGCCTTCGGTGAACTTCATGATGTTGCCTTTGTGAACCAGAGTCAGTGAATCACGATCGTTAGTGATGGTGTATTCCACTGCCGCACGCACCAGGCGCTTGGTCCCCTCTTCCGAACAAGGCTTAACGCCGATGCCGCAGTTCTGTGGGAAGCGAATTTTCTTCACGCCCATTTCTTCGCGCAGGAATTTGATCACTTTGTCGGCTTCTGCCGTGCCCGCTTTCCACTCGATACCGGCATAGATATCTTCTGAGTTTTCACGGAAGATCACCATATCGGTATCTTCAGGACGTTTAACCGGGCTTGGTGTGCCGGTGTAGTAACGAACCGGACGAAGACAAACGTACAGATCAAGTTCCTGACGCAGCGCAACGTTCAGAGAACGGATGCCGCCGCCGACTGGCGTGGTCAGTGGACCTTTGATCGCTACGCGGTATTCTTTGATTAAATCGAGGGTTTCTTGCGGCAGCCAGACATCCTGACCGTAAAGTTCAACCGATTTTTCGCCGGTATAAATCTCCATCCAGGAGATTTTACGCTCGCCGTTGTAGGCTTTTTTCACAGCGGCATCAACCACTTTCAGCATCACTGGTGAAACATCAACACCGATACCATCCCCTTCGATATAAGGGATAACCGGGTTGTTTGGCACAACCAGTTTGCCTTGATTCAGGGTGATTTTCTGACCTTCCGCCGGAACAACTACTTTGCTTTCCATTAACCTCTCCTTCGAGCGATTTTTTGTTAATGATTTGTAAGATGCGCGTCAATACTACTTGAATATTGACGCCACGCCAATCACCGCAATTTCGCGTTATAATGCGCTGAATGTTTCTGACTGCAAAGCTTATGCGAAAAACTAATCAGACTTCTCAACCAAATAAACGATTCAGCCGACAAACTCGCCCCGTACAACGTAAAGCGGTAGCGCCGCCTGCCGTCAGGCGAGTGCTCCTGTTCAATAAACCCTTTGATGTGTTACCGCAGTTTACGGACGAAGCCGGCCGCCGGACGCTTAAAGATTTTATTGATGTGAGCGAGGTTTATGCCGCGGGTCGTCTTGACCGCGACAGTGAAGGACTGATGGTGCTGACCAACGATGGAGCCTTGCAGGCCGCGCTCACCCAGCCCGGCAAGCGTACCGGCAAGATTTATTATGTTCAGGTTGAAGGCGCGCCAGAAGAGCGCGATCTGCAGCCCCTACGGGATGGGGTTAATCTGAAAGACGGCCTTACTCTGCCAGCCGGTATCGAAAAAGTAGCAGAACCCGAATGGTTGTGGGCACGTCAGCCGCCCATTCGTGAGCGAAAAGCGATACCCACGCAGTGGCTGAAAATCACCCTGTATGAAGGACGCAACCGCCAAGTCAGACGCATGACCGCCCATATTGGCTTCCCGACATTGCGCCTGGTGCGCTATGCGATGGGTGACTTTGAGCTGGATAATCTGGCCCCCGGCGAATGGCGGGATATCAGCACCTTAGTCTGAATGCTGTTATCATTTCCATAACTTCAAGTTAACAATTCCGGAGGATTGATGTTTAAACCGCATGTCACCGTGGCGTGCCTGGTACAGGCACAGGGAAAACTTCTGGTCGTGGAAGAACAGGTGAACGGTGTGGCAACCTGGAACCAGCCCGCCGGTCATCTTGAAGCCGACGAAACGCTTCATGAAGCCGCGCAGCGTGAACTGATTGAAGAGACAGGAATTGACGCCGCGGTGCAGTATTTTATTGGAATCAACCAGTGGATAGCCCCCGATAATACGCCTTTTGTGCGGTTTCTGTTTGGTCTGGATCTGGATGCGCCACTGCCCACCGCTCCACAGGACAGCGACATTGACCGCTGCTGGTGGCTGCCGCCAGAGCAGATACTGACGGCATCTAACCTGCGTTCGCCGCTGGTGGCAGAAAGCGTACGTCGATGGCAACAGGGGGTTCGCTACCCGTTAGACCTGATTAGCCCGTTCAACTGGCCGTTTCATGCAGGTGCGCACCCGACTTCAGCGTGATAGAATGCGCCGCCTGTTTTATTGTTTTGCGAGCTTGTGATGTCTGATAACTGCCAGAAAAAAGTGATCGTCGGGATGTCCGGCGGCGTCGATTCTTCCGTTTCCGCCTGGTTACTGCAACAGCAGGGCTATCAGGTTGAAGGCCTGTTCATGAAGAACTGGGAGGAAGACGATGGCGAGGAGTATTGTACCGCCGCTGACGATCTGGCGGATGCGCAAGCCGTGTGCGACAAACTGGGTATTAAACTGCACAAAGTGAATTTTGCGGCGGAATACTGGGATAACGTCTTTGAGCACTTCCTTGAAGAGTACAAGGCCGGTCGCACACCGAATCCCGATATCCTGTGTAATAAAGAAATTAAGTTCAAAGCGTTTCTGGAGTTTGCCGCTGAAGATCTGGGCGCAGACTTTATCGCAACCGGTCACTACGTCCGTCGTCAGGACAGTGACGGCCGCAGCCATCTGCTGCGCGGACGGGATGGAAACAAAGACCAGAGCTACTTCCTTTATACGCTCAGCCACGAACAAATTGCCCAGAGCCTGTTTCCGGTCGGCGAGCTGGAAAAACCCGAAGTCCGCCGCATCGCTGAAGAGCTTGAATTAATCACGGCTAAGAAAAAAGATTCCACCGGCATTTGTTTCATCGGTGAACGCAAGTTCCGTGAATTCCTGGCGCGCTACCTGCCCGCTCAGCCCGGTGAAATCGAAACCGTTGATGGCCAGGTTGTCGGTGAGCATCAGGGGCTGATGTACCATACGCTGGGCCAGCGCAAAGGGCTGGGCATCGGCGGTATGAAAGAAAGCAAAGACGATCCCTGGTATGTGGTAGATAAAGACGTGGCGCGTAACCGTTTGATCGTGGCGCAGGGTGGCGATCACCCGCGTCTGATGTCGGTCGGCCTCATCGCCCAGCAACTGCACTGGGTCGATCGTCAGCCGCTCCGCGCCCCGCTGCGCTGTACGGTGAAAACCCGCTATCGCCAGACCGATATCCCCTGCGAAATCATTCCGCAAGGCGATGACAAAATTGAAGTCCGGTTCGACGAACCGGTTGCCGCGGTCACCCCGGGGCAGTCTGCGGTGTTCTACCTTGGCGATGTTTGCCTGGGTGGCGGCATCATTGAAGAGCGTTTGCCTTGGGTTGCCGCATAATACCGGCGCTAATAACGCGTAAACAGGAGTGACCGTGGCAAAAAACTATCAGGAAATCACCCTCGCGCTGGCGGGCATTTGCCAGGCTGCCCATCTGGTGCAGCAGTTAGCCAATCAGGGTCACTGTCAGCCTGAAGCGCTGACGGTATCTCTGCGCAGCGTGCTGGATCTCAACCCCACCTCCACGCTGGCGGTATTCGGCAACAATGAAGCCAACCTGCGCCTTGGGCTTGAAACCCTGATGGCGGTGCTGAACAGCAGCAACCGTAAAGGCGCCAGCGCAGAGCTGACCCGCTATACGCTGAGTCTGATGGTGCTGGAGCGCAAACTGAATGCCAACAAGCAGGCCATGAATACGCTGGCCCAGCGCATCAGCCAGCTCGATCGCCAACTGGCGCATTACGAACTGGAATCGGACACGATTCTGAGCGCCATGGCCGGTATTTATGTGGATGTCATCAGCCCGCTCGGGCCGCGCATTCAGGTTACCGGTTCCCCGGCTGTCCTGCAGAATTCCCTGTTACAAAGTAAAGTTCGCGCCACGTTGCTGGCCGGTATTCGTGCCGCCGTACTCTGGCAGCAGGTCGGCGGAGGCCGACTGCAGCTGATGTTTTCGCGCCAGCGCCTGCTGCGCGAAGCCAAAGCCCTTTTATCCCGCCTGCCACTGGCTTACTGAGTCAGTGGGGCAAACACCGTAAATGAATCAGGAGTTGCACTGATGGAATTATCCTCTCTGACCGCCGTCTCACCTGTCGATGGTCGTTACGGCGATAAAGTCAGCCCGCTGCGCGCAATCTTCAGCGAATTTGGTTTGCTGAAGTTCCGCGTTGAGGTTGAAGTTCGCTGGTTACAAAAATTGGCTGCGACCGCAGAGATCAAGGAAGTTCCTGCATTTGATGCTGACGCAAACGCTTTCCTTGATGGGATTGTCACCAGTTTCAATGAAACGGACGCCGCGCGCATCAAAACGATTGAGCGCACCACTAACCATGACGTGAAAGCGGTTGAGTATTTCCTGAAAGAAAAAGTGGCTGACGTGCCTTCGCTGCACGCGGTGTCTGAGTTTATTCACTTCGCCTGTACCTCTGAAGACATCAATAACCTGTCTCACGCGTTAATGCTGGAAACGGCGCGTCGCGATGTCATTCTGCCTTACTGGCAGCAGCTGATTGCCGCGGTAAAGGGACTGGCGCAGGAATACCGTGACATTCCTCTGCTGTCACGCACTCACGGTCAGCCCGCAACGCCGTCCACCATGGGTAAAGAGATGGCCAACGTGGCCTACCGCATGGAACGTCAGCTACGCCAGCTGTCGCAGATTGAAGTGCTGGGCAAAATCAACGGTGCCGTGGGCAACTATAACGCGCACATTGCCGCTTACCCGGAAGCCGACTGGCACCAGTTAAGCGAAGAATTTGTGACCTCGCTGGGCATTACCTGGAATCCCTACACCACCCAGATTGAGCCACACGACTATATTGCCGAGCTGTTCGACTGCATCGCCCGCTTTAATACCATCCTGATCGATTTCGATCGCGATATCTGGGGCTATGTGGCGCTCAACCACTTCAAACAAAAAACCATCGCGGGCGAAATCGGCTCTTCCACCATGCCGCATAAAGTAAACCCGATTGACTTCGAAAACTCAGAAGGCAATCTGGGCCTGGCAAACGCGGTGATGCAGCACCTGGCCAGCAAACTGCCGGTTTCCCGCTGGCAGCGCGATCTGACCGACTCTACCGTGCTGCGTAACCTTGGCGTGGGCGTGGGTTATGCGCTGATCGCTTATCAGGCTACCCTGAAAGGCATTTCCAAGCTGGAAGTGAACCGGGATCGTCTGCTTGACGAACTGGATCATAACTGGGAAGTGCTGGCAGAGCCGATCCAGACCGTTATGCGTCGCTACGGTATTGAAAAACCTTATGAGAAGTTGAAAGAACTGACCCGTGGCAAGCGCGTTGATGCGGCCGGTATGCAGGCCTTTATCGACAGCCTGGCGCTGCCGGAAGACGAAAAAGTTCGCTTAAAACAGATGACCCCGGCAAATTATATTGGTCGCGCGATTCAGATGGTTGATGACCTGAAATAAAATCCTGCCTGCAGACCGGTTGCCGCCGGTCTGCGTTAACCTGCTGTTTAGTTCATTTCGCTTATACTTGTTTAAATTCGTTTCGATCTGATGCTAAAGGAAATCCTATGCGTGTTCTGGTTGTGGAAGATAATGCCCTGCTGCGCCACCATCTTTCAGTACAACTGCGAGAAATGGGTCATCAGGTTGATGCTGCCGAAGATGCCAAAGAAGCCGATTATTTTCTCCAGGAACATCTGCCCGACATTGCGTTGGTCGATCTGGGATTACCGGACGAAGATGGCATGTCGTTAATTCGTCGCTGGCGTAATGACGCCGTGCGTCAGCCTATTTTGGTCCTGACCGCACGCGAAGGCTGGCAGGCGAAAGTCGAAGCCCTGGAAGCCGGTGCGGATGATTATGTGACGAAGCCTTTTCATATTGAGGAAGTCGCCGCACGCCTGCAGGCATTAATGCGCCGCAACAGCGGTCATGCGTCGCAGATTATTGCTATGGCCCCCTTTCAGGTGGATTTATCCCGTCGCGAACTCACGATTCACGACCAGCCCGTTAAGCTGACCGCATTTGAATACACGATTGTGGAAACCCTTATTCGCAACGCTGGCAAAGTGGTGAGTAAAGACTCCTTAATGCTGCAGCTTTATCCCGATGCAGAGTTACGTGAAAGTCACACGATCGATGTCTTAATGGGACGTCTGCGTAAAAAGATTCTTGCGCTGCATTCTGACGAAGTCATCGCTACCGTTCGCGGCCAGGGCTACCGCTTTGATCTCTGATGATGTCCTGGTTTAAACGCTATCGCCCTATTTCGCTGCGGACGCGCTTCTTACTGGCTTCCGCCGCCATTGTATTAATTCTTTCCCTTTCTTATGGCATGGTTGCGGTCATTGGCTATGTGGTAAGTTTTGATAAAAATACCTATCGCGTGATGCGGGGAGAAAGTAATTTATTTTTCACCCTGGCACAGTGGAAAGATAATAAGCTCACCATCGCCCAGCCTGAGCGCACGATGCTCAATTTCCCAACGCTGGTATTTATTTATGATGAACACGGCAAACTGCTCTGGCAGCAGCGCGACGTGCCGGAAATTCGTGAAAAGATCCAACCTGAATGGCTGTTGAAGCCGGACTTCTATGAGATAGATACCAACAACAGCACCAGCCGGGCTGCGATGGGCGATAACCTTACCGCTCAGCAGCAGCTCCACGCCTGGGATAATGACGATGACGATCAGGATACCTTTACCCACTCGGTAGCGGTAAACCGCTATGACGCGACAACCAATCTGCCCGCGCTGACCATTGTCGTGGTCGATACGATTCCGCAGGAGCTTCAGCATTCCGATGTGGTCTGGTCATGGTTCAGCTATGTGCTGGCGGCCAACCTGATTTTAATCGTTCCCTTGCTCTGGCTGGCGGCCCACTGGAGCCTGCGTCCAATCGGGCATTTAACGCTTCAGGTGCGCGAGCTGGAAACCGGACAGCGTGAAAACCTGGATGACAATCCGCCGCAGGAGTTACGTTCGCTGGTACGTAACCTTAATCTGCTGCTGACCAACGAACGTCAGCGGTATACCCGTTACCGCACCACGCTTGCTGACCTGACCCATAGCCTGAAAACGCCGCTGGCGGTGCTGCAAACTACCCTGCGCTCTCTGCGCGGCGGTAAAGAGCTAACGGTGGAACAGGCCGAACCGATTATGCTGGAGCAGATCAGCCGCATTTCGCAGCAGGTGGGATATTACCTGCACCGCGCCAGCATGCAGGCCGATCACAATCCGCTACAGCGCGATCTGCATTCAGTGTCCGGTTTGCTGGACAGCTTGTGTTCAGCGCTGAATAAGGTTTATCAGCGTAAAGGCGTCGAAATCACGCTGGATATCTCACCGGAAACCACCTTCTTCGGCGATCAGAATGACTTTATGGAAGTGCTGGGTAACGTCCTGGATAACGCCTGCAAGTACTGTCTGGAATTTATTGAAGTCAGCGCCCATCAGACCGACCATGCCTTGCATCTTTATATTGATGATGACGGTCCGGGCATTCCTGAAAGCAAACGCGATATGATATTTGTGCGTGGGCAGCGCGCCGATACCTTACGTCCCGGTCAGGGGCTGGGGCTGGCGGTAGTTCGCGATATTCTCGAACAGTATGCCGGTAAGGTGATTGCCTCCAGTAGCCCGTTAGGCGGTGCGCGCATGGAAGTGGTGTTTGAGCGGCAGGAAATGGAACATCGCCGCGAGTAGTTCACGCCGCGGGCTGTTATACTTGCGGGTATTTACAGCCCTTAGCGGAATCTCTCTATGGATTATCAGCTCGATCTCAACTGGCCCGATTTTATTCAGCGTTACTGGCAAAAGCGCCCGGTGGTGCTGAAGCGTGGCTTCAAGAACTTTATCGATCCCATCTCGCCTGATGAACTGGCGGGATTAGCTATGGAAAATGAGGTCGACAGCCGTCTGGTCAGCCAGCAAAACGAAAAGTGGCAGGTCAGCCACGGTCCGTTTGAAAGTTATGACCACCTGGGTGAGAACAACTGGTCACTGCTGGTGCAGGCGGTGAACCACTGGCATGAGCCTTCCGCCGCGCTGATGCGCCCTTTCCGCTTTCTGCCGGACTGGCGCTTAGATGACCTGATGATCTCCTTTTCCGTACCCGGCGGAGGCGTTGGCCCGCACTTTGACCAGTATGATGTGTTTATCATTCAGGGCACCGGCCGTCGTCGCTGGCGCGTCGGAGAAAAAGTACCGCTGAAACAGCATTGTCCTCATCCTGACCTGCTTCAGGTCGAACCTTTCGATGCCATCATTGATGAAGAGATGGAGCCGGGCGATATTCTGTATATTCCACCCGGATTTCCGCACGAAGGATACTCGCTGGAAAATGCTCTGAACTACTCTGTGGGCTTCCGCGCGCCCAGCGGGCGTGAGCTGATTAGCGGCTTTGCCGATTACGCGCTGGCGAATGAGCTGGGTAGCCTGCGTTACAGCGATCCGGACGTGCCCGCGCGTGACTGCCCGTCGCTGATCCTGCCGCAGGAGGTCGAAGGCTTGCGCAAGGTGATGCTGGATGTGGTGAATCAGCCAGCGCATTTTGAACAGTGGCTGGGTGAGTTTATTTCGCAGTCCCGACATGAACTTGACGTTGCGCCGCCGGAGCCGCCTTATCAGCCCGATGAAATCTACGATGCGCTGCAGCAGGGCGATGTGCTGTCGCGCCTTGGCGGCTTACGTGTCCTGACGCTGGGCAATGCCGTCTATATCAACGGCGAACGCGTTGAATGCGCGCACCCGGCGGTCATGGCTGTGCTGGCGCACAATCATGAAATCGCGCTTGAGGATTTGGGTGATGCGCTGGACGATCCCGCGGTACTGGCGCAGATTGCCGGGCTGGTCAACGCCGGTTACTGGTACTTTAGCGCGGAATAACGCCTTGCCGTTGCCACGGTTTTAACGGCCGCGTTGCCCTGTCGGGCAACGCGGCCTTTTATATTCAGGCTTTTCTCTGCCCCGCCAGCGCCGCCAGACGGACGATAACCTCAACCGATTGCGCCATAATATTCAGCGACGCAAATTCATGTTTGCCGTGATAGTTATAGCCACCGGTAAACAGGTTTGGACAAGGTAGCCCTTTCCATGACAGCGACGAACCGTCCGTACCGCCGCGAATCGGTTTCACCACCGGCTCGATGCCGCAGTCGCGCATCGCCTGCAGGGCCAGGTCGATAATGTGCGGGAAAGGTTCGACTTTCTCACGCATGTTGCGATAGCTGTTGCTGATCTCCACGGTAACAGAGCAGTCCGGATGCAATCCCTTGTTGATCTCCTCCGCCACCTGCAGCAGCGTATTTTTCCGCTGTTCAAAGGCTGCCGTATCGAAATCACGGATGATGTAGTGCATCTCCGCATTTTCAACCGTGCCCTTCATCTGGTGAAGATGGAAGAAGCCTTCATAGCCGTCAGTGCACTCTGGTTTCTCTCCGGCAGGCAGCGCGGCGTTAAAGCGGGTGGCCAGTTCCAGCGCATTCACCATCACGTTTTTCGCGGAGCCAGGGTGAACGTTGTTACCCACCACCTTCACCAGCGCCGAAGCCGCATTGAAGTTTTCGTATTCGAATTCGCCCACATCGCTACCGTCAACGGTATAAGCCCAGTCGGCCGCAAAACCTTCAACATCGAAATGCGATGTGCCGCGGCCAATCTCTTCATCCGGGGTGAAGGCAACGCGAATCGCGCCGTGCGGAATATCGCTCTCTGCCAGCCGCGCCATCGCCGTCATGATTTCTGCTATACCGGCTTTGTCATCAGCACCCAGCAGGGTTTTTCCGTCGGTGGTAATCAGCGTGTGCCCCGTCAGCTTATGGAGCACCGGAAACATCACCGGTGACAGCACTTCATCCCCATTTCCCAGCGCAATATCTCCGCCCCGGTAGTTTTCGATGATCTGCGGATTGACATTTTTCGCAGTAAAATCCGGCGAGGTATCCATATGAGAAATAAAGCCAATAACCGGCGTTGACCAGTCAACATTTGCCGGTAACGTGCCCATCACGCAGCAGTGATCGCTGAGGCTGACATCAACAAAGCCCAACGCCAGCAGCTCTTCCTGCAGCTGGCGGGCCAGAATCCACTGCCCTTCACTGCTTGGCACCTGACGTGCCTGAGGTTTTGCCTGAGTTTCCACTGCCACATAACGCAAAAAGCGTTCGAGTAATTGCTTCATATGCCATCCTTAAAATTTGCCGCCCGTTATTATTAACAGACGAGCAAGCGGTCGCGTTGCGTCAAATCATTATCCTTCAGGTTAGTCCCTGTGCGGCAAATTAAGAATGGCGAATTGCATTAAAAAGCATGCAACTGCTGTTTTTTGCGGCGATTTTCGCACGCTTTTCACGGCCGTCGCCCGCAGCGTTAAAGCTGGGCCTGTTTTTGACCGCTGTGCGGGTCTGCGTGGGGCCGCTGGCAGCCTGCGGACAGGCGACACGCAAGGGTAACCGGGCGGAAAAAATGGTGCGGCGATCGCGCGGAAACGAAGGAGGACAGAAGGACGCTGGAAACCTGTCTGGATGAACAGCGGGCGAGTAGCCCGCGATTCATCCGGTGGCACAAGGCGTTATTTGTGTAGCGCGTGCAGCAGCTTATGCACAAAAGCAGGCACCACCTCGCTGGCCAGTCCATAGTGGCTTTCGGCAAACTCGTTACCGACCTGGCTCGGTTCAAGGTTCAGCTCTACCGTATGCGCCCCCTGCAGTTTTGCCTCATGGACGAATCCGGCGGCCGGATAAACATGGCCCGAGGTGCCAATGGCGATAAACAGATTCGCCTGCTCCAGCGCCTGGTAGATCTCTTCCATGCCGAGCGGCATTTCGCCGAACCAGACGACGTGCGGACGCAGCACCGAGGGGAACTGACAGCAGGTACAGCGATCTTCTGCCGTGACATCTTCATGCCAGTCGATAACCTGGCCGCTGTTGGCGCAGCGCACTTTTAACAGCTCGCCGTGCATGTGCAGCACGCGGCTGTTGCCCGCGCGTTCATGCAAATTATCGATATTCTGCGTGACCAACAGAAAGTTATCGCCCAATACCTGTTCCAGCTCCGCCAGGGCAAGATGTGCCGCGTTGGGCTGGATCTCCGGCTGCTGTAGCTGCTGGCGACGGGCGTTATAAAAACGCTGAACCAGCGCCGGGTCACGTCTGAAACCTTCTGGCGTCGCGACATCTTCTACCCGGTGCTCTTCCCATAATCCGTCAGCGGCACGAAAGGTGTTAATTCCCGATTCTGCGGATATCCCCGCACCCGTTAAGACAACGATTCTCGGCAACGGGTGCGCCGCCAGTTCGGCCTGACGATCGCGTTCGAAAATACGCTGGCGAAAGCGCTGATGCACTTTTCTGCGCGTTTTCTTCAGGCGGGCAAGTCGTAAACGGCGACGAGGTGTACGCATAAAGTCTCCTGGTGCGGTAGCGAAAGGCAGCTACCGCGGTTCAATATAAAGCGGGCGATGAGGCCCGGTGGTCGGTTTAAGGTTTACATCATCCTGCTGTCAGGCGCGGGTGCCTGAGCTGATTACTGGCCGCTCAGCACGCGAGCCGGATCGATACGACTGGCGCGCCGCGCCGGATACCAACTTGCCAGCAGGCTTAGCACAATAGCGGTAATCAATACCGAAAACACGTCCAGCCAGTGTAATTCAGACGGCAGGAAGTCAATGAAATAGATATCGCCCGCTAATAAATGGTGACCGGTCAGGGATTCCAGCCCTTTCATCAGCGAAGTGAGGTTGAGCGCCACCAGCACCCCAACCACTACGCCGCTGACGCTGCCCAGTAAGCCCGCCAGCAGGCCATACCAGATAAAGATGGCGCGGATCAGCCCGTCTTTCGCCCCCAGCGTGCGCAGTACCGCAATATCACTGCTCTTGTCTTTCACGGCCATCACCAGCGTGGAAACGATGTTGAAACAGGCCACGCCAATAACCAGCACCATCGCCAGATACATGATGGCGCGGATCATTTGAATATCGCGGTACATATAGCCGTAGGTGCCGATCCAGCTTTTGATATAGACGTAAGCGTGCGTGACTTCTCCGGCCGCCCGCACCAGTTTGGCCGCCTGGAACGGATCGTTCATTTTCAGCGCGATACCGGTGACGTTGTCGCCCATATCCAGATATTGCTGCGCATCCGCAAGCGGCACCAGCGCCAGGCTGTGATCCAGCATGCCGCTCAACTGAAGAATGCCGCTCACCTGCAAACGAATGCGTTTAGGTTGCAGTAGCTTATTTTCGCCATCATTGTTAGGGATCATGATGGTGATCCAGTCGCCCTGCTTCACGTTCAGCGCCTGAGCAATGCCGCCGCCGAGGATGATCTGACTTTTACCCGGCGCAAAGCTTGCCCAGGCATTGTTTGTGACAAACTGCGGCAGCGCGCTTAGACGCGGTTCCTGCGCCGGATCCACGCCTTTAACCTGCAGCGCTTCCATCTTTGTGCCGCTTTCAATCAGTCCGGTAAAATTGATATAGGGAGCCGCAGCGGCGATACCCGGTACCTGCTCAATCGGTGCAATCATGGACTGCCAGTGCTGAAACGGCGGATTAACCGCTTCAATCTCCCCGTGCGGCACCACGGCAAGAATGCGCTTGTTCAGCTCACGTTCAAATCCGTTCATTGCGCTGAGGCCAATGATTAATACCGCCACGCCCAGGGCGATACCGATCGTGGAAATAACGGAGATCAGCGAAACCATTCCCCCCCGACGGCGACCGCGGCTAAAACGCAGCCCCAACAGCAGCGATAACGACGATCCCATCAGACCGCTCCCGCAAGAACGATGCGATCGCTTAACTGGCCGTCACGCATCTCCATCTGCCGCGACATGCGCTTCGCCAGATGCAGGTCGTGTGTCACCACCAGAAACGCGGTGCCCTGACGCACATTCAGTTCACCCAACAGTTCGAAAATCGCGTCGGCGTTGCGCGCATCCAGGTTACCCGTTGGCTCATCGGCCATGACCAAGCGCGGGCGGTTAACCAGCGCACGGGCGATAGCCACACGTTGACGTTCACCGCCAGAGAGTTCCGAGGGACGATGCGCCGCACGGTGTTCCAGCCCGACCGCCGCCAGCATTTCGCGCGCGCGGGTCTGCGCTTCGCCTTTAGCCACTTTGCCGATCAGTAACGGCATGGCGACATTTTCCAGCGCGGTGAAATCAGGCAGCAGATGGTGAAACTGGTAGATAAAGCCGAGCTCACGATTACGTAACTCCGCTTTAGCAGAGGATGACATCCCGTTTAGCGAACGTCCGTCAAACACCACTTCTCCCGAGGTGGGCGCATCCAGCCCGCCCAGCAGGTGCAACAGGGTACTTTTACCTGAACCCGAACTGCCAACAATCGCCATCAGTTCACCAGGTTGCACATCAAAGGTCACATTGCGCAGTACGTCGGTCTGGACGCTGCCTTCCTGATAGCGTTTGCACAGGTCACGGCACTGCAACAAAGGAGAGTTACTCATAGCGTAAAGCCTCAGCGGGTTGTACGGCGGCAGCGCGCCATGAAGGGTAAAGCGTGGAAAGCAGAGCAATAATCATTGCGCTGAAGGCGATAGTCACCACCTGCCACATATTAATATCGACGGGCAGCGCCGCGCCATCCAGGAACAGGCCGATAACCGGCATCAGGTTGTTAAGCTGGCTGGCTAACAGCACGCCCAGCAGTGCACCGAGCAGCGTGCCGATGATGCCGGCACTGGCGCCCTGTACCATAAAGACGGCGACAATCTGACGGCGGGTTAATCCCTGGGTTTGCAGAATAGCCACTTCGCCCTGCTTCTCCATGATCAACAGGCCCAGCGAGGTGATGATATTAAAGGCAGCGACGGCAATAATCAGGCTCAGCAGCAGCCCCATCATGTTCTTCTCCATGCGCACGGCCTGGAACAGGTCCCCTTTACGCTCGCGCCAGTCCTTCCATACCATCCCCGCCGGTAAGCGTTGCTGAGTGACGGTATCTACCTGCAGCGGTTTATCCAGCCGCAGACGCCAGCCGGTGATATTCCCTGCCGGATAGCGCATTATCCGTGAGGCATCCTGTTGATTGACGAGGATCTGGTAGCCGTCCACCTCGCTGTTAGCCGCATAGGTTCCGGCGACGGTAAATAAGCGCTGGCTCGGTACGCGGCCCATCGGGGTGAACTGGCTCACCGACGGCACCATTAATCGCAGCGTATCTCCGCGTTTGACGCCGAGTTGCGAGGCCAGTTGTTCACCCAGGATAACGTTGTACTGTCCCGGCTGCAGCACAGTCTGCTGGGTGTTAACGAGGTAGGGCGTAAGCGGGTCTTTTTCATCCGGCTGAATGCCTAACATCACCCCAACCGAAACGCTGTGTGGGCTTTGCAGCACGACGTTCGCGGTGGTTAACGGCGCAATGCGGTTAACGCCGTTCAGCTTAAGAGCGGATGCCGGGAATTGTTGAGGATTGATGCTGCCTTTGTCGCTGGTGACCAGCGCCTGCGGCATCAGGCCCAGGATGTTGCCCTCAAGCTCTCGCTCGAAACCATTCATCACAGACAGCACAGTAATCATTGCCAGCACGCCAAGCGTGATACCAATGGTGGAGAGCCAGGAGACAAAGCGACCGAAACGGTCTGCGGCTCTTCCGCGCATGTAGCGCAGACCGATAAATAGCGCGACAGGTTGATACATGGAATCCAATGTGCAGTTGCTGGAAAATAAGTAGAGAGGATGATAAAGGAGCGGCCCACTTTATGAAACCACTAACCCTCTGAGTCTGCTGCAAAGTTGTATCAGAATAGGTTAGGAAAGTGTTCGATGCACAGGATTAGGCTACAAAGAGGGGGTTAATCGTACGATTATTCAGCGCGGAAGCCGATATACTCCGTATCCTAAAGTGATGACGGCAATGAACGTCGCGCTGATGTACCCGTTTGACTTTCCTGCGGACCTTGTTCGCAAAAAAGATTTACACACAGCAACCCTTCAGTCACGCCTGCCCAAAGGCGAAGCGGTAGAAAAATTTACCGCAGAGGTGATCCCCATGGCGTATTATGGAATGATTACGCCCTGGTAAAAATGGAGCAACCTCGAGATCACATGTCCGAACCGACTCGCTATACCCTGCCCGTGAAATCTGGCGATCAACGCCAGCTCGGCCAGCTGACTGGCGCTGCGCACGCGGTTGAGTGTGCCAGCATTACCGAGCGTCATGCTGGTCCGGTGTTAATGATTACACCCGATACGCAAACCGCCCTGCGACTGCTGGACGAGATTCGTCAGTTTACCGATTTGCCTGTCACGCATCTCGCAGACTGGGAGACGCTGCCTTATGACAGTTTCTCACCGCATCAGGACATTATTTCGGCCCGTCTTTCCACCCTGTATCAACTGCCTACCTTGCAGCGCGGCATGCTGATTATGCCGGTCAACACGCTGATGCAGCGCGTTTGCCCGCACAGCTTCCTGCACGGCCATGCGCTGGTGATGCAGCAGGGTCAGAAACTGTCACGCGATCGCCTGCGCGATCAGCTTGAACAGGCGGGCTACCGCCATGTGGACCAGGTGATGGAGCACGGGGAATACGCGACCCGCGGCGCTCTGCTCGACCTGTTCCCGATGGGCAGCGAGCAACCTTACCGTATTGATTTTTTTGATGACGAGATCGACAGCCTGCGCCTGTTTGACGTCGACAGCCAGCGCACGCTGGAAGCCGTTCCCGCCATCAATCTGCTGCCGGCCCACGAGTTTCCCAGCGATAAAGCCGCTATAGAGCTCTTCCGCAGCCGCTGGCGTGAAATTTTTGATGTTCGCCGTGAAGCCGAGCATGTTTATCAGCAGGTGAGCAAAGGCACCCTGCCCGCCGGTATTGAATACTGGCAACCCTTGTTCTTTGAACAGCCGTTACCCTCGCTGTTCAGCTATTTGCCTGATAATACGCTGATTGTTAACTGCGGCGATCTGGAAGGCGGCGCAGACCGATTCTGGAATGATGCCAACGCGCGCTACGAAAATCGCCGTGTTGACCCGATGCGTCCGCTGCTTGAGCCCGCCACGCTGTGGCTGAGGCCGGATGCGTTGATGAGCGAGCTGAAAGCCTGGCCGCGCATCCGTATGACCCATGACGTTTTGCCTGCCAAAGCGGCCAACACCAACCTGGGTTATGAATCTCTGCCGGACTTATCGGTTCAGGCCCAGGCGAAAGCCCCGCTGGATAACCTGCGTCAGTTTCTGGAGCAGTTCAGCGGCGGCGTCGTGTTCTCCGTGGAGAGCGAAGGCCGCCGTGAAAGCCTGCAAGAGCTGCTGGGGCGCATTAAAATTCGCCCTAAGGCCATTCATCATCTGCGCGAGGTCAGCGCCGGAGAGCATGCGCTGATGATCGGCGCCAGCGAGCGTGGCTTTGTGGATACGCAAGGCCATCGTGCGCTGATCTGTGAAAGCGATCTGCTGGGCGAGCGCATCAGCCGTCGCCGCCAGGATACGCGCCGTACCATTAATCCGGACATTCTCATCCGCAACCTGGCGGAATTGCATCCGGGGCAGCCGGTCGTGCATCTTGAACATGGTGTGGGCCGCTATATCGGCCTGACCACGCTTGAAGCCGGCGGCATCCAGGCCGAGTATCTGATGCTCTCTTATGCCAACGATGCCAAGCTGTACGTGCCGGTTTCCTCGCTTCATCTGATCAGCCGCTATGCGGGTGGCGCCGATGAAAACGCGCCGCTGCACAAGCTGGGCAGCGATGCCTGGTCACGCGCCCGTCAGAAAGCGGCCGAGAAAGTGCGCGACGTCGCCGCTGAGCTGCTGGATATCTATGCGCAGCGCGCGGCAAAAAGCGGCTATGCCTTTAAACACGACCGCGAGCAGTATCAGCTCTTCTGCGAAAGTTTCCCGTTTGAAACCACGCCCGATCAGGCTCAGGCTATCAATGCCGTGTTAAGCGATATGTGTCAGCCGCTGGCGATGGATCGTCTGGTCTGTGGCGATGTGGGCTTCGGTAAAACAGAAGTGGCGATGCGTGCCGCCTTCCTGGCGGTGGAAAACAATAAGCAGGTGGCGGTGCTGGTGCCGACCACGCTGCTGGCACAGCAGCACTATGATAACTTCCGCGATCGTTTCGCTAACTGGCCCGTGCGCATCGAAATGCTGTCCCGCTTCCGCAGCGCCAGGGAGCAAAACCAGATACTACAGGAAGCCAGCGAAGGCAAAATCGACATTCTGATTGGTACGCATAAGCTGTTGATGAGCGATATCAAATGGCACGATCTGGGCTTGCTGATTGTGGATGAAGAGCACCGGTTTGGCGTGCGTCATAAAGAGCGCATCAAAGCGATGCGTGCCGATGTCGATATTCTGACGCTGACCGCTACGCCGATCCCCCGCACCCTGAATATGGCCATGAGCGGAATGCGCGATCTGTCCATCATCGCCACGCCACCAGCGCGTCGACTCGCGGTAAAAACCTTTGTTCGGGAATTTGACGATCTGGTGATCCGCGAAGCGATTCTGCGCGAAATCCTGCGTGGGGGTCAGGTTTATTACCTGTACAACGATGTTGAGAACATTGAGAAAGCCGCTCAGCGCCTGACGGAACTGGTGCCAGAGGCGCGCGTCGCCATCGGCCACGGGCAAATGCGCGAGCGCGACCTTGAGCGGGTGATGAATGACTTCCATCATCAGCGTTTCAACGTTCTGGTCTGCACCACCATTATTGAAACCGGCATTGATATCCCAACGGCCAATACCATTATTATTGAGCGCGCCGACCACTTCGGGCTGGCGCAGCTGCACCAGCTGCGCGGACGCGTAGGCCGATCGCACCACCAGGCTTATGCCTGGCTGCTGACGCCACACCCGAAAGCCATGACGACCGACGCGCAAAAACGCCTGGAAGCGATCGCCTCGCTGGAAGATCTGGGCGCAGGCTTTGCCCTGGCGACGCACGATCTGGAGATTCGTGGCGCGGGCGAACTGCTGGGTGAAGAACAAAGTGGTCAGATGGAAACGCTGGGCTTTTCACTCTACATGGAACTGCTGGAAAATGCGGTCGATGCCCTGAAAGCCGGTCGGGAACCTTCCCTCGAAGATCTCACCAGCAATCAAACTGAAGTCGAGTTACGTATGCCCGCCCTGCTGCCTGAGGCGTTTATTCCGGACGTGAATACGCGCCTGTCGCTGTATAAACGCATCGCCAGTGCCGAAGCAGAAGACGAGTTGCAGGAGCTGAAGGTGGAAATGATCGACCGCTTCGGTCTGCTACCCGATCCGGCCCGTAACCTGCTGGACATTGCCCTGTTGAGGATGAAGGCCAGAGCACTTGGCGTGCGTAAAATCGAAGCCAGCGATAAAGGTGGCTATTTTGATTTCGCGCCGCAAAACAGTGTGGATCCTGCCTGGCTAATCGGCCTGCTGCAAAAAGATGCGAAGCAGTGGAAGCTTGAAGGCCCGACGCGCCTGCGCTTTACCCGTGAACTGGCGGAAAGGAAGGTGCGTATGGAATGGGTGCAGTCGTTTATGGCACAGCTCATGGAAAACCGGGTCGCCTCTTAACCCGCTCACCACCAGCATCAAGCGAAGCCGCCCCGCTCAGGGCGGCTTTTTTTATGCCTGCCTTCCGACGGCCTCGTGAGCAAACAGGCTTATCCGGAACGGCGTGCCCTGTACTTATCTGGGCAGCGGCGGAGCAAACTGCAACGCACCTGCAATTCGGTTCCAGGCGTTGATCGCCCCAATTGCCGAGGTCAGGAAAATCATCTCCTGCGACGTAAACAGGGTACTGACCTCATCATATAGCCCATCCGGAATCGGCTGCTGTGCCATCAGCGTAAGCGCCTCCGTCCATGCCAGAGCGGCCGCTTCACGCCCGGAATAAATGCCCGCGTCGCGCCAGGTCGCGACTAAATCGATTTTCGCTGAAGCCAGCCCGGCTTTACGCGCCACATTAAGATGAAACTGAAGGCAAAATGCACAGCCATTCAACTGCGATGCCCGGAGTTTGATCAGTTCGGTCAATGTTTTATCCAGGCCTGCGTGGTCAACCGCCTTGCCCAGCATGCCCAGCGCTGCAACGACCTCGGGCGCTGCCTGTTCAAATGTGGACCAGTCGCTTCGGTGGTGAGAATACGATGCCATAATCAATCCTGCCTGTTAATATAAGAACACGAACAACAATATAAGAGTTCTTACATTATGCGCAAGTCAGGATCGCACAATCTGTCGCTGCCCGGCCCTGGAGAAGGCATGCGCGGCACAAAAGGCCACATTGGCTATCTGCTTCGTCAGGCGCATGCCGTTCATAAGATGCGGATGGAACATGCCCTGAAAGCCACGGGCCTGACTCTGCCCCAGTTTTCCGTGCTGACGATGCTGGCAGCCTACCCTGGTGCATCGGGTGCCGAACTGGCCCGGCTCTCCTTGCTGACGCCACAAACCATGAGCGTGATTGTCAGCAACCTTGAGCGGGCAAGCCTGATCCACCGTCGCCCTCACGAGGAGCATGGTCGAATTCAGATTATTGGCCTGACGGATGAAGGACAGCAGGTTCTGACCCGGAGCAAAGCGGCCGTTAAGGCGGCCGAAGCGGGTCTGCTTGCCGATCTGTCTTCTGAGGATGAAGGCGCTGTGCGGCGATGGCTGGTGAAGGTGGCGACCTTACCGACTGACCCGGTCTGAGGGCGATGTTGTCTGGCGCGCACCGCTTTACCGCTCAGCAGAATAAGGTTTATCGCTGTGTTCGGCTCGCCCGGCGGCTTCATCGGGTCACGCAGGTTGGTAAAGCCTTCATGGTGACCCATAAAAAAAGCGCATCCGGAGATGCGCTTTCGTGTTTCATGGTGTGCTGTGTGACCGCAATGCGGCAAGCTTTGCCCTGGATCTTATGCTTTATCGCCGTTCAGGATTAACTGTCCGTTACGGTCAACCGGGATACGGGTACCGGGATCGTTTTCCATGCGGATTTTACCCTGCTGGTCGCCGATCTTATAGGTGACGTCATAACCCAGCATTTTTTCCTGCTTGTCGTACACGGTTTTACAACGCTGTTCAGAGGTGGTGTAGGTATCGCGATCCTGCATACCGCCCTGAACCTGGTTGCCCGCATAACCGCCCGCCAGCGCACCGGCTACCGTTGCGACGTCGCGTCCACGACCGCCGCCAAACTGGTGGCCGAGAACACCACCGGCTACCGCACCCAGTACTGAACCGGCGATACGGTTTTCATCCTGAACCGGACGACGGTGCGTCAGCGTCACGTTACGACACTCCTGACGCGGTTGTTTAATCGATTCTTTAATTGGGGTTGCTGACAGCACCTGTGCATATTGTGGACCGCGATCAAACACGTTAATGCTTGCTACGGCGGCTACACCCAGTGCCGCTGCCACGCCAATACCGATACCCGCTAACATTGATTTATTCACAGGAAGTTCCTCCTGAAAGTGTTACCGCGCATTCCTGCCGCTGGGAAATCCCTTACAGCTCTGGCAGAACCGACGTGCGCGACTCGCCGTTTGGTTGAGATAAGTTTTACAGATGTAAAGCTTTTGCAATATCAGACAATGGGAAGAAAAGCGTGCCTGAAGCGTTAGTGCCACGTTTTCGGAGAGTTCTGAGCGACGATGAGGGGGCCGGATACCGCGCTGACTTCACGGCATAACAGACAAGTTAGCAATGAAATCAGCGGGTTAAAACAAAATCAGATGATGCGATTAGTGAAGCTTCAGACGGGGGCGGATGACCCGGTTGAGACTGCCCACGATCATCATTAGCCCGGTCTTAACATAACCGTGCAACGCGACCTGATGCATACGATACAGTGATATATAGACAAATCGGGCAATGCGCCCTTCTATCATCATCGATCCGCGCATCAGATTGCCCATCAGGCTTCCTACGGTGCTGAAGCGTGACAGAGAAACCAGTGAACCGTGGTCTTTATAAACATAGGCTTTGAGCGGCTTGCCCTGGTATTGCAACAGGATGTTATCCAGCGCACAGGATGCCATCTGGTGTGCGGACTGCGCGCGCGGGGGCACAAATCCACCGCCGGGTAAGGCGCAGGACGCGCAATCACCGATGGCATAGATGTCGTCATCCAGCGTGGTCTGGAGTGTCTCTTTCACCACCAGTTGGTTGATGCGATTGGTTTCCAGCCCGCCGATCGCTTTCATAAAGTCAGGCGCTTTAATCCCTGCCGCCCAGACCATTAAGTCGGCTTCAATAAACTCGCCACTTTTGGTATGCAGGCCCAGCTTGTCTGCGCTGGTCACCATCGTTTGTGTCAGAACACGTACGCCAAGTTTGCTAAGCTCCTGATGGGCCGCAGAGGAGATACGTGGTGGTAGCGCAGGCAGAATACGTTCGCCCGCCTCCACCAGCGTGACGTTGAGTGCCTCGCTGCCCAGTGCTTTATACCCGTAGCTGTGTAGCTGCTTAACTGCATTGTGCAGTTCTGCCGACAGCTCAACACCCGTTGCACCGCCGCCGACGATAGCAATGTTCACCTTCTCCACCGCCCCTTCGCTGGCAGAGAATTTCAGGAACAGATTCAGCATTTCATTATGGAAACGACGCGCCTGCTGCGGATTGTCGAGGAAAATACAGTGATCTTTAACGCCTGGCGTGCCGAAATCGTTTGAGGTACTGCCCAGCGCCATGACCAGCGTGTCATAAGCCAGCTCGCGCTCGGGAACCAATACCTCCCCCTGCGAATTCACGACTTCAGCCAGTTGGATGACTTTTTTCTCACGGTTGATGTTCGTCAACGAGCCCAGCTGGAACTGAAAACCGTGGTTGCGGGCATGCGCCAGATAGCTGAGAGCGTCAATGCCTTCATCCATGGAGCCGGTGGCCACTTCATGCAGCAACGGCTTCCACAGATGGCTGTGGTTGCGGTCAACCAGGATAATCTCGGCTTTCTTCTTGCGACCCAGCTTATGGCCTAACTGCGTTGCCATCTCCAGCCCACCGGCGCCACCGCCGACGATGACAATTTTCTTAACAGATGTAGTCAACAAAAACCCCCTCAAATTGTGAACCAAAAGTTAATCAATGGTTAAATTAAACCTTAATAAACATAGGGTTGGCGACATAATTTCGCTATCTGGGGGCAGAATAGCATGGCGGGAAGCGATGGGCCTCAGAAAATTGATGTACATCAAATTTAGCAGACAGTTCCTGGCAACGCCGACAACACAATCGGGCACCGCATGGGCGCCCGGTTGCGTCAATCTGCCGTTTTAAAGGCGTTCAGTCGGTGAAGATGGGGGGAAAGATTGCGGAACTTGTGGCTTTCGCTTTCGTCCCAGACGATCGGGTAGTAGGGATCCAGCAGTGCGGCGCTGCGCTGGCTGTCGAGAATCTCATCGTGGCGGGATAAAAGGGTCAGGCAGCGGCCGCGGTTACGTTCGCGAAAATCGCTGACGCACTTGGTGGCAATGTCCAGGTACTCTTCAGGTCGATCTATCTTGCCTTCCATATTTTCGTACGGAAACAGGTTGGGATTGAAAATCGCCTGGCGGATCGCGCACAAGAAACCAATACGTTCTGACCAGTACCCGCCCAGCCCTACGCCGCAGATCAGCGGATGCGGATCGTCGCTCAGACTGAGCATTTTATCGGTTTCTTTGAGCAGAAACTGCATGTCATGTTTGGGATGGCGCGTGCTGTAGCTGATGAGCCTGACGTCAGGATCGATAAACTGCAGTTGCAGCACTTTTTCGTGGTTGCCCGGACTGGATGAATCGAAACCGTGAAGATAAATAATCATGTTTATCCTTGAAGATCATCACACCGGGCAACCCGTGATTACCACGTCGCTTTATGCGCCAGCCAGCGTTCCTGCAGCGCGCTTAACTGCTGCGCATTCTGTTTCCAGCGGCGACTGGCCTTCAGGCTGTCCCGGCTAAAGGTTCCCCGATGGTACAACTGCACCACCGGCTCTGCCTCGATCACGGTCAAATTATCGATCACGCTTACCGCGCCCTGACGGTCGTTACAGACCAGAATCATGTCGCATCCGGCAGACAGAGACTGTTGCGCACGCTCGGCATAGCTGCCCATCACCGCCGCGCCTTCCATTGAAAGATCGTCCGAGAAAATCACGCCCTTGAAACCCAGCTCCTGGCGTAACACCGTTTTCAGCCAGTAAGGCGAACCGCTGGCGGGGAGCGGATCGGCTTCCGTATAGATCACGTGTGCGGGCATAATAGCGTCGAGCGCCTGCTCGCCGATCAGCGTGCGGAATATCGCCATATCATGCTCGCGCAGTTCGGCTTCGCTGCGGCCATCACGCGGTGTCTCTTTGTGGGAATCTGCACTGACCGCGCCGTGACCGGGGAAATGCTTACCGGTGGTTTTCATTCCGGCCTCATGCATGCCGGCAATAAAACGCCGCGCCATCGCCAGGGCAATCGCAGGGTCCTCATGGAACGCGCGATCGCCAATGGCCGCACTGATATGGCCGATATCCAGCACCGGCGCAAAGCTGATATCGATATCCAGCGCGATCATTTCGGCCGCCATCTGCCAGCCAGCCTGCTGTGCCAGCTCGCCTGCCGTTGTCATATCGTTGAGCGCGGCAAAAGACTGCATAGCGGGCAAATTCGTAAAGCCATCACGAAAACGCTGTACTCGCCCGCCCTCCTGATCCACCGCCACCACCAGGCGCGTAGGCGAGGCGGCACGAATCTGACGCACCAGCTCGGCCAGTTGAGCGGGGTCATGATAGTTGCGGGCGAAAAGGATTAATCCACCCACCAGCGGATGGCGCAGTATCTCACGCTCTTCCGCATCCAGTTCGAAACCTTCGACGTCCAGCATCAAGGGGCCGGGGAAACCTGTTGTCATAGCCTGAATCCTGTTTCACGGCACAAAGCCGTTAAATCTGCTGCCAGCTCTGTTGAGCCAGCTGTTGTAAATGCGCATCGCCGCTCTGTTCGGCGCGCAGTTGATACCAACTGGCGACTAACAGATGCAGCCAGGGCTGCCAGCGCGAAACCTGGTGTTGCAATGATGTCAGCGGGATCTGCATGAGCGCGGCATAGTCACCTAGCCACTGCTCTTGCTGAGTGGGATCGGATAAACAGACGGCCGCCAGCTCAAGCGCCACGTCGCCGTCTGCGGCATATTCCCAGTCAATAAGGTGCAGCCCCTGTTCAGACTGAATCAGATTAGCGGGATGCACGTCCATATGCAGCGGCGCAAGGCGTAACGGCCGCGGCTCGCCCTGTCTGGTTAGTCGTTGCAGCTGCTGCAACCAGCGGTGCTGTCGCTGCTGGCAACGCTGCCAGTACTGCCACAGCAGGGGCAAAAGGGATAAACGGTAACCGGTGAGCGGCTGCTGGTGTAGCCGTTGCAATAGCGCAAGTACCTGAGGCCGTGCAGCACGGAATCCGGCATCGCTCATCACCTCACCGTCCTGCCAGGGCAGGATAATGCCGTGCCGGTTACCCGCCAGCGGGCGCTGCACCAGGCCGCTCAGCCGCAATTTACGCAGCACGCGCCCTTCGCGCTGGCGATTGACGAAAGGTATCGCTGACTGTGGCGCCGGGCGGAGGAGAAGCCGTTCGTTTTGTGTGACGATCTGACAGCTCTGCCCGGTTAATCCTGCCAACGGTGTTACCGTTACCCGATGCCCGCCCGTTGTTGCCTTGATCAGTTGCAGAAGCGCCGCATTAATTTTGGGCGACACCGTTTCCAGACCAGATAATTTCACCCGTCTGCACCAGCATCAGCTGCATTTGTAAGGTCGGTGATTTTACATCGCCTTTGGCCGTGCTGTAGAGCACGTACTGCGCGTTGAGATTACGCGCCAGGCCAATCGCCTTGCTGCGCGAGTTCAGGCTGTCGTCTGGCGAAAGACCAAGTGTTTGTTTCGCCTGCGCCAGCTGTTCTGACGACACCAGAGTGAACTTACCGTTGTTATTCAACGCGTTCTGAATAGCACTGGTCGCCTTTTCACCCTGCAGTGCGCCGTTAGTGCTGTTTTTAATGCGATCGACCAGCAACACGCTTCCCGGCGTCACCGTGGCGGCGCGCACCATTTGTGCGACCAAAGGTTCCACGCTGGCATCCCAGTTAATCGTCACCAGCTTAGGCGGTTGCGGAACAGGTTGAGGCTGGGGGATCGGTTGCTCTGGCTGAGGAACAGGCTGAACCGGCTCCACAGGCTGAGTCGGTTCGACCGGTGCTGGCTGCTGCTGTTTCATCACGCAGCCAGAAAGAATAAGCGCCATCATTAGCGCGCCAGTACGGTTAACACTGCGAATCACGTAACAGTCCTCAGAGATAGATATAGAGACGAACCTTGCTGGCCGTCAGATTACCCAGTTGCGACACCGCAGCGACGCTTCCGTTGGGGGGAACCGTGACAACCTGAGCCGGTTCACGCGGCGTTATTTCAAGCCCTTTGTCGTCGTACCAGTAGTAACGATAGTGCACAACCACCGGCGTTTCACGCTGATTGTAAAGTATGCTGCTGGCACGTTTCTGGCCGTCATGGTCATCCAGCGTTGGCTCGTCGGTAATAATACCCGCCGAGAGGACAGACGACTCCATGACCAGTGACTGCGATGTATTAATCATCGGTTTGTCGCTGCTGCAACCAGTAAGGCTCAGCAACGCCACGGGCAGACATATCAACCATGAACGCATAGCAAGGTTCCCTTCAGGGATCAGTGTGACAGCATCGGGCCAAGCGGCTTGCCGCCCACCAGATGCATATGGATATGATAAACTTCCTGACCGCCATGTTTATTGCAGTTAACAATCAGGCGATAGCCGTCTTCGTCAATGCCTTCTTCCCGCGCAATCTTTGCGGCGGCGGTGAACATCCGACCCAGCGCCTGCTCGTGCGCCGCCTCGACGTCATTGGCGGTTGGGATCAGGATATTGGGGATAATCAAAATATGCGTTGGCGCCTGGGGTGAAATATCGCGAAAAGCCGTTACCAGTTCGTCCTGATACACCACGTCGGCGGGGATCTCCCGACGGAGAATTTTACTGAAAATAGTTTCTTCAGCCATAAAGCAATTCCTTGAGCCTGAGGTAATACCTCAGTATGCGGGAGAAATTCGTTTTCTTTCAACCTCAGGCGACTTTTTCTTGTTATGACCGGCGGCGTTTAACGCATTTAACAGCGCCCGTATGCGAAAAACCGCCTTTCCTGTCTCTGCCCCCTTTGCACTCGTCGCCCCCTTTATGTTGCCTGCGGCCAGACCTGACACGCGCGCTCGCAGGGCTGTCCGACGGGAACTCCCGCTCCATTTGTTTCTACAGGAGACACCTGGACAAAAGTTGCAACAATTGATCAATAAACCACCAATGCTACCTGCCGAAACTATCAACAGCGTATCGGGTTAACCTGCTTTCTGTGATGCGCGACGCCTGACAGTCAAGAAAACGATTACATCAACGATTAAACAGGATGTTGAATATGAGCATTTTACAACGTGTCAAATTGTCACATCGCCTGATTTTTCTCATCGCTTTTTTCCTTCTCGCCATGGTTGTTATCGCTGTGATCTCTCTTCACTCACTTCGGTCGCTGGCTGCGTCAGAACAGCAGCTCTTCGCTTCCCGGCTGGAGCCAGTGCAGATAATGAACGTTGCCGCCCGGGAGATGGCCACGCATTTTCGCCGTTCCTATGCTTACGTCTTTCCGGTTAGCTCCGCCACGCCCGTTGAATCACGCCAAACCACCTCTAAATTTAACCAGAAGTCTCAGCAAGCTGTGCAAAATGCGATTGATTTTCTTAAGCAATCTCAGGATCCGGCGCTGGTTGCTATCACGCAGAAAGTGTTGCAGGCCTGGCCTGACTACCTGGCGTCCATGCAACGCGTCTACGCCCTTGCCAACGAAAACAATGTGGCAGGAGCGCTAAAGGAAATCGCAACGACGACAGATCGTTTACATGTCGCGGTCCGGGATCCCCTGTTAGAAGCCGTAAAGATCTACAATGCGTCCGTCAGCCAGATCATTGACGACAACGTTTCCCATATTGACCGAACCTCCTTGATGTTGATTCTGTTAATTAGCCTGACCTTTATCGCCGGCTGCGCACTGGGCACGCTGATATTTTTTTCCGTTATGAAGCAGCTGGGTGCCGAGCCTGACGTTGCCGTCAGAGTGGCGGGCCTGATCGCCGACGGTCATCTTTATGAGCACAACGCTATTAAAGCCGGGGATACCTCCAGCCTGATTTACCAGTTATCCGTGATGCGCCAGCACATCCGCGACCTGATCAGTGAGGTCCAGGAAGCGGCGGAACAGGTAGCCAAATCCTCGACGGAAATCGCCCAGGGTACCCGCGATCTGTCACAACGAACGGAATCACAGGCTTCAGCGCTGGAAGAAACCAGTGCTTCGATGGAGCAGCTGTCCTCAGCCGTACAAAGCAATGCAGACAACGCCAGGATCGCGAACGACGTGGTCAGCAACGCCTTTCAGAAGGTAGCCAGCGGCGGTCAGTCAGTGTCTGACGTTGAGCAGACGATGCGCGCCATTCAGGACAGCAGTAGCAAAATCGGCGAAATCATCAGCGTCATTGACAGCATTGCTTTTCAAACCAATATTCTGGCGCTTAACGCGGCGGTGGAAGCGGCACGTGCCGGGGATGAAGGTCGGGGGTTTGCTGTGGTCGCGGGCGAAGTCAGAAACCTGGCGCAGCGCAGCGCCGTGGCAGCCCAGGAAATTAAAACGCTGATTACAGAAAGTCATTCACGTGTCGAAACCGGCGTGACCAATGTCAGCGTGGCAGGCGAAACCATGAAGGCGGTCATTAAAGAGATTCATCGCGTCAACGACCTGGTGGCTGAAATCAGCACGGGAAGTCATGAGCAAAGCACCGGTGTGAAACAGATCGGTATTGCCGTGGCGCAAATGGATACCGACACGCAGCAGAATGCAGCGCTGGTAGAAGAAACGGCGACCGCAACGGCACAGTTGCAACGGTTATCCGATCGACTGTTGCAGACCACCTCAAAATTTTTGACTCGCGAAGCAAACTGACAGGCTAAAGCGCGATGCCCTGTCAGCCTTAACTTCGGGCAAAAAAAACAGCGTTGAGCCGAGACTCAACGCTGTTTTCGCCGTGCCAGAACGGCATCAGATCTTATGACTTGTTACGGATGTAGTCATCCATATCTGTTTTCAGGTTATCGGATTTGGTGCCGAAAATCGCCTGAACGCCTGAACCGGCCACCACGACGCCACGTGCGCCCAAGTTTTTCAGTTCAGTTTGATCCACTTTGCTTACATCGGCCACGCTGACGCGCAGACGCGTGATACAGGCATCCAGGTTAGTGATGTTTTCTTTGCCACCAAATGCAGACACCAGTTTGCCCGCCATTTCACCGCCGGTCGCGGAAGAGGACTGTTCGCTTGCGCTGTCTTCACGGCCAGGGGTTTTCAGATCCAGCTTCACGATCAGGACGCGGAAAACGGTGTAGTAAACCGCGGCGTAGATCATACCGATAATCGGGAACAACCAGATTTTGCTGCTGTTACCACTCAGGACGATAAAGTCGATCAGGCCATGGGAGAAACTGGTACCGTCACGCATGCCCAGCAGGATACAGATTGGGAAAGCCAGACCGGCCAGAATGGCATGGATGACATACAGGATTGGCGCAACAAACATGAACGAGAACTCGATCGGCTCGGTAATACCGGTCAGGAACGAGGTCAACGCCGCAGAGATCATGATACCGCCCACTTTGGCACGGTTTTCAGGTTTTGCCGAATGCCAGATGGCAATCGCCGCGGCAGGCAGGCCATACATTTTGAACAGGAAGCCGCCAGAAAGTTTACCTGCGGTTGGGTCACCCGCCATGTAGCGAGGGATATCGCCGTGGAATACCTGACCTGCGGCATTGGTGTACTCACCAATCTGCATCTGGAAAGGAACGTTCCAGATGTGGTGCAGACCAAATGGCACCAGCGCACGTTCAACGACGCCGTAGATACCAAATGCCACCACCGGGTTTTGGTAGGCCGCCCACTGAGAGAAGTCCTGAATCGCTGAACCGACCGGTGGCCAGATAAATGACAGCACCAGCCCCATCGCGATAGCCGCCAGACCCGAGATAATCGGCACAAAGCGTTTACCGGCAAAGAAGCCCAGATATTCGGGCAGCTTAATGCGATAGAAGCGGTTAAACATATACGCGGCGATGGAGCCGGCAATAATACCGCCCAGCACCCCGGTATCGGCAAGGTGTTTTGCCTCAATTTCCGCTGCCGGCAGATGCAGGACTAAGGGAGCGACCACCGCCATGGTTTTCACCATGATGCCGTAAGCCACGACCGCTGCCAGTGCGGAAACACCGTCGTTATTGGTAAAGCCGAGTGCCACGCCAATGGCAAAAATCAGCGGCATATTGGCAAAGACCGATCCACCCGCTTCCGCCATTACATGCGATACCACCGCAGGTAACCAGCTAAAGTTCGCTGAACCAACACCTAATAAAATACCGGCAATCGGAAGAACCGATACCGGCAGCATGAGCGATTTACCAACCTTTTGTAAGTTGGCAAAAGCATTTTTGAACATAGCGTGAAACTCCTGAGTATGAGTGCGTTTTTCGCGCAGTGCGCGTGGTAAAGAGGGAGGTTCTTTACCGGTTGGCGTTATCCGCCTTTTTGATTTATTACGAAGGGTAAAATAAATTACCCTTCGTTACTTTGACGGCTATCACGTTTCGTCAATCACACGCCAGCAGCCGGCCACAACGGCGGTTTTTTTGCTGATTTTTCAGCCAATAAAAGTTGACCCTGTCGAATCACAACAGGGTCAACGAACATAATCTCGTATTTATTACAACGTCTGAAATAACTCTGAATCAGGCACCAAGACGGCTCATCGGCACATGAAACAGCGTAGAAAAGTTTTTTGTGGTGGCGGCGGCCAGCGTCTCAATATCTACGCCTTTCAGCACCGCAAGATAATCGGCAACGTCACGCGTGTAAGCAGGCTGGTTCTCTTTGCCCCGGTAAGGAACAGGCGCCAGATAAGGGGAGTCGGTTTCGACCAGAATGCGATCCAGCGGGACGTAGCGCGCCGCGTCACGAATCTGTTCTGCATTGCGGAAGGTGACGATGCCCGAGAATGAGATATAGAACCCCATATCCAGCAGTTTTGCTGCCGTCGCCTGATCTTCTGTAAAGCAGTGCAGTACCCCGCCACAGCGTTCAACCTGCTCTTCCTTGAGAATGGCCAGCGTGTCTTCACGTGCATCACGCGTATGCACGATAATCGGCTTATTCAGCGCAATTCCGCTACGGATATGTTCACGAAAAGAGTCCTGCTGCTGAGCTTTGGTTTCCTGCTGATAGTAGTAATCCAGCCCGGTCTCGCCCAGCGCGATCACCTGAGGATCGGCGGCCAGGCGGCGGAATAACTCAACATCATACGGCGCCTCCTGATTCAGCGGATGCACGCCACAGGAGAGCGCAATATTTTCACGATCGCCCACCAGCGCTTTCAGCGTACTAAAGCCGGGTAAGGTCGTGGCGATAGCCAGCATGAACCGGACGTCGCGCGCCGCCGCTTTGGCAATCACATCATCAAGGTCGTGATGATTTTTCTCATAATCCAGACCATCAAGATGGCAATGGGAATCAACAATAAACATATTTTTCTCAGTCATTTAGCCGGGTAACCTGGGCTTCAGGTTATCTGCCCAACTCAGTAATCGGTCAGTCAGGAGGAGTTCACGATTCACTGCCGCAACCTGTAATAACGATTCACGGCAGCGCATCCAGTCTTGAGCGCTGTTATTGAGCGCCGTTTGCGAGAAGTGCTGCGCCAGCATGGCGACCACGTCCTGACGATCGACGTTAGTCAGCCACTGGGTTGCGCCCTGCTGCCATTTCATCGCATCCAGTATGAATGATAACAGCCAGCCAATCCGTGCCGCGCTGTTATCTGCGTTCAGCACGGGCAGGAGTTGCAGGATGTCCTGTTGCAACGCACCCGGCAGGGAATCGCACAGTTTTTGCCGGGCCTGCCACAGGCCATCATCCAACAGCGTCAGCGCCGCACCGGGCGCACCGGCACTGAGCCGCAGCGCGGCCAGTAGCGGGGCCTCATCATGTTGCCCCTGCTTTCTGAGCCAGGCCAGACTGTGATTTTCATCTGGTGGAGGTAACGTCAGCACCATGCAGCGACTACGCAGAGTTGCCAGCAGGCGGGAGGGCTCGCGACAGCTTAAAAAGAACCAACTGTTGGCTGGCGGCTCTTCCAGCGTTTTCAGTAAGGCGTTAGCCGCCGCCTCGCTGAGCTGAGCCGCATCTGGCAGCCAGACCACCTTGGCACCGCCCTGCTGCGCATAGTGATACATTTTTTCCGTAACCTGACGCACGGCATCAATGCCCAGCGTCGTTTTGCCTTTTTCGGCTTCAAGCCGGTACCAGTCAGGGTGCGTATTTGCCTGCATCAGCTGGCAGCCATGGCAGTGACCACAGCTTTTTAATCCGTCGCGTTGCAGGCACATCAGCCAGCGGCTGATCCCCCACACCAGCGCATCATCGCCCATGCCGTCAAGAGAGGTGATCAACAACGCATGATGGGCACGGCCATCCTGATGCTGACCAATCACCTGGCGGTAAGGTTGATTGAGCCAGGGATACCAGTTCATGCGCGCTGTTCCGCCAGCCAGGCCGTCAGGGTGGCGTGCAGCGCGCTTGTAACCTGCTCAAGCGGCTGAGTGGCATCTATCGTCAGGATACTGTCATCGGCGGCAGCCAGCGCCAGATAGCGCTCACGCGTGCGTTCAAAAAAGCGCAGCGACTCCTGCTCAATGCGGTCTAATTCTCCGCGGGCGCGGGCACGCTGTAACCCGGTTTCAGGCGTAACATCGAGGTACAGCGTCAGGTCAGGACGAAAGTCGCCCAGTACCGTATCCCGTAAGGTGCGCATCAGTTCGGCGTCCAGCCCGCGACCGCCGCCCTGATATGCCTGGGAGGAGAGATCGTGACGATCGCCTATCACCCAGGCCCCCCGCGCCAGCGCAGGCTTGATCACCGTTTCCACCAGTTGGACGCGCGCGGCATACAGCATTAACAGTTCCGCTTTATCGGTTACCTGCTCGCCCTCAATGCCCTGCTTGACCAGCACGCGGAGCTGCTCAGCCAGCGGTGTGCCGCCGGGTTCGCGGGTAAAGACAATATCGTCGATTCCACTGGCCCGCAGTGTTGCAACGACCGCATCGCGCGCCGTGGTTTTCCCTGCGCCTTCCAGGCCTTCAATAACAATAAACTTACTGTCCATTTTTTTCCTTTAACACCAGCCGGTAAGCCTGCACGGCCTTGTTGTGGCTCGCTAGATTGGTGGTGAAGGTATGTCCACCTTTGCCATCCGCCACGAAGTAGAGATAGTTGGTTTTTTCCGGATGCGCGGCCGCAATCAGTGAGGCTTTGCTCGGCATCGCAATTGGCCCCGGCGGCAGGCCGCTGATGATATAGGTATTATACGGTGACGGCGTTTCCAGATCTTTACGCGTCAGCGTGCCAGTATAGGCGTTACCCATGCCGTAGATCACGGTAGGATCGGTTTGCAGACGCATCCCCACGCGCAGGCGATTAATAAACACGGAAGCCACTTTAGCCCGCTCTTCACTCACACCGGTTTCTTTTTCGATGATCGACGCCATCGTGACCATTTCCTGCGCATCTTTATAGGGCAGGTTATCCATCCTGCCCTGCCAGACTTCATCGATGGTCTTTTTCATCCGCTGATGCGCGCGTTCCAGCAACGCGACATCGGTGGTGTTTGCGGTATACAGATAAGTATCCGGAAAGAAACTGCCTTCCAGCGCCTTTTCGTCCAGCTTCAGCGTGCTGGCGACGGTCGCATAGCTGTCATCCGGCAGCGTATGTTTCACGTAGGGCGCTTTACGTAATTCGCTAAGCCACTCTTGCAGGCGTTGTCCTTCCACAAACCGCAGCGGGAATTGTGCCTCTTTGCCGCTGGCGAGCAATTCCAGCAAACTGCGGACCGTCATTGTCGGTTCAAGGCGATAGGACCCGGCTTTGAATTTGGCCAGCTCAGGCTCCAGTTTAAGCAATGCGCCAAACCAGATGCTGTGAGGGATAATCTTTTGACTTTCCAACTGCGCTTCCAGTGCAACGCGACCGGTTCCTGCCGGCAGCGTGTAGATCGTTTCCTGGGAAAGGGTCAACCGGGTTGCTGCAAGTTGTTTAACCTGCCAGTAACTCACGGCTGCCGCGATGAGCAGGATGACCACAACGCTCACCCCTATTTTTTTGATTCGGCTCATGATGCTTCCATTATCTTTCTACAGCTCGCCTGTAGCTGGTTAAACAGGGTGCGCTGTTCAAACGCCAGCGCATCAAGTTGTCGAACGGGTAATACGGGCATCAGCGCGTTGCATACCACAATCTCATCGGCTGCCTGGAGTTGCGCCAGTCCCGCCTGAACCACCTGACAAATCTGACCTGCGGCGCGCATTTCCGCTATCAGACTGCGCCGCATAATGCCGTCAACGCCCGCCTGATCCAGCGCCGGGGTAAAAACCGTGCCGCCGCTTCGCCAGAATAAATTGGCCGCACAGCATTCCACCACCCAACCGTCAGTGTCAAGCACCAGCGCCTCATCGGCGTCGGTCTGCTCAAGGTGGGCACGAATCATCACCTGTTCCAGCCGGTTCAGGTGCTTAAGGCCGGCAAACTGAGGCTGGCGCGCCAGGCGGACCGGGCTCACGGCCAGCCTGACGCCGGTTTGCTGTAGCGCCGCATAATGCGCAGGCCAGGGGGATACCGAAACGATTCGTGTGGGGCCGCTACAACCGCTGCGGCTGTAGCCCCGCCCGCCGCTGCCCGCGCTGATAATGACTTTAAGCACTGCCCTGTCATGTCCGCTGGCCGCGTGTTGCATCTCCTGCGCCAGCGCGGGCCAGTCAACGCCATTCAGCCACAGCCGTTCACAGCTTTGCTGCAATCGCTGCATGTGCCTGTCTAACAGCAGGATTTTGCCGTTGCCGATCGCGGCGGTCGTAAAGCAGCCATCGCCAAACTGTACGGCACGATCGGTGGCCGCCAGCTGGGATTGCTCAGTGCCGTTTATCCACATTGCCGTTTCTCCGGTATCAGAACGTTGCTCGACGATGGCCATGATTTTATCGGTTTCTTCGCGCCGCTGGATAGAAAAAAGGCCCGCATTGCGGGCCTTTACAGCAATCATAAACGGAATGTTTAGATTTTACGGAAAATCAGCGAGCCGTTGGTACCGCCGAAGCCGAAGGAGTTACACAGCGTGTATTCCAGCCCCGAAACCTGACGAGCGGTGTGCGGAACGAAATCAAGATCGCAACCTTCATCAGGATTATCCAGGTTCAGCGTCGGTGGAATCGCCTGGTCGCGCAGGGCCAGAATCGAATAGATCGATTCAACCGCGCCCGCCGCACCCAACAGATGGCCGGTCATGGATTTGGTGGAGCTGACCATTACCGTACTGGCTGCTGCACCAAAAACGGATTTCACCGCCTGGGCTTCCGCTTTATCGCCGGCTGGGGTTGAGGTACCGTGTGCATTGACGTAACCAATCTTATCTGGCGTCATCTGCGCATCACGCAGCGCGTTGATCATCGCAGCGGCTGCACCTGAACCGTCTTCCGGCGGTGAGGTCATGTGATAAGCATCGCTGCTCATCCCAAAGCCCACAATTTCCGCATAGATTTTTGCGCCACGTTTCTTAGCATGCTCATACTCTTCCAGTACGATAATGCCAGCGCCGTCGCCCAGTACAAATCCATCTCGGTCTTTATCCCATGGACGGCTTGCCGCCTGGGGGTTTTCGTTACGCGTCGACAGCGCACGTGCCGCGCCGAATCCGCCAACGCCAAGTGGCGTACTGGCTTTTTCCGCACCGCCCGCCAGCATCACGTCGGCATCGTTATAGGCGATGATACGTGCAGCATGACCGATATTGTGCACGCCAGATGTACAGGCGGTCGCAATGGAGATGCTGGGGCCTTTCAGGCCATACATGATGGTGAGATGCCCCGCCACCATATTGACGATTGTGGAAGGCACAAAGAATGGGCTAATTTTACGCGGGCCACCGTTCACCAGAGAGGTATGGTTGTCTTCAATAAGACCCAAGCCCCCGATGCCCGAACCAATTGCTGCGCCAACCCGGCCTGCATTTTCGTCGGTCACAACCAGACCGCTGTCCTGCATGGCCTGAATGCCTGCCACGATGCCGTACTGAATGAAGTCATCCATCTTGCGTTGATCTTTACGAGAGATAAAGTCATCGCAATTAAAATCTCTTACCAGACCTGCAAAACGTGTTGCATAGGCGCTGGTATCAAAATGGTCGATCAGGTTAATGCCGCTCTGACCGGCAAGGAGAGCACTCCAGGTAGACTCTACGGTATTGCCGACAGGAGACAACATGCCAAGACCAGTCACAACTACACGACGCTTAGACACGTTCGTCCTCCAGGGAGGGATAAAAATGACTATTGTGGGGCAAACATAAAACTCAGGCGGTCATATGACCGCCTGAAGATATTCATTAGCCTTTATGGCTATTGATATAGTCGATCGCTGCCTGAACGGTAGTGATTTTCTCAGCTTCTTCGTCTGGAATTTCAGTATCAAACTCTTCTTCCAGAGCCATTACCAGCTCAACGGTATCAAGAGAATCGGCACCCAGGTCTTCTACGAAAGATGCAGAGTTGGTCACTTCTTCCTCTTTCACACCCAGCTGCTCACTGATGATTTTCTTAACGCGTTGTTCGATATCGCTCATACTATTTAATTTCCTATCAAAACTCGCTTTCGCGATGGTTTTCGTAGTGTATAAAATGTTGAAAAAGATGCAACAAAATCCCGGCTGGTCGAACCACGATTTTACGCTATTGTGCGGTTTTATCCGCAAATAATGCAAATGATTTCGTGATTATCAGACCATATACATGCCGCCATTGACGTGCAGCGTCTCACCCGTGATGTAGGCTGCTTCGTCAGAGGCTAAGAATGCAACGGCATTAGCAATTTCCTGCGCTTCGCCTAAACGACCCGCTGGGACCTCCGCCAGAATACCGGAACGTTGATCTTCGTTCAGTGCCCGCGTCATGTCAGTCTCTATGAAGCCCGGAGCCACGACGTTGACGGTAATGCCACGTGACGCGATTTCGCGCGCCAGTGATTTGCTAAAGCCAATCAAACCTGCTTTTGCTGCAGCGTAGTTTGCCTGACCCGCATTGCCCATGGTTCCAACAACAGAACCGATGGTGATGATACGACCCATGCGCTTTTTCATCATGGCACGCATCACCGCCTTCGAAAGACGGAAAACCGATGTGAGGTTGGTATCCAGGATATCCTGCCACTCATCGTCCTTCATACGCATCAGTAGATTATCACGCGTAATGCCTGCATTATTGACTAAAATGTCCACTTCGCCAAATTCAGCGCGAATTTTCTCTAAAACGCTGTTTACAGAAGCGGCATCCGTCACGTTTAACAGCAGACCTTGTCCTTTATCGCCAAGGTAATCACTGATAGCATCGGCGCCACTTTGGCTGGTTGCAGTACCTACCACTTTCGCACCGCGTGCGGCCAGGGTTTCTGCAATCGCACGGCCGATGCCGCGGCTTGCGCCAGTTACCAGCGCTACTTTACCTTCAAAGCTCATGATTTTCCTCTTATTCCTGTGCAAGCGCCGCAGTCAATGACGCAGTATCGTTCACCGCTGCTGCGGACAGGCCGTCTACAATGCGTTTTGTCAGACCGGTAAGGACTTTACCCGGTCCCATTTCAATAAGTTGCGTGACGCCCTGCGCGGCCATAGCCTCAACGCTCTCGGTCCAGCGGACCGGGCTGTAAAGCTGACGAATCAGCGCATGTCGAATCGCGTCGGCGTCCGTTTCGGCTTTGACATCCACGTTGTTAATGACCGGCACAGCTGGCGCACTAAACGTGATGTTTTCCAGTGTTAATGCCAGCTTATCGGCAGCCGGTTTCATCAGCGCGCAGTGTGAAGGGACGCTTACCGGCAGCGGTAGCGCACGTTTTGCGCCTGCCGCTTTGCAGGCTGCACCTGCACGTTCAACCGCCTCTTTATTGCCAGCGATAACCACCTGGCCTGGCGAGTTGAAGTTAACCGGTGAAACCACTTGGCCCTGCGCACTTTCTTCACAGGCTTTAGCAATCGCAGCGTCATCAAGGCCGATAATTGCCTGCATCGCACCCGTGCCCTCAGGCACGGCTTCCTGCATCAGCTTACCGCGCAGTTCAACCAGCTTGATCGCGTCCGCAAAATTCAGCACACCTGCGCAGACCAGCGCGGAGTATTCTCCCAGGCTGTGACCTGCCATCAGGGCGGGTAGTTGACCGCCCTGCTGCTGCCAGACACGATAGATGGCTACCGAGGCAGCCAGCAAAGCAGGCTGCGTCTGCCAGGTTTTATTCAGCTCTTCAGCCGGCCCCTGGCTGACTAACTGCCACAGATCGTAACCGAGAACATCAGAAGCTTCACGAAACGTCGCTTCAACCGCCGGATAAGCAGCGGCCAGATCCGCTAACATGCCCACAGTCTGTGAACCCTGACCTGGGAAAACAAAAGCAAATTGCGTCATTTTCAATTCCTGTCAATCAAAAGCGAACCAGCGCAGAACCCCAAGTGAATCCACCACCAAAGGCTTCCAGCAAAATAAGTTGTCCGGGTTTGATGCGGCCATCGCGCACCGCCTCATCCAGCGCACTTGGCACGGATGCGGCAGAGGTATTTCCATGGCGATCCAGCGTCACGACCACTTTCTCCATGGTCATACCCAGTTTTTTCGCCGTGGCGCTGATAATACGCAGGTTAGCCTGATGCGGCACCAGCCAGTCCAGCTCTTCACGCGCAATGTTATTTGCCTGCAAGGTTTCGTCCACAATGTGGGCTAACTCGGTAACCGCCACTTTGAAGACTTCATTGCCTGCCATTGTCAAATAAGCGGGCTGATCCTGATTTTCGCGATCCTGATACGGCAGCGTCAACAGTTTCGCATAGCGACCGTCAGCGTGCAGGTGGGTTGAAATGATCCCCTGCTCTTCGCTCTGGCCCAGCACAACAGCGCCGGCACCATCACCAAACAGGATGATCGTCCCACGATCGTCTGGATTGAGCGTACGCGCGAGGACATCGGCACCGATGACTAACGCATGTTTAACGGCACCGTTTTTAATATATTGATCGGCCACGCTTAACGCATAGGTAAAGCCGGCACAGGCTGCTGCGAGGTCAAACGCCGCACAGTCTTTGATGTCAAGCATCTGCTGAATCAGGCAGGCAGAGCTTGGAAAGGCGTGACTGGACGAGGTGGTCGCAACGATGATCAGACCGATATCATTGGCGTCAACGCCTGCCATTTCCAGTGCACGTTGTGCAGCCTGATGTCCCATACTTGCGACAGTCTCATCCGGCGCAGCAATACGGCGCTCACGAATGCCGGTACGGGTAACAATCCACTCGTCCGAAGTCTCCACCATTTTTTCCAGATCGGCATTGGTGCGGATCTGGCTGGGCAAATAACTGCCCGTACCGATAATTTTGGTAAACATCTAGGCTTTGTCACTCCTGGCTAATACAGCGTCCAGACGGGCGGCAATGCGTTCAGGCACCTGCCGCCTCACCGTCTGCTCGGCCTGATTGATCGCCACGGCAAAAGCATGTTGATTTGCTGCACCATGGCTCTTTATCACTGTCCCGCGTAATCCTAACAGACAAGCGCCATTATACTGGTCGGGGTTGAGATGCCCGAAGCGCCTGACCAAACGCTTTTTCATCCAGCGCCCCAGCAACGTCAGCCACCACGACCGCTTCTTACCTTCCTCTGATGACTTGAACAGAGAAAGAAACATTCTTACTACGCCTTCCATTGTCTTCAGAGTGATGTTTCCTGCGAAACCATCACAGACCAGCACATCCGTTTTGCCAGTCAGTAAATCATTACCTTCAAGGTAACCAATGTAGTTAATCTGCGGCAATGCCTTGAGACTTAACGCCGCATCGCGGATGCTTTCAAGCCCTTTATGCTCTTCATGACCAATATTGAGAAGTGCCACACGGGGATTCGCAATCCCCAACACTTCTTCCGCCATCACTGAGCCCATTACCGCAAACTGCACCAGCATCGCACTGTCTGAGTCGACATTGGCACCTAAATCTAAAATGACCGTTTTTCCCTTCTGCTGATGGGGTAAAACGGTCATAAGCGCCGGACGTTTAATCCCGTCCAGCGGCTTCAGTAATAATGTCGCCAGCCCCATCAGCGCGCCCGTGTTGCCGCTGCTGACGCAGGCCTGAGCCCGCCCTTCTTTAACCAACTCTAACGCCACTCGCATAGAACTGCCGCGGCTGTTACGGATGGCTTGTGCGGGTCGCGCATCACTTGCAATAACTGATTCGGCAGGCACAACCTGCAGTCGCTCCAGCAAGGAGGAATCCGCTTTGGCAAGCAATGGCGTGAGAATGTCGGGATCTCCGACAAGAAGAAGGATAATTTCCGAATGAGAGGCCAGTGCCTGCAATGCTGCAGGCACCGTCACGCAGGGACCGAAGTCCCCGCCCATGGCATCGATAGCCAGGGTCAAACGTGCCAAGGTATCGCCTTGCTAAGCAAAGAACTTACTTAACGATAACCTTGCGACCGCGGTAGTAACCGTCCGCAGTGATGTGGTGACGCAGATGAGTTTCACCAGAAACTTTATCTACTGACAGAGTGGCAGTGGTCAGCGCATCGTGCGAACGACGCATACCACGCTTAGAACGGGTGGGTTTATTCTGTTGTACGGCCATGGACCTTACTCCTATTACTTACGCTTTAAACTGGCTAATACGGCAAATGGGTTTGGTTTTTCTGCCTCTGCAGGCAACTGACCAAAGACCATGTCCGCCTCGGACACTTCACAGTGTTCAGAATCGTGCACCGGAACCACAGGCAGCGCGAGAATAACTTCATCCTCGATAACTGCCAGCAGGTCGATCTCACCAAACTCGTTGACATCAACCGGCTCGTACGCTTCCGGCAACGCTTCGGCCTGCTCGTCAGACGACACAGGACTGAAGCAATAGCTTACGTGTACATGATGTGGAAAAACCTGGTTGCAGCGCTGACAACGTAGCGTAACCTGTACATCAGCAGTACCCGTCAGTACTGCCAGACGCTGGTTGTCAACCGCAAACGACATGACACAATCTACATCACTGTCCACACTGACGACCGACTCAGCAACACGCTCAACCTGTTGAGAGGTATAAACACCTTGATAATCCAGGCGTTTTTGAGCGGTGCGGACTGGGTCCAGCGTCAGGGGTAATTTTACCTTTTGCATAGGGCGCGCATATTAACTTTGTAATCACATAGAGTCAAAGAAAAAGGCCGTTTACCAGCATCTTTCAACCACTATTCGCATCCAGTGCGGCGCACAGTTTAAAATGACTGCCACCAATTCGCTATCAATATTGAAAAAAAATGACAGCATCGATTCTTTTAGCATCAACGTCGCCCTTTCGTCAGGCACTGTTAGCGCGGCTGGGCCTGCCTTTCACGGTCGATTCGCCGCAGACAGATGAAACGCCGTTAGCGCATGAAAGCGCGGAAGCGCTGGTCACCCGATTAGCCATCGCCAAGGCGCAGGCGCTGGCCCAACGTTATCCTGACCACTGGATTATTGGTTCTGACCAGGTCTGCGTGCTGAATGGCGTGATAACCGGGAAACCCCATACGGTTGAAAACGCGGAAGCACAGTTGCGGGCCGCCAGCGGCCAGCGCGTAACGTTTTATACCGGGCTGGCGCTATACCACCCTGCCAGCCAGCGCTTAATGCAATGCTGTGAGCCGTTTAGCGTCCATTTCCGCACGCTAACCGACGCCGAGATCCGTGCCTATATAAAGAAAGAGCAACCGCTGCAGTGCGCAGGGAGCTTTAAAAGCGAAGGGTTGGGGATTTGTTTATTCGATCGTCTTGAGGGACGCGATCCGAATACGCTGGTCGGTTTACCGCTTATCGCGCTCAGCAATATGCTGCGAGAAGCAGGCATCAACCCCCTGTCGGATTGATGCCCGGCGCGTCAGCTTTTCTGCTGGCGCAGCATCGTCAGGCAATGCTGCAACTTGTCATCCAGTGGCGCTTCCATGCGGAGCGTCTCACCCGTGTTGGGATGCGTAAAGGTCAGCGCGGCCGCATGCAGGAACAAGCGGTTAAGCCCCGTAGAGGACAGCTGGCTGTCAAACGCGCGATCGCCGTAGCGGTCGTCGAATGCAATAGGATGACCGGCATGCAGCGTATGCACACGAATCTGGTGGGTACGTCCGGTAACCGGGCTGGCTTTTACAAGGGTGGCGAAGTCGAAGCGCTCTTCCACTTTAAACCGGGTTTCTGAAGGCTTGCCGTCGCTGCTCACGCGTACCATGCGCTCACCGCTTTGCAGAATGTTTTTCAGCAACGGCGCCTGAACCACTTTCAGATGCGATGGCCAGTTACCCTGAACCAGCGCCAGATAGTCTTTCTGCATGCCTTTCTCACGCAGTTGTTCATGCAGTGAGCGCAAGGCTGAACGCTTTTTGGCCACCAGCAGCACGCCAGAGGTGTCACGATCCAGACGGTGCACCAGCTCCAGGAAACGAGCCTCAGGACGCAGGGCGCGCAAGCCTTCTATCACGCCAAAGCTCAGGCCGCTGCCACCGTGTACCGCTGTACCGGACGGCTTGTTCAGTACCAGCAGGTGATCGTCTTCAAAGAGAATGGCATTGGCTAAAGAAGCCACTTTGGCCAGCTTGGGCGAAACGCCCTCTTCGTCCCGTTCGGCTACCCGGACGGGCGGGATACGCACCTCATCGCCCTCTTCCAGCTTATATTCTGGCTTGATGCGTTTCTTGTTAACCCGCACCTCGCCTTTACGCACGATGCGATAAATCATGCTTTTCGGCACGCCCTTTAACTGGGTGCGCAAAAAGTTGTCAATGCGTTGTCCGGCATTTTCAGCCGTGATGGCGACAAAGTGTACGCCTGGATTCTCTGTTTTCATGGCGGCGATTCTAAATAGTGTCCCCTGATAGCGCCACCCCTTTTTCTGTGCTTAACTCTTTGCGTCTCGTCAGGAAGCGTAATGTGATTGCTGTGATTTTCAGCAGCGCGGGTGCACTTCTTGTCGTAGGGTTCTTAAAATGTAAAGAAAATTGATCAGTGAGTTAAAGTCACCTTGCTATATGAAGGTTAGCAGTGGAATAATGCTTGGGTTTCTTAGCTGAAGATTCAGATAAGAAAAAAAACGAAATTAGTTATTTTGTCGGATTGAGCAGACACGCAGCAATGGCGTAAGACGTAATGCGAAATCAGACACTTAGCGGGCTGCGGGTTGCGGCCTGGACATGAGATGGAGTGCACGGGTTTACTGAATTATCTCTCGCATTTCCACTATCTGGTGCTGTTGTTCCTTATGAAAAACAGGCCACCGACGTTATTTGCGCCCCTCGCGCGGTCGATAACCGTGAGGTTGACGACATTGCACTAAGTCACGGGGCCATCGGTTGATACTCGTCCAGGGTAACTATGCCCGCAGCTTTAATCACTCATGAAAGAATAACGAGTACGTTACGATGAAAAGAATGTTAATCAACGCAACTCAGCAGGAGGAGTTGCGCGTTGCCCTGGTTGATGGTCAACGTCTGTACGATCTGGATATCGAAAGCCCAGGACACGAACAGAAAAAAGCCAATATCTACAAAGGTAAAATCACCCGTATCGAACCCAGCCTTGAAGCGGCTTTTGTCGATTACGGTGCAGAACGTCACGGTTTCCTCCCTCTGAAAGAAATTTCCCGCGAATACTTCCCTGCTAATTACAACTCACACGGTCGTCCGAACATTAAAGACGTGCTGCGTGAAGGTCAGGAAGTCATTGTTCAGATTGATAAAGAAGAACGCGGCAACAAAGGCGCTGCGCTCACTACCTTTATCTCTCTGGCAGGCAGCTATCTGGTATTGATGCCAAATAACCCGCGCGCGGGTGGGATTTCACGTCGGATTGAAGGCGATGACCGTACCGAACTGAAAGAGGCGCTATCGGCGCTTGAACTCCCTGATGGCATGGGGCTGATTGTTCGCACGGCGGGCGTCGGTAAATCAGCCGAATCGCTGCAGTGGGACCTTAGCTTCCGTCTGAAGCATTGGGAAGCCATCAAAAAAGCGGCTGACAGCCGCGCGGCCCCGTTCCTGATCCATCAGGAAAGCAACGTGATCGTGCGCGCCTTCCGCGACTATCTGCGTCAGGATATCGGTGAGATTCTTATCGATAACCCGAAAGTGCTGGAACTGGCACGTCAGCATATCGCCGCGCTGGGCCGTCCGGACTTTAGCAGCAAAATTAAGCTCTACACCGGTGAGATTCCGCTGTTCAGCCATTACCAAATCGAATCGCAAATCGAATCCGCTTTCCAGCGTGAAGTTCGCTTGCCGTCAGGCGGCTCAATCGTTATCGACAGTACCGAAGCGCTTACCGCCATCGATATCAACTCCGCCCGTGCCACGCGCGGTGGCGATATTGAAGAAACCGCCTTTAATACCAACCTGGAAGCGGCCGACGAAATTGCTCGCCAGCTGCGTCTGCGCGACCTGGGCGGCCTGATCGTTATCGACTTCATCGATATGACACCGGTTCGTCACCAGCGCGCGGTTGAAAACCGTCTGCGTGAAGCCGTCCGTCAGGATCGCGCCCGAATTCAAATCAGCCATATTTCACGTTTTGGCCTGCTGGAGATGTCCCGCCAGCGCCTCAGCCCGTCCCTGGGCGAGTCCAGCCACCACGTCTGTCCACGTTGTAGCGGCACCGGCACTATTCGTGATAACGAATCTCTCTCGCTGTCCATTCTGCGCCTGATTGAAGAAGAAGCGCTGAAAGACAACACCAAAGAAGTGCATGCTATCGTGCCGGTCCCGGTTGCCTCTTACCTGCTGAATGAAAAACGTGAAGCGGTAAATGCTATCGAGAAACGTCAGGGCGGCGTACGTGCGGTCATCGTGCCGGACGACCGGATGGAAACCCCGCACTACTCCGTTCTGCGCGTGCGCAAAGGCGAAGAAACGCAAACGCTGAGCTATCACCTGCCGAAACTGCATGAAGCCGAGATGGCGATGCCATCTGAAGAGGAGCATGCTGAGCGACGTCGTCCAGAGCAGCCTGCTCTCGCAGCCTTTGTGATGCCCGATGCGCCGCCAGCACCGGCCGAAGCCTCACCGGAAGTGGCCACACCTTCAGCGACTGTGACGCAACCCGCATCAGCGGCCGCGCCGGCCAGTGAAGGTTTTGTCAGCCGTCTGCTGAGTGGATTGAAAAAACTGTTTGCTGGCGAACCAGCTCCGGCGGCTGTCGAGCCGGTTGCCGAGGTGACGGCCCCGCAGAAAACCAGCGAGGACGAGAACGGCAACCCGCGTGGCGATCGTCGTAATAATCGTCGCAACAATAACCGTCGCGAACGTACCCCGCGCAACGGTGATAACGCACAACAGCGCGAATCTCGCGATAACCGTGACGCTCGTGATAACCGTGATAACCGTGATAACCGTGGTGAGTCTCGAGATAATCGCGAGCCGCGTGAAGACAATCGTCGTAACAAGCGTCAGGCCCAGCCTAATGAGGCGCGTGACGATCGTCCGGTACTGAGCGATGAGGCGCGTCAGCAGCGTGATGAGCAGCAGCAACAGCGCCGCGAACAACGTGCTGAACGTCAGCGTCGTCGTCAGGAAGAGAAACGTGCTCATCAGGACGCTAACAGCGCGGTGGAACAAACCGCCGAAGCGGTCGCGCCTGCTGCTGTGGATGCGCAGGAAGACGAGCGCGTTCAGGTGATGCCACGTCGCAAACCGCGCCAGCTGACGCAGAAAGTCCGCGTTGGTGATAACAATGACCAGCCGCAGGCCGCCGCCGTTGAATCAGCCGAATCGGCTGACGTTCAGAAGGTGCAGCCTGTTGTCGAAACGTCGCAGGTTGAAGAGACGGAGGAGAACGAAGGTCGCGATAATGCCAATATGCCACGTCGTTCACGCCGTTCACCTCGCCATCTGCGCGTAAGTGGTCAGCGTCGCCGTCGTTACCGTGATGAACGTTATCCGACTCAGTCCGCGATGCCTTTAGACGCTGCTGCGGCTTCGCCTGAAATGGCGTCCGGCAAAGTCTGGATTCGCTACCCGGTCGCGCAAGCGAATGAAGAGCAAATCGTTCAGGATGCGCCTCAATCGACACCGGACTACAGCCGTGAAGAGACTGCACCTGCTGTTGCCCTGCCTGTCGCCACTGAGGAAGCGCCGGCTTCACAGGCTGCGCCAGTACAAATCGCAGAGCCGCAGGCTGACGCCCCGGTTACCGTGGTGAATACTGACGATACTCAGGCCATTGAAGCCCCGGTTCATCATGAACCTTCGGTGATTCCAGCCGCCGCTGAAGCCGGTGCTGAAGCGATCGCGCAACAGGCTCAGCCTGCTGACGCTGTCGAAGCGCCGGAAGTGAGCGTGCCGGAGGTGAACGTGCCGGTTGTCGCAGAATCCGCGCCTGAAGAAACGGCGGATGAGCATGCGGGCACTGAAGTCAGCGCTGCGACCGAAGCGCAGGTGGAAGAGGTTTTACACGCGCCGGTTGCCGCTGAGGAAGCCATTACGCCGGTTAGTGAACCTCATGCACCTGTTGCCGCACGCGACATCCCTGTTGAGGCATTAAAAGCCAACGCCGAAACGCGCTGGAAGCACTTTGCTTCTGCACCGATGACCAAGGCACCTGCGCCAGTGTGGCAACCCGAGCCTGCCCGTCAAAGTGACTGGCAACGTCCGGCCTTTAAATTTGAGGGCAGAGGTTCTGCTGGCGGCCACAGCGCTACCCATCAGGCTACTGCACCTGCCACCAAGCCGTAAGGCGCGCTAGCAGCACACATGAACCCGGCTCCGGCCGGGTTTTTTATTGCTTGCACGGCGTAACAGGTGATGGTTCGGGGACACGCAGCCCTTAACTGAATGCGGCTCTCAGGCAGGGCAGCGTTACAGGGATAAAACCGCGCGCGGAAGTCACGCGTTAACGCATGCTTTTCAGAGTGGCCTTGTGGCAACGCACAGGCTGCAGGCAAAAAAAATCCCACCGTCCCTTATCAGGACGGTGGGAAAAACTAAGCGCACCCGGTTAAAGTACGCCCAAATTTTTTATGAATTTAACTGAAACAGCGACATCTGAGACATATCGGTAAAGGTCTTGTATGAAGCCTGCAGCGCCTGCTGTTGCATGGTGTAGCTGGAGATCGCCTGGGTGTAATCAACGTCCACCAGGCTGCTCATCTGGGAATCATAAATGACCTTGCGATCGTCCCCCTGCGCATTCAACGTATCTAACTCTTTCAACTGAGTACCGATCTCGGAACGGACGCTGAGCACGTTGTTCAACGAGTTGCTCAAACCACGGCTGGTTTTATCCATTGCCGCAGAAAACGTGGCTTTCGTCGCATCGTCCGCGCCGTTTTGCGGCACTTTCAGCGCACTGATCGCGCTGTCCAGCATGTTAAACAAGTTCGTTTCACTGGTACCGCCGTTAGGCTCTTTCACCGCATTGCTGGTGATAGACATCACGATGCTGTTACCGGTATGACCAATGGTCATGGTACGGTCAGTGTCCACTTTTTGCGTAATGGCGTCGGTTCCGCCCTGATAGGTCACACCGCCCGCACCGTCCACAAACGGCGGGCTATCGGTTTTGTAACCCGCGAAAATATAGCGGCCGTTGGCGTCTTTGCTGTTGACCTGGTTCAGTAACTGCGCACGCACGCCTTCCAGCTGAGTCGCATAGGAGGCGCGGTCATCATCGCTTAAGGAACCGTTTGCCGCGGCCACGATCATCGACTGCGCGCTCATGATGCTGTTCGTGACGCCGTTAAGGGTATTTTCTTCCAGCGATAATCCCTGGTCGGCAAAGGTACGCGCAACAGAATACTGGCTTGCCTGCGCCTGCGTTTGCGACAGCACGACCGCACGCGATGCGGCAATCGGGTCGTCTGAAGGATTAGACACTCTGAGTCCGGTGGAAAGCTGTTTTCCCGCGTTTAACCAGGAGGATTGCGCATCGCTAACGCCGCGAACCTGCTGGTCAAAAATCATATTTGTACTGAGTCGCATGATGTCCTCTGCTTTTAGTTGATGCTAAGCAGGGCGTCAAAAACGGTGCTGGCCGTTTTTAAAACCTGCGCATTCGCCATGTAATATTGTTGGTATTTCGTCAGGTTCGCGTACTCTTCATCCAGGTTCACGCCAGAAACAGACTGCTGGCGGTTGGTTAGCTGCGTCACCACGTTCTGCTGTGTCGTGCTGGCGGTTTTGAGTGCCTGAGTTTTGTTGCCAACGGTACTCACCATCGCGCCGTAAGCCTGGGAAATCGTCGCGTTGCCGTTAACAATTTTGGCATCCTGCAACGCCAGCAGCTTTTGCGCATTGCGGTTATCACTTTCACCGCCGGTCGCGGCCGCAGCGGCGATTTGCGATCCGCTGGTAATAGCAACCGACATGCCGTTAACCACGTTCTGAACCGGCTTCACCAGGAAACTGTCTTTGGCGTTTGGCGTGCCGTTGACCGTCAGGCTCATTCCATCCAGATTAAGCGTCGTAACGCCGCCCGAGGTCGTGGGTGTAAGCGTGGTTTTGCTGTTATCTGACAAACGTGTCGCTGACCAGTTTGTCCCGTCATAGCTGACGGTATAGTTTGATGCCTGCAGGGCACTGGTGTTAGTCCACGCGGCCGTCAGGGTGGCAGAAGAGGTATTTTTGCTGTCCCCCTGCGCCGTAGGAGTGCCGATATTAAAGAAGTCGACGCCCTGATTACCGTTGCTGTCGAAGCCTTGCTTATGCACGGCGTTAAAACTGGTTGTAAAGGCCGCCGCTAACTGGCCCAGTTGGTTTTGTGCCAGGTCCAGATCCTGCGAACGAAAGCTCAGCATACCGCCCAGCGAACCCGTAGTTATGGATGATTCGGGAAGCTGCACGTTGCCAGCTTGTGGATCAACATAACCCACTGTGGTGCGAGTCAGGTCACTGCTGGAGGGCATAGCCACCAGTTTGGTGGACTGAAAACCATTCACCAGCGAAAGACCGTTAGCCATGGAAACGGTATAGCTTCCATCTTGTTGTGACACTGTCACACCAACGATATTATTCAGACCGTTGACTAACTGATCGCGCTGATCCAGCAAATCATTCGGTGTTGCACCGTTAGCCGTGCTGAGTTTGGCAATTTGCTGGTTAAGATTCGAGATCTGTGTGGTGAAGGTATTAATCTGATCAACATCAGAGGCAATGTTGGTGTTCACGCTGTTTTGCATGTTGGTCAGGTACTGCGCCTGGGTCTGGAACTGGTTAACCAACCCCTGCGAGTTGCTGAGCATCGACTGACGCGCCGCCGGATCGTTGGCGTTACTGACCACGTTCTGCATGTTGCTGAAGAAGCCCTGAATCGCCGTCGACAGGTTAGTGGTCGAGGTCGACATCAGATCGTCAATGTTCGATACTTGCGAATACTGTGTATTCGCTGCGTTATAGGTGGCTGACGAACCGCGCAGCTGAGCCGCGATAAAACTATCATATTCACGCTGAACGCCAGTGACGTTAACGCCATTGCCGTAATAGCTTTTCCCCTGCAGGGTACTGTTTGCTTCGGCCAGAATGGTGGTCTGACGTGAGTAACCCGCGACAGTGTAGTTACTGATATTGTTACTGGTCGTGCTTAAGGCGGCCTGTGCGGCACTGAGCCCGCTCATTGCGGAGTTAATTATGCTGGACATCTCGGTTCCTTACATTCCCCCGTTAACCGGGTTGCTGTCATCAGTGTGGTCGCCAACATGCGCTGGCGCGCCTGGCTCTTGCTGTTATTATCGGCATGCTTAAGTGAAACTTGAGGCGGAATAATCAGAACAGCGTACTTAAATCCTGGCTATAGGCTTTAACGACTTTTTCGCCCATGCTCTTGAATTGCTGGATCATTCCTACCAGTTTTTGTGCGTATTTCGGATCGGTCGCATAACCCGCGGCCTGTAATGCCTGCGCGCCCTGCTCGGCACTTTGCGCATTGGCCACGGCCGCATAACGCGGATTATTCGAAATCAGTTTGACGTAGTCGTTTAACGCTTCGAAATAGGAGCCATAGACCCGGAATGTCGCGCGCACTTTTTTCGCTTCGCCATGCTCGTATTCGGTGGTCATGATATCGGTTGTTTCGCCCTTCCAGTTGCCGCTGGCTTTAATGCCGAAGACGTTGTAGCTCGGCTTGCCGTCACGGGTCAGGATTTGACGCTGCCCCCAGCCGGACTCCAGCGCGGCCTGCGCCAGAATCAGGTGGTGAGGAATACCGCTTTGCTGGCTGGCAGCCTGAGCAGGCTGCGTCAGTTGCGCAATAAAATCGCGGCTGTCGCTGGGCAGACCGGTCGGAGATGGCGCGGGCAGGCGCGGCATCGCTTTACGCACCATCTGCTCCAGCGGCGTTGCCCCTATGCTGCTCATGATAAAGCTGTTATCCAGCTTCATCGGAACGGTTCCGGCGGTTTCGTCCGGTGCTTTGGCGGGTTCCATCTGTTTAACGATAATATCCGCCAGGCCCAGGCCACGTTTACCAATATCCTGCGCAATCTGCTGATCGTACATTGACGTGAAAAGTTTGGTCTGTTCATTGCTGAGTATGCCGTCCTGCGGTAGCGCCTCGCGCATACTCTTCAGCATCATCTGAACAAACATCCCTTCGACCTGCTGTGCCACCTGTAGCGCTTTTCCTTTCGGATCAACAGTCACCTGGCGTTTAAGGTCATTCAGTGAGCGGCTGTCGAAAGCCGCATTCATCAGCGATTGCGCATCGTTCATCAGATAATTTCCAGTTTAGCGCGCAGGCAACCCGCGCTTTGCATTGACTGCAAAATAGACATCAGTTCGATAGGCGATGCACCCAGGGCATTGAGCGCGCGCACGACACTGTTCAGGTTGGCGCTGGAGTTAACCCGTTGGAGAGCGCCGCCGCTCTGACGCAGATCGATCTGCGTATTGGTGGTGGCCACGGTTTGTCCACCCGCCAGTGGCGTATTAGGCTGGCTCACGTTTTGCTGCTGATTGACCGTGACTGACAGGTTGCCCTGCGCGACGGCACAGGTATTCAGTTTCACTTCACGGTTCATGACGACAGAGCCGGTACGTGAGTTGATGATCACTTTGGCATCTTCTACAGGGACAGACACATCGATATTCTGTATCTCAGCCAGTAAGCGAACCTGTGCACCGTTATTCGGCGATACGCGGACCTGCACAGTGCGCGCATCCAGCGGCTGAGCAGAACCGTATCCGCCACGGGCGTTGATGGCATCCGCAATACGCTGCGCCATAGAGAAATCTTCGGTGTTGAGCTGCAGGTTGATGGTGTTCTGCGAGCCAAAGTTGCTCTGCAGCTCACGTTCAACCGTGGCACCATCGGTAATACGTCCCCCGTTAAGCTGGTTGACCTGCACGCTGCTGCCGCCTGCTGCGGCACCCGCGCCACCGACCAGGATGTTGCCCTGAGCCAGCGCATAGACCTGGTTATCGACACCTTTCATCGGCGTCATTAACAGCGTACCGCCGCGCAGACTTTTCGCATTACCCATGGACGAGACAACCACGTCCAGCGTCTGTCCCTGGCGGGCAAACGAAGGCAGTTTTGCCGTCACCATAACCGCCGCCACGTTTTTGAGCTGCATGTTGGTGCCAGGCGGGACGGTAATGCCCAGCTGAGACAGCATGTTACTCACGGTCTGCGTGGTAAAAGGCGTCTGGGTGGTCTGGTCACCGGTACCGTCAAGGCCAACCACCAGTCCGTAGCCCAGCAGTTGGTTATCACGCACGCCCTGGACGGTGGTTAAATCGCGAATCAGATCGGCACGGGCCATCAGGCTTACGCCTAACAGTAACCCCAGACCGACACGCCATAATGCTAACTTTTTCATTGCAACCTCTTAGAACGGCGAGATATTCAGGAAGAAGCGCTGCAACCAGCCCATATTCTGCGCTTCATTGATATAACCATTTCCGACGTACTCAATACGTGCATCGGCGACGGCCGTTGATAACACCGCGTTGCTGGCGCTGATGGTGCGTGGGTTAACCACGCCCGAGAAGCGAATAAACTCGGTGCCCTGGTTGATCTCAATCTGTTTTTCCCCGACCACGTGCAGGTTGCCATTCGACAGAACCTGATCCACCGTGACGGTGATGGTGCCGGTAAAGGTGTTATTGGCAGAAGCCCCGCCTTTACCTGCGAAATCATTTTTGCCACCCGCCGCAAAGTTGGCTTTCTCGCCCGATGCGCCGGCTAAACCGGCTAAACCGGTAGGAACGGCCGTGATGCCCAGACTGCCGCTGCCGTTACGGCTGGCATTCGAGGTTGAACTTTTGCTGGCGCTGACGTTTTCCTGCAAGGTGATGGTCAGCGTATCGCCGATATTACGTGGACGACGATCCTCAAACAGCGGCTGATAACCGTAGTTAAGCGGCGCGACGCCCTGAAAAATTGAACCGTTCACCACCGGTGGTGCAGATGGCAACGGCTGAGCCGTGGTCGCCCCTTGCACCAACGGCGTGCGCGGTACCAGTGCACAACCGTTAAGAGTGAGTAGCAAGCTTGCTACTAACCAATGTCCAGGCTTGAGAATATGTTGCATCGCCACGGAGTCACGACCTTATAAATGACTGTTCTTCAGGCCAGCCTGCGCCGGCCCTGTTCGTATTACAGCTGAGTTAACTTCGCCAGCATTTGATCGGAGGTGCTGATCGCTTTGCTGTTAATTTCATACGCGCGCTGCGTCTGGATCATGGTGACCAGCTCTTCCGCAACGTTAACGTTGGAGGTTTCGGCATAGCCCTGATACAGCAAACCTGCACCGTTCTGGCCCGGCGTACTGTCAGTCGGGGCACCGGATGCCTGGGTTTCTTTGTAGAGGTTTTCACCCACGCTATCGAGACCGGCATTGTTCATAAAGGTGCTCAGCGTTAACTGACCAACCTGGGCGGCCTGTGTCTGCCCCTGCTGGGTAACGCTCACCACACCATCGCGCGACACGGTAATGCTGGTGGCGTTAGCGGGAATCGTGATGCCAGGCTGAACCGGGAAACCGGAGTTGGTCACTAACTGACCATTCTGATCGACCTGAAACGAACCATCACGGGTGTAAGCAGACGTACCATCTGGCATCTGGATTTGGAAAAAACCCTGTCCGTTAATGGCGATATCTTTTGAGTTATTGGTCTGCGACAGGTTGCCCTGGGTATGCAGACGTTCGGTCGTCACCGGACGTACACCGGTACCAATTTGCAAACCTGACGGCAGCGTGGTTTGCTCAGATGACTGGGTACCCGGCTGACGCATCGTCTGGTACATCAGGTCTTCAAATACCGCACGTGAACGTTTAAAGCCATTGGTACTGACGTTTGCCAGGTTGTTGGCGATAACGTCCATGTTCATCTGCTGGGCATCAAGACCGGTTTTCGCGATCCATAAAGAACGAATCATGTATTTATCCTCGTGCCTTAGCTGCCGATGCTCAGCAACTGATTGGCTTTTTGTTCGTTTTCGTTGACGTTTGAAATGACTTTCATCTGCATCTCAAAACGTCGGGCATTGGCGATCATATCGACCATGGTCTCAACCGGTTTGACGTTACTGCCTTCCAGAACGCCGGGCATTACCTGCATGGTCGGATCGGCCTGCAGTGCGGCACCGCGAGTCGCCTGCGTCGCGGCGGTCGGACGGAACATGCCATCGTCACCGCGCTGTAACTCTTTACCTGTTGCCTGAACCAGCTTCAGACGACCCAGTTGCACGGTGGCATTGGGTGAGTCGCCAGCGTTCAGTCCGGTAATCGAACCGTCAGCCGCAATCGTGATCTCTGAACCTTGTGGGATCACAATCGGGCCGCCCTCGCCCATGACGGGATTGCCCTGCACCGTCAGCGTGCCGTCCGAACGGATTTGCATGTTGCCGTTGCGGGTATAGGCTTCGCTGCCGTCTGCAGTACGCACTGCAAGCCAGCCATCCTGCTGCATCGCCACGTCCAGCGGACGTTCGGTGTAATCCATTGCACCCTGACTCATATCGGCACCCGGCGTGGATGCCGTTACCAGCGTGCGCGTGGGCAGTGACCAGCCGTTAACCGGTACAGCACGCAACGCGTTCAACTGCGCCCGGAAACCGGGCGTTGAGGCGTTGGCGAGGTTGCTGGCGGTAACCGCCTGCTGATCCAGTGTCTGACTGGCCGCGCCCATCGCGGTATATATCGCGTGATCCATAGAGCAATCCCGTTAGCGAATTAACGTAAGTTGACCAGGGTGTTAAGGATCTGGTCCTGCGTTTTGATGGTCTGCGCGTTCGCCTGATAGTTGCGTTGCGCGACGATCATGTTGACCAGCTCTTTACTCATATCGACGTTCGAAGACTCCAGCGCACCTGCGGTCAGTGAACCAAATGTTCCGGTGTTCGCCAGGCCAACAGCGGCCTGTCCAGACGCATTCGTTTCTGCCCAGACGTTGTCGCCCTGAGATTTCAGACCTTCCGGGTTAGAGAAGCTGGCCAGTACGATCTGTCCCAGCAGCTGAGTGCGTTGGTTGGAGTAACTGCCGGTGATGGTACCGTCATTGTTGATGGCGTAGCTGGTCAGGTCGCCAGGCGCGTAGCCGTTTTGTGTGGCGTTACCAAACGTGGTGGCACCAGTGTTTTGCTGCAGGCTGCCCACAAAGTTCAAGGCGACGGTGGTACCGTTTGCGCCATTCACACCAGGAATGGTCACGGTAGCGGTGCTGGCCGTGGTTGAGCCCGCGACGACGTTGCCGGTCGCATCCAGTGAAGAAACGCCCGTCAGCTGACCGTTGGCATTGTAGCTCATCTGGTAATTACCCACGTTTGAGCCCGCAGTGGAGTCAATGCCGTGAATTTTCCAGGTGTTGTCTGCGGTTTTAACGAAGTACAGGTCAAGCGAGTGCGAGTTACCCTGAGTGTCGTACATGGTAATGGTGTTTTTGGCACTGTAGGTCGTTGGGTCAGTCGCCGAGAACTTGGTGTCATCCAGTGCTGCAGACGTGGAGTTCAGCTTCGCAACCTGATTCGCCGTGGTGGTGGCATTCGCCGGCATTTGCGTGGTAGGGATTTTAATCGCAACCGGGTTCGCACCGCTCTGGATTGTGGGTGGCACGCCTGACGCCGGATAGCCGGTTACATTCAGACCCTGGGTATTCACCAGGTTACGGTTCTGATCCAGCGTAAACTGGCCGTTACGGGAATAGGAAACCGCACCCGCCGAGTTGGTCAGACGGAAAAAACCGTTGCCGCTCAGCGCAACATCCAGCCCACGGCTGGTGGTGGTGGTAGAGCCATCGTTGAAGTTCTGGATAACGGCCGCAACTTTTGTACCCAAACCCACGTTAGAGCCGGCAAACATATCGGCAAACGCGATGGTACTGGATTTGAAGCCCGCTGTGGCGGAGTTAGCGATGTTGTTACCGATAACGTCCAGGTTACTTGAGGCAGCGCCGAGACCGCTGACCGCTTGTGAAAATGACATTTAAACCTCTCCTGTCTACAGGTGAATCAGAGAATCTGACGTACGTCGTCAAGGGTGGCGGAGCCCATGGTGCCGAGATCCAGTTTTGCGGTATTACCCGCCGTGCTTACGCCATTGACGTAGGCATAATTAAGTGGCTGAGCCACCTGTTGACCGCTGCTGTTACTGGCAGCAATCGCAACCTTGTATTTCCCGTCTGGCGCCACGCTGCCATCCGGTAATTTGCCGTCCCACGAGAACGTATGGACGCCGGCGCTCAGTGCGCCCAGATCCTGAGTGCTCACCACGTTGCCTTGCGCGTCGCTAATCGTCGCCGTGGCGGTAGTGGCCGCGTTGGTCAGCTCAACGCCGAATGGCGTCGTGGTGCCTTTGCCGACCAGAATCTGAGAGCCATTCACCATCACGCCATGCCCAATCAGCGTGGAGCTCTGCAGAGACTGGCTGGTACTGATCTGGCCGGAAATGGATCCCAGCGTGGTATTGAGTTTTTCAATGCCGCTCAGGGTGTTGATCTGTGCCAGCTGCGTTGTCAGCTGGCTGTTATCCATCGGATTGGTCGGATCCTGGTTTTGCAGCTGCGTGACCAGCATGGTCAGGAACTGGTTTTGCAGGTCCTGAGAGCTGTTCCCCGTGCCGGTGCTGGATGAACTCAGTACCGTGGGGTCCAGCTTCTCGTTAACGCCTACCGAAATAGCCATTATTTTTCTCCGTTACTGACCCATCGTCAGCGTTTTCATCATCATCGACTTCACGGTATTCAGCACCTCGACGTTAGCCTGGTAGCTGCGTGACGCCGACATGGTGTTAACCGTTTCGGCTACCACGTCCACGTTAGGCATCTTCACGTACCCTTTGGCATCGGCCATGGGATTACCTGGGTCATACACCAGTTTTGCCGGGGTCGGATCGTCCACCACCTGCGCCACTTTCACGCCACCCGTTGCGGCGCCAGCGGCGGCATCGGTCTGAAAAACGACCTGTTTTGCCACGTAAGGCTGTCCGTCCGGACCGGTTACGCTGTCGGCGTTTGCCAGGTTACTGGCGCTGACGTTTAATCGCTGTGATTGCGCGGTCATCGCTGAACCGGCAATGTCAAAAATATTAAGCAAGGCCATAATTATTGCCCTTGTAACACGCTCATCATGCCCTTGATCTGGCTACTGATAAGCGTGAGGTCGGTTTGATATTTCAGGCTGTTATCCGCAAACTGCGTACGTTCACGGTCCATATCCACGGTGTTACCGTCGGCTGATGGCTGATCCGGAATGCGATACAGCAAGTCCATTGACGGTGCCGAATTCGTCTGCGCTTCAATGTGGCGCGCCGACGTGACTTTTAGCGCCAGGCTACTGCCTTCAGCACGTCCATTCGCCATTGCCCGATTCAGCTCGCTGGCAAAGTCGATATCCCTGGCCTGATAGCCCGGGGTGTCGGCGTTGGCAATGTTTGATGCCAGAATCTCCTGACGTTGAGCTCGCAGGTTAAGGGCTTCGGTACCGAAATGTAGCGCCGCATCGAGTTTGTCGAGCATGCTTCCTCCGCAAATGAGAATTTCGAGCTGGCAGCTTAATCGGGAAAAAGCAAGAGTCATCGTCTGAATAACGCCTCAAATCGTCGCTATTTTTGCTCTTGAGTTTTTTTTTATGCGCGTACACTCGTTGGCATCATCAGTGAGGAAAAGCACATGCGTGGATATTCAGCCCTGTTAGCAAGCCTGCTGGCCCTGATTGCCCTACCCGTAATGGCAGGCGATTTCAGCGCCCAACTGAGCCAGTTTTTTAAGGCACGCGATCCCCAGCACGCGGCCGGAATGAATGTGGTGATTCGTACGCCGCAGGCCCAGTGGCCAGAATGTGAGGCCCCGCAGTTTACCCTGCCGGGCAACAGCCGGGCCTGGGGCAACATGAGCGTGGCGGCTAACTGTGGTGAGAACCGTCGTTATATTCAGGTCCAGGTTCAGGTAACCGGTGACTATCTGGTCGCAACAAAATTAATTGCCCGTGGCAGCACCGTCAGTAAAGAGGATTTCCGTATTGAAAACGGACGTCTTGATAACCTGCCCCCGCGCACACTGTTCACCGATGAGTCCGTAGCGGATTCGGTGGTCCTGCGTGACATCCAGCCGGGACAACCCGTGAGTCAGTCCATGCTGCGCCAACCGTGGCGCGTCAAAGCGGGTCAGGACGTGATGGTGGTGGCCAGCGGAGACGGATTTGACGCCAGCGGCGAAGGCAAAGCGTTAAACAACGGTACGATTTCACAGTGGGTTCGGGTGCGTATGGGAAATGGCCAGGTTGTAAGTGGCCGGGTGAGCGATGATGGGAAAATTCTTATAACACTATAAAACATTAAAGAAGCCTGTTTATCTGCCGATAGAAGAATCAGCTAAGCGATTACGCTATTATGATTCAGGTGGCAGACTCCCCTGACTTTACAGGAGCCCGAATATGAGCATCGACAGAACACAACCGACAAAGCCCGCCAGCACTGTGCAAACACGTGACAGCAGCGAGCAACAAACTACCCGCGTGCGTCAGAGCAGCACCACGACTGCTACAACGCCTGCGGCCGCTCAGGTCAGCCTGAGCAGCGCACAAGCACAGCTGATGCAGCCCGGCAGCCAGGACATTAACGTCCAGCGCGTAGAACAATTAAAAACCGCCATTCGCAATGGCGAGTTGAAGATGGATACCGGCAAAATCGCTGATGCGCTGATTGCCGACACTAAGGCGTATTTAGAGGGTAAATAATCCCCATGAGTAATTTGCTGACCACGTTAGATAAGATGCAGGAAGTGCTGGTGTCTCTGGCCATCGTTCTGGATGAAGAGCAACAGCAGCTGTCGTCTGGAATGATCAACAGCAACAACCTGCAGCGTATTACGGAAGACAAGAGCGCGCTGCTGAGTACGTTGAATTATTTAGACGAGATGCGTCGCAGCAACGAGAAAAGTCTGGGTACATCTGCACCTTATCGTGGTCAAAGTGACATGGCGCGCCGCTGGGAAGGTATTCAGCAGCATACGCGTCGGTTACATAACGCAAATACGCACAATGGTATTCTGTTGCAGCATCAAATTACCTTTACCCATGACGCGTTAGACATTTTGAAGCCGCATCAGACGCAGGCGTTTTATGGTCCGGATGGTAAAGGACAGGGCCAGGCAACATTAAGTCGTAAAGTCTGACCTGTTTTCCTCCCTCCCGGTATCGCGGGCTGCCTCAGCGAATCTGATGCAGGCGTGACCCGGGCAGGCGTAAAAAAGCCGTCATCTCGCTGAGAAGATGGCTTTTTTTGTATCCGCTCGCCGAAATTTCCCCTCCTCTGCGCCCTGCGTAACCCTTCTTCTCTCTGCTTCGCGCCTGACGGAATGACGCAATGCACTCACGGGTACGCCAGGCGCATCCCGCGATATTCTCCACAAGGCAGGCGATTCAGCCTGTTCGCCCAAAGGCCTACGGTTGAACGTCTCAGTTAGTGCTGTACGACGCTGTGCAGAGTGCCGCCGGACGCGCGTTCACCAGACAGGTAAAACGCGCGCCTTAATCCTTTCCCGGCTTAAAATGCCTCCCAGTTTTCATGTCCACGTTCAGACGGAATGACGGGCGCCACAGCCGCTTTCAGGGTCGCAGGGAGAGTGGCGTTCGCATGTTTCAAAGGCGGGCTTTCAAGTTTGAAAACCGAAACGGCCTGGGTCAGTTTGTCAGCCTGCTCTTCAAGCGAGGCGGCTGCAGCCGAGGCCTGCTCAACCAACGACGCGTTCTGCTGTGTCACATCATCCATCTCGGTAACGGCCAGGCTGACCTGCTGAATGCCCCGGCTCTGCTCATCGGAAGCCGCCGCGATCTCCGAAATGATGTCATTTACCCGACGGAAAGCTTCTACCGTTTCCATCATGGTGCTACCCGCATTGCTGACAAGCGTGGTGCCGCCGTTGATGAGCCCGACCGAAGCAGAAATGAGCCCTTCGATCTCTTTGGCCGCCTGCGCGCTTCGCTGCGCCAGACTGCGCACTTCGCTGGCAACCACGGCGAATCCGCGGCCCTGTTCTCCTGCCCGCGCGGCTTCCACCGCCGCATTTAGCGCAAGAATGTTGGTCTGGAAGGCAATGCTGTTGATGACGCTGGTGATCTCGGCAATCTTTTTCGAACTACCGGAGATATCGTCCATGGTTTTCACCACGCGATTAACGATGTTCCCGCCCGTATGGGCTTTGTCAGAAGCGTCAGAGGCCAGCTGACAGGCATGGTGAGCATTGTCAGCGTTCTGTTTCACCGTGGCAGTCAGTTGCTCCATGCTTGCCGCTGTCTGTTCCAGTGACGCCGCCTGTTGTTCTGTTCTTGACGAGAGATCGGTATTCCCGGAAGAAATTTCTCCCGCACTCTGAAGAATGGCAATGGCACCATCGCGCACGGTTCCAACCGTACTCGACAGCGAGGACTGCATCAGTTGAAGACGCGAGAGCAGCAGGCCTGGCTCGTTTCGGCCACAAACGTCAGGCGGTAGCGTCAAGTCACCATGTGCAATCAGGTCGATACGCGAGAGGGATTGCCGTAACGGGGTGATAATGACCTTTTTTAACAGAACAAAAGCCAGGAGTACGATCGTCACCGATGCCACAAAAGCCGCCAGCATCGTGACATAGCCCGTATTCACCTGATCCACCGCATCCTGTTTTATCGCCTGCGACCGCTGATTGCGCATATCAATCGCTTTCATCAACACATCTTTATAAGCTTTATCGAGTCTGTCGGCTTCCGTTTCATCGGCGATGATTTCTTCAAAGCTTCCCTGTTTCGCCGCGTCAATCATCGGCAGCAAACCTTTACGAAGATAATCGCTGAAACGTGCCTGAAGCTGTGTATCAATATCCGCGCCTTCGGGCGATTTGACGGCGCGATGCAGATAAATGTTAAGCCCTTTCTCTGCCTTCTTCAGGCTGACATCTGTTGCAAGTAAATGCGCTTTATAGTTATCCGTGTCCGCAATGCGCGCGGCGGCACCCGCCTGAATAATTTGCAGCCGCGCCGAACGCATATGTGTCGAACTGTCGAGCAGCCCCTGGCGAACCGCAATCTCGTCAGTCGAATCATCCAGCGAGTGTTTGCTCTGCGCAAGAAACCAGGCCGAAAGGCCTATGCCAGAGACGAATAACAGTAAGATGCAGCCAAATACCAGGCTGAATAAAGGAACAAGCTTAAGGTTATGCCAGAGACTCAGCTTGACGTTGTCATTGGCTGTGATATGCATTTTCGTCCTCTCCTTATGTGATGAACTGTTTATAGTCATCGGCAGGAAAAGGGCAGTTTTTACGATGAAATTGACCTCAGAATCAATTCCTTACAACATGTCATCATTCTCACGTGATGTTTTTAATAAAGCTAAATATCACGTCAACAGACCTGTTTTTTTAACGATTTTTTAGGAAAAAACATCTTACTGTCACAAAGACGTTCAACGTGAATATCAGGCTGAGCGCGATATTCACGCGGCAGCTTATGACGTTCACTGTCGCCTTGGGTTAAACAACAAAAAGGCCGCAACGTGCGCCGTTGCGGCCTTGCTTACAGGTGACGCGCCGAATGAGGTTCAGCGCAGGTTTATATTCAGACGGTTGTGCGCCGTGCGTAATCCCGCAGGCGAAAACCCATCAGCCCCAGGGCCAGGAAGTAGGCTCCCCCGCCTACCGCACAGACTAATGCGAGTCGCAGCAGGCGCCAGAGCATATTCCCTTGTTCCCAGACGGGCATCCAGTACAGCATGCCAAACAGCGCGGCTGCCATTATCGCGACGGCCAACAGTAAGCGCAGCAGGAAACCCAGCCAGCCCGGCTGCGGCTGGAAGATCGCCTTTTTGCGCAACTGCCAGTAAAGCAGTGCAGCATTGAGGCAGGCCCCCAGACCAATCGAGAGCGCGAGGCCAGCATGCTTAAGGGGGCCGATAAAGGCCAGGTTCATGAGCTGAGTCACGATCAGCGTGATAATGGCAATTTTGACCGGGGTTTTAATGTCCTGGCGCGAATAAAATCCCGGTGCCAGGACTTTCACGACAATCAGCCCCATCAGCCCGACCGAATAGGCAACAAGCGCGCGCTGGGTCATGGCGGCATCGAACGCGGTGAATTTGCCATACTGGAACAGCGCGACAGTCAGGGGACCGGATAACATTCCCAAGGCTACCGCGCTGGGTAACGCCAGCAAAAAGCACAAACGCAGGCCCCAGTCCATTAAGCGTGAATACTCATCGTGATTGCCGCTGGAGAAGCTTTTGGCCAGCGACGGCAACAAGATGGTGCCCAGCGCCACGCCCAACACGCCGGAAGGAAACTCCATCAGACGATCGGCATAGTACATCCAGGAGACAGAGCCCGATACCAGGAAAGAGGCAAAAATAGTGTTGATAATCAGCGAGATTTGACTGACGGAGACGCCCAGGATGGCGGGCCCCATCTGACGCATGACGCGCCACACACCTGCATCACGCAGGTTAAGACGCGGCAGTACCAGCATGCCGAGTTTCTTGAGATGCGGTAACTGATAGCCTAACTGCAGCAGTCCACCCACGACGACGGCCCACGCCAGCGCCATCACTGGCGGATGGAAATGCGGCGCCGCAAACAGGGCAAAACCAATCATGCTGACGTTCAGCAGCGTGGGCGCAAAAGCCGGTACGGAAAAACGGTTCCAGGTGTTAAGTATTGCCCCGGCCAGGGAGGCAAGGGAGATCAACAGAATATAGGGAAAGGTGACGCGCAGCAGCGCGCTGGTCAGGGCGAATTTATCCGCCGTATCCGCGAATCCCGGCGCAGTGACCAGAATGACCCAGGGCGCGGCAACCATTCCCGCAACCGTCACAACAGCCAATGCCAGCGTCAGCAGCCCCGATACGTAGGCAACAAATAACCGCGTCGCCTCTTCTCCCTGCTTGCTCTTGTACTCGGCTAAAATAGGCACAAAAGCCTGCGAGAATGCGCCTTCCGCAAAAATGCGTCGCAGCAGATTCGGCAGTTTAAAGGCAACAAAGAAGGCATCGGTAGCCATACCGGCCCCGAATACGCGCGCCACAATGGCATCACGGGCGAAGCCCAGCACGCGGGAAAACAGCGTCATGGAACTGACCGCTGCCAGCGATTTCAACAAATTCATAATTGACGGGGCATCCTGAAAAAAATCGGCAAAATGCGTGGCTTAGCACGGGTTATGTCACATCTCGGCCGATAGTCTACTGCCATCGCGCGAAATGACCAGTGCTGAGTGTTACAAGGCGTTATTCCCGTTCGGCATCGCGCCACATTGATTCGACCACGCGTTGCGCCAGCAGGGCCTGCTCGCCACTGGTCTCCGGCTTTGTCTGATTTTCGACACACTGGACAAAATGCTCTGCGGCCCCGACGAATCCGCGCTGGGCCAGATGGCTCTGCCAGGAGGGAGAAGGCGTGATCACCACCCCCGCCCCTCGCTCCACTTGCCCGTCGCGCATGTCATGAATATCAATGCATTGGCCATCGCCTATGGCGCTGACGCGTTCGCGCTGGCTTCCTGCCCGACGATGCATGCTGGTCGTGACCTGCAACTGTCCGGCATTGAAATGGTGCTCCGCATACAGCATCTGTCCCTGCTCATTGGTCGAGATGTGCCCCTGACGCGGAAGCGAACGTCCCCCGGCCAGCCACAAGGCGGTGTCGACAACATGGAGATAATCATCCAGTAACGTGAAGCGCAGATCCTGTGGACCCACGCTGTCGCTGCGGTGTTTCTCAACACGCAGCGAAGCAACCGATGCCATCTCGTCTTTGAGCTGCTGATAGGCGGGCGCAAAACGGCGATTAAAGGCCACCATCACTTGGCGCTGTTTCTTTTCGGCCAGCGTAACAAGCGCCTCGGCCTGACTCAGGGTTTCTGCCAGCGGCTTATCGACACAGACGTCTTTTCCCGCCTGCAGCAGTGCATGCACGACCTCGTAATGACTGGCCGTACTGGTATGAACAAACACGGCATCACAGACGGCCGCCAGGGCATTCAGCGTGCTGAAACAGGGGATCCGGTAACGTTCGCACACGACCTGCGCGTTCGCCTGGTTCGGCGAAAATGCACCCACTAACTGCCAGGCACGCGCCTGCGATAATACGGGCAGCCAGGCCTTTTGCGCGATGCCGCCTAAGCCGACCACACCAATACGAATCGTCATTTAGTGTTCTCTTTCCTGTAGCAGCGCCAGCTGCGCCTGTAAGTCTGCCACCTGCTGCTCCAGCGCGACGACGCGTTCCAGCAGGGCGACATCATGTGTGACTGCGTCAACCTGCGTCGGTGCGGGCGCTACCTCGCCGGCCAACAAGTGCATAAAGCGGCTTTCACGCTTGCCGGGCTCACGGGCCAGGCGTACAACCATCGGGCCGTCATCGCGTGACGCCAGCCCTTCCAGGGTCTGTTCGACTTCAGCCACGTCGGCAAACTCGTGCAGGCGTCCGCTTCGCGTGCGCAGTTCACCCGGCGTCTGCGCGCCGCGCAGGAACAGAAGCGTCAGAACGGCTACTTCTGCACTGCTGAGCTGCAGATGTCCAAATGCCGAATTGCAGAAGCGCTGCTCATATTTAACGACCCGCTGGCCGAAGCCACTGTTCGCCGTCACCAGGTGTTTTTTAACCAGCTGGTCGAGCTCATTCTGGACATCGCTTTCGCTCAGTTCCATCACCGGCTCGCGATTTGACTTCTGATTGCAGGCGTTAACCACCGCGTTCAACGAAAGCGGGTACTGTTCCGGCGTGGTCACCTGTTTTTCCAGCAGGCAACCTAACACGCGCAGAGCCTGTACCGACAAGGCTATCTTCATTTACTACTCCTCGGGTTATCCACGACGGTTGGGCGTCCATTCTTTGCAGGTCAACGCCGTCAGGACATGATCCTGCCACTCGCCATTAATCATTAAATAATTTTTAGCATATCCCTCTTTTTCAAACCCGAGGCGCGCCAGCAGATCGCCACTACGCTGGTTGTGCGGCATATAGTTAGCCATGATGCGATGAATATACTGTTGCCGCTGCATATAACGAATCGCCGACTGCAGCGCCTCAAACATCATGCCCTGCCCCTGCCATTTTTCGCCGAGGGAATACCCAAGGTAACAGGCATGAAAGGCCCCGCGCAGGACATTGCTGAAGTTAGCCACGCCGCGTACCTCGGTTTCGTTGCTGTCCATCAACACAAAGTAGAAAGCCGATCCCTGTTTATGCATATCCGCAATCAGGCCGAGCCGCGCCTGCCAGCCAGAGGGATAACAATGGCTGTCATCGCGAACCGGTTCCCACGGCCTGAGAAAATCGCGATTTTCCGCATAGTAATCCGCTAACCGCCACGCATCGCGTTCGTGAACCAGTCTTACCACCAGCCGCTCGGTCGTGAGTCTCACCCTCAGCGCGGCAGAACGATAGCCAAACATCATCTCTCCTGAAATCCATGGCGGGAAGGAAATGCCAGTCTTTGATAACGTTCACTATAACCGTCGCCAGGTCTGCGGTAAAACGTTACGCGCGCAATCACAGACGGGCTGACCGTTTATGCTCCTGTGCGCTGACAGTGAAACCGCTCTTAACTGTTTCACTGCAGTCTGCGCGACACAAAAGATGCGTCGCGTCCCCTGTCCTGCACGTGAACAGTTGCCCTTGCTGGCATGGGTGGGTTAGCCGTCACTGATCACGATGCCTGACCTGCCGGACGGGGCCTGGCTGACCCGGTGATCGCCGGCGAAGGGCGGCCAGCCCTGCAGCGAAAGGCACGTTCGGTTACTCTAACTCAGCCCATTCCTGATGACAGACTGCACGCATTAGGGCAGGCTATGCCCTGATCTACTTTTTCATTTAAACGAGGGAATTATGAAGAAGGCTTTTCACGGGCTGATTGCCCTGTTTTTCGCGGTATTGCTGAGCGGCTGTAATCAGTTAACCCAGTACACCATCAGCGAGCAGGAGGTCAATCAGGCGCTGCTAAAACACAATAATTTCGAAAAAGACGTTGGCGTCTCAGGGCTGGTGAATGCCCATATTGTCCTGAATAACCTGACCAGTCAGATTGGTCGCGAAGAGCCGGGTAAAGTAACGTTATCAGGTAATGCGAAAATCAACGTGTCTTCGCTGTTTGGTCCACAACAGGCCGATATGCAGTTGAAGATGCGTGCGCAACCGGTGTTCGACAAACAGCAGGGTGCGATTTATCTGCGCGATATGGAAATTGTGGATGCACAGGTTCAGCCAGACAAGATGGCGTCCATCATGAAAACGCTGACGCCCTACCTGAATCAATCGCTGAAAAGCTATTTTGACCAGCAGCCTGCCTATGTGCTGAGTGCCGATCGCAGTAAAGCTGAATCGCTGGCGAAGAAATTTGCTAAAGGGTTGGAAGTGAAGCCAGGCGAGCTGGTGATCCCGTTCACCGATTAGCGCGTTCCGACAAATTTATCGCCTGCCTGATCCGCGCCTTTCGGCGCGGATTGCTTATCAGATGCAAAAACAGGTGCAAACGGTTGCCTGAGTCCTTATGCTTATAACCCGGCCTAAACACGCCATTCGTTTATCCTTCATGCCGGAGCCGTATTAATGACCGCACAACCTCAGCAACTTACTATCCGCCGCCCAGATGACTGGCATATCCATCTTCGTGATGACGAGATGCTTAAAACGGTGCTGCCCTACACCAGCGCGGTGAACGGTCGGGCTATCGTGATGCCCAACCTGGTTCCGCCGGTGGTCAGCGTCGCGGCGGGCGAAGCCTATCGCGACCGCATTCTGGCCGCGTTGCCTGACGGTCATGACTTTACCCCGCTGATGACCTGCTACCTGACCGACTCGTTAGACGCCGAAGAACTGGCGCGCGGTTACCACTCCGGCTTGTTCACTGCGGCCAAGCTCTATCCTGCCCATGCGACAACCAACTCCAGCCACGGCGTGACCAACATTGCGTCAATCGCGTCGGTGCTGGAGCGGATGCAAACGCTGGGCATGCCGCTGTTAGTGCATGGCGAGGTGACTGATTCACATATTGATATCTTTGACCGTGAAGCCCGCTTTATTGAAACGGTGATGGAACCGCTGCGTAAGCAATTCCCTGCGCTGAAAGTCGTGATGGAGCATATTACGACCAAAGATGCCGCAGACTATGTGGAAAGCGCCAATGAAAACCTGGCCGCTACCCTTACCCCCCAGCACCTGATGTTTAACCGTAACCATATGCTGGTGGGCGGAATTCGTCCGCACCTTTACTGTCTGCCCATTCTGAAGCGCAATACGCATCAGCAGGCGTTGCGCAAGGTGGTGGCCAGCGGTCATCCACGTTTCTTCCTGGGTACCGACACCGCCCCTCACCTGAGCCATCTGAAAGAGAGCAGCTGCGGCTGTGCCGGCGTATTTAATGCTCCTACCTCCCTGCCCGCTTATGCCACGGTGTTTGAGGAGATCGGTGCGCTGGCGCATTTTGAAGCGTTCTGTTCCGAGAACGGTCCCCGCTTCTATGGTCTGCCGCTGAACGAAGGCACCATCACGCTGGTGCGTGAGCCCTGGACAGTCGCAGAAACAATTGAAATGGGCTCACATCAGCTGGTGCCTTTCCTGGCCGGTGAAACGCTGAACTGGCGTGTAAAATAATTTCACTTGCCTCCGGCATATTTATACTGTAGTTATATACAGTATCTTATACGGAGGCTTTTATGCGTGTTGAAATTACCGTTGCCAAGACCCAACCTCTACCCGCTGGTGCGATAGAAGCCCTGAGCCAGGAACTGTCGCGCCGTATCGATGAACAATTCCCGCAATTCACCAATCACGTCAAAGTGCGTTACGCCACGGCTAACCAGCTAAGCGTGATGGGCGGAGATAAAGAGACGCGTGAACAAATCAGCGAAATCCTGCAACAAACGTGGGAAAGCGCTGACGACTGGTTCATTACCGATTAACCGCCACTGTGCTGTTTTTTGCCGGGTTTCGCCACCCGGTTTTTTTATCTTCATTTAAAGTCTGCCTAACCCCTCTCCCCATCTGGACTCTGAATGATCAATGTCCTATGCTGGCGCTGATCATGCATAAAAGGAGTTGCATCCCATGACTACAGATAAACCCGAAGAAGCGATGACCTTTGGCGAGTTGTTAACGCTGATTGGTGAACAGCAGCGTCGTTTAACGGTGCTGGAAAATGCGTTCTCCAGCCTGATTTTCTGTCTTGATGACCGGGCCAGTCAGTTACTGGTGCATAATCTTTCTCTTGAAGCCCAGAATCAAAACCATGATGAGCAACTGCAGCAGCAGTTTGCGCGCCTGGCCGAAACGTTACAGAAGCGCAGTGGGACAACCGGCGCGGAGACCGCCCTAATCTGACGTGCGGTTAACGCCAGTGATGAACAACTTTTACTGTTTAAATAGGACGATTACCTACCTGTCATTCTGGTATTATATCTTCTCAGCTTTACCGTTTTAGAGACAAACATTCTGCTTTCAGGCGTTCCGTGATACGTTTTAATCAGTAAATCGCTATATTGCTGTTATAATTGTTTCGCAGTGGAAATAAAAAAGCCGCATTGAACCTCATCATGCACTTCGTTTAACGAGTAATAAGGAGGTTATAATGGACAGTCGCAAAGATGTAATTCAGACCCATCCACTGGTGGGCTGGGATATCAGTACTGTTGACAGCTATGATGCGATGATGATCCGCCTGCACTCCCTTTCGTCGCAAGATCAAACAGAAGAAGACGCAGACGTTGGCCCGACTTACTGGCTGACGACTGATGTAGCAAAGCAGTTCATCTCCATTCTTGAAGCCGGTATCGCCAAGATAGAATCTGCCGAGCAAGTAGAACGACTACTAAAGAAGCATTAATACTGCTGCATCAGCAAGGCACCCTTCAGGGTGCCTTTTTTATTGGGCTTTCTGGTATGCTGTTGATTATGTAACCCTTTCAGGAGTTCCATTTTCATGATTTACGATCTTATTGTGGTCGGGAGCGGCTCAGTCGGCGCAGCAGCAGGCTATTACGCCACGCAGGCCGGCCTCTCCGTACTGATGATTGACAGCGCCCATCCGCCTCATACTCAGGGCGCCCACCACGGCGAAAGCCGCCTGATTCGTCATGCTTACGGAGAAGGCGAGCGCTATGTGCCGCTGGTATTGCGTGCGCAGACGTTATGGGATGCGCTTGAGCAGCAGGCTGGCGAGCGCATTATGCACCGGTGCGGCGTCCTGAATATCGCCCCTGCTCACTCCGTGTTTATTCAAAACGTCATCAACAGCGCAAAAGCCTGGCAGCTTCCCGTCGAGATATTACAGGCCGCGGAGGTCAGAAAACGCTGGCCGCAGTTTAACGTCCCCGATGAGTACCTGGGCGTATTTGAGCCACAGTCCGGTTTTTTAAAAAGTGAACAGGCGGTACGGAGCTGGATTCAGCTGGCGGAAAAACAGGGCTGTGCGCAGCTGTTTAACTGCCCCGTCACGCAAATCAGTCGTGAAGGCGATTTACAGCAGGTCACCACGATTGACGGCATTTACCGTGGGCGAAAAATGCTGGTGAGCGCCGGGACATGGGTCAGCAAACTGGTGCCGGATTTGCCGGTGGCACCAACGCGTAAGGTCTTTGCCTGGTATCAGGCTGATGGTCGTTACAGTGAAAACAATGCCTTTCCCGGATTCACCTGCGAAATGGCCGATGGCAGCCAGTATTATGGTTTCCCTGCCGATAACAACGCCCTGAAGTTAGGCCGCCATGATGGGGGCCAGTTGATGACCCAACCCGAAGATCGTAAACCCTTCGGTAGCCTGGCCGCCGATGGCAGCGAAACATTCCGCTTTTTGCGCCAGTTTTTACCCGGCGTTGGCGTGTGTTTGCACGGGGAAGCCTGCAGTTATGATGTCAGCCCCGATGAAGACTTTATTATCGATACCGTGCCGGGCGATCCTGACCGTCTGGTGATAACGGGCTTAAGCGGACACGGTTTCAAATTTGCCAGCGTTTTAGGCGAGCTTGCCAGTCAGTTTGCTCAGAATCAGCCTTTCAGTTTTGATCTCACACCGTTCAGGCTGTCACGCTTTCAGTAAATAGGGTGCGGCGGCCCGGTTTTACGCGGCGCCGCACTGACATATATTTACACTCCGGTTTTATCTGACGCCCTTCCTGCTGTTATATCCACGCAAACAGGCCCGTTTATCCACTTTTCCACGTCTTAGCGCCCGCGTAAAACAGCCTTGTTCAATAATATTGTGCTTACGCGCACCGCTACGCGAGCCGATTTCATTAGTACAGGAGATATTTATAGAAAAGTAAGCATTATTGCTTTTGTGTTTCATTCTGTAGATTCTTATTTCTACATATTCTTAAGATACCGCTGCAAAAATGTTGCTAAGAAATTCACCCGGTCGTTATGGATGGCTCTCCATTTTCCTACACTGGTCAATGGCATTGGTTATCTATGCCATGTTCGCCCTGGGATTATGGATGGTTGGGCTGAGCTATTACGATACCTGGTATCACAATGCGCCAGAAATTCATAAGAGCATCGGGGTCATTCTGATGCTGGCCCTGATTATTCGTCTGATATGGCGCGTGGTTTCGCCGCCGCCTAAACCCCTGAGCAGTTATTCCCCTCTTGTGCGCATCACGGCTGTCGTGGCGCACGGATTACTTTATGGCCTGCTGATCGCCATCCTCTTCAGTGGCTATTTAATCTCTACCGCCGACGGCAAACCGGTTTCGGTGTTTGGCTGGTTCTCTCTGCCTGCTGTGCTGACCGGCGCGGGCGAACAGGCAGATTTAGCGGGAGATATTCATTTATGGCTGGCCTGGAGCATCGTGATCCTGTCGGTGTTACATGGCCTGGCCGCACTAAAGCACCACTTTATCGATCGCGATATCACCCTGAAAAGGATGCTGGGTCTGGGCATCCGTTCACCCTCTGAAAAGGAAAAATAATATGTTCAAAAAAACGCTTCTGGCCATCACAGGTGCCGGCCTGCTGCTGGGTTCCCTGACCGCCAGTGCCGCTGATTACAAAATTGATAAAGAGGGCCAGCACGCCTTTGTACAGTTTCGTATCAAGCACTTAGGCTACAGCTGGCTGTACGGCACCTTTAAAGATTTCGACGGTTCGTTCAGCTTCGATGCCAGTAATCCTTCAGCCGATAAAGTGGATGTGACCATCAACACCAACAGCGTGGACACCAATCATGCCGAGCGTGACAAGCATATTCGCGGTCCTGAATTCCTGAATGTGGCTAAACATCCCACTGCGACCTTTAAATCAACCTCGGTGAAGAAAGACGGCGATAAACTGGCCGTTACAGGGGATTTAACGCTGAATGGCGTGACCAAACCTGTGACGCTGGAAGCCAAAATGATGGGTGAAGGTAAGGATCCGTGGGGCGGCTATCGTGCCGGTTTTGAAGCGGAAGGCGAGATTGCGCTGAAAGACTTTAATATTACTCAGGATCTTGGGCCAGCCTCTCAGAACGTTGAGTTAATCATCTCAGTAGAAGGCGTACGTCAGTAATCTTAAGCCGCCTGAAGCCAGGCTTCAGGCGGCTCCGGCTATTTGCGGGTTGGCGCAGGAATGGTCATGTTCAGCAAGCCACGCGACTTGTTGAAAATTTTATTGCCATTCTCACGTCCTGCCCGGCGAGCGCGTTGCTCTTCGGGTGACAGGCGGGCTTCCTCCTGACAGAGCGGGCTACAGCAGTGCTCGTACTTTTCGGCACAACGTTCACACTGGATAAACAGCAGGTGACAGCCGTCATTAACGCAGTTTACGTGGGTGTCACACGGCGTCCCGCACTGGTGGCAGTGGGATAACACATCATCCGAAATACGCTCGCCCATGCGTTCATCAAAAACAAAGTTCTTGCCTTTGAAACGCACCGGAAGATTTTGTTCCCGTGCGCGGCGTGCATACTCAATAATGCCGCCTTCGACGTGATAAACATCTTCGAACCCGTTATGGCGCATCCAGGCGCTGGCTTTTTCACAGCGAATCCCCCCGGTGCAGTACATGACGATTTTTTTATCCTTCTTATCCTTCAGCATGTCCACCGCCATCGGCAACTGGTCACGGAAGGTATCGGCAGGCACCTCAAGCGCATTATCAAAGCGCCCGACTTCATACTCGTAATGATTTCGCATATCCACGAATACCGCATCGGGATCGTCAAGCATAGCGTTCACTTCCGCCGCTTTCAGATAGTTGCCAACGTCGCTGGCATCAAAAGTTTCATCGTCGATGCCGTCCGCGACAATGCGGTCACGTACTTTCAGTCGCAATACCCAAAACGATTTGCCATCGTCGTCGAGCGCGATATTCATACGCAGATGATTTAACGCCGGATCAAAACCGTATAAATAGGCCTTCATCGCCTCGTACTGGCTGGCGGGCACGCTCAGTTGGGCGTTGATGCCTTCGTGCGCAACGTAAATACGCCCAAACACCTTCAATGCGGTTAACCCGAGATAGAGTTCGTCGCGAAACGCTTTTGGATCGGCAATAGTGAAATACTTGTAAAAAGAGACTGTGGTGCGCGGCTCGGTTTCCGCCAGCATGCGCGCCTTCAGCTCTTTATTGGAAACAAGGTTGTGTAACACTGGCATGGTGTTCGTTCCTGTTATCAATAGAAGAAATTTAGCGCGCACATGATACCTGAATTGAAAAAAATGCGAAGCGTATAAGAAAAATTGATAGTTTAACCTGTACATTTTCGGCGGTCCGGGTATTCATACTTCTCTTTTTGCTCCCGACAACAACCTGCGAAATGCTGTAACATTTCAGCAGTGGGAAAAAAATGGCACAATAACCGCAACTGACGAAAAACAGCACCGCTGGTGCACGACGCAGGATAATAATATTTAAGATGACCCAATTGCCCCAATTTTCACGCGCGCTTTTGCATCCCCGCTATTGGTTAACCTGGCTGGGCATAATTCTGTTGTATATCCTGGTATTGCTGCCCTATCCACTACTCTATGCACTTGGTTGCCGTATTGGTCGCCTTGGTATGCGCTTCATGAAGCGACGCGTGGCCATTGCGCGCCGTAATCTGGAGCTCAGCTTTCCCGAGATGCCGGAAGTCGATCGCGAAGCCATGATTAAGCATAACTTTGAATCGGTAGGGATGGGGCTGATTGAAACCGGCATGGCCTGGTTCTGGCCCGACTGGCGCATCCACAAATGGCACAAACCTTCTGGTCTGGAACATATTCAGCAGGCCCATGATAGCCAGCGCGGCGTGCTGTTAATTGGCATGCATTTCTTAACGCTGGAGATCGGTGCTCGCATGTTTGGCATCCATAATCCCGGCATTGGCGTCTACCGGCCTAACGACAATAAATTAATCGACTGGCTGCAGACGCGCGGTCGTATGCGCTCAAACAAAGGGATGTTAGATCGTAAAGATCTCAAAGGCATGATTCGGGCGTTAAAGCGCGGCGATATCATCTGGTACGCGCCCGACCATGATTATGGCCCGCGCAGCAGCGTATTTGTGCCCTTCTTTGGCGTGGAAAAGGCGGCAACAACCGTGGGTACGCATATGCTGATCCGCACCGGTAAACCCGCCGTCATCCCCTTTGTTCCACGTCGCCTGCCCGAAGGACGCGGCTACGAACTGATTATTCTGCCTGACGTCAGCGCGAATTTTCCCCTGACCAGCGACGAAGACACGGCTCTGCGCATGAACAAGGTGGTTGAAGAAGGCGTGCTCATCGCCCCTGAACAGTACATGTGGCTGCACCGCCGTTTCAAAACCCGGCCAGAAGGTGAGCCTTCACGCTATTAGGTCCGCTGCTCAGCCGCTGTTCGCGCTTACTGCGAGCAGCGGCTGCCGGGCGATAACGGACTGAACAGTTCCAACGTAATCAGGCGATGAATATGATTATCCGAGGCGGCGATGTCCAGCCCTGGCATATTGAGTATGCAAAGCCCGTCGAGCCCACAGACCAGACTAATTAGCCGCCAGGCAATATTGTCCGCTTTATCAAGTAGCCTGAACTCACCGGCTTCCTCCCCCGCCTTGATGACGGCGACGGTTTCCTGCTGCCACATCTCCATTGCAACGATATAGGCGCCGCGCATTTCTGCATCGCGTCCTGCCAGGATCTGGGCTTCGCGCCACAACCGAATGTAGGGCTCAAACCGGCCATCATCGCTACCCAGCATGGAGAAGAGTCGCTCACGCCAGCTGGCGTTTTCCGTTACGGTTTCGGTGTCCAGTATTCTTCGGCTCAGGCGAATAAACGCCTGGGACTTAAGCTCGCCAATACCCGAGAAGTGATGATGCACCTGACCGACGGCAACCTGCGCCTCTGCGGCGATACGTCTTACCGTCATGGCCGCATAGCCTTCCTGAAGGGCAACGGTCATTGCGGCCTGCAGTATGCCTTCCCGGCGCTCATCGCGACTTAAATAGTTCATCTCAACCTACCTGAAACGGTAAAGCGACGAGTCTAACAAAAAGCTGGACAAGCGTTCAACATTAAGTAGGATCCGTCTTGGACATGTGTTCAACTTTATTTCAAAGGGATCGTAATGCTTCGTCAGTGGGTCGCGTTGGTGATTATCGTCATGCTGTATATCCCGGTCGCAATCGATGCCACGGTGCTGCATGTTGCCGTACCGACGCTGAGCATGACGCTAAACGCCAGTGGCAACCAGCTGCTGTGGATCATTGATATCTACTCACTGGTCATGGCCGGTATGGTGTTACCTATGGGTGCACTGGGCGATCGTATCGGATTTAAACGCCTGCTGATAACGGGTAGCCTGCTGTTTGGCCTGTCATCGCTGGCGGCGGCGCTGGCCCCTTCGGCTGCGTGGCTGATAGCAACCCGCGCGTCACTGGCTATCGGGGCGGCCATGATCATCCCGGCAACGCTTGCCGGGATCCGGACACTGTTTGTTGAAGCGCGCGATCGCAATATTGCGCTGGGCGTCTGGGCCGCCGTCGGTTCCGGTGGCGCCGCGTTTGGCCCGCTGCTTGGCGGTGCCGTACTGGAACATTATGACTGGGGGGCGATTTTTTTCATTAACGTTCTGCTTGTCGTTGTGATGGTTGCGCTCGCCGTCTGGCTGATTCCAGGACAGCCGGGGCGACCGGAGCAAAAACTGAATCTGCCCCATGCGCTGCTGTTGATCGCCGCCATACTGCTGTTGGTCTACAGCGCCAAAACGGCGCTCAAGGGTGATGTATCGCCGTCGCAGGTCACGGCAGCCCTGATCGCAGGCGCCGCGATGCTTGCCTTGTTTATCCGTCTTCAACGGCGAGCGGAACAGCCGATGATCGATTTGCAGCTGTTTTGCCATCGCATAATTTTAAGTGGTGTGGTGATGGCCCTGACCGCGATGATCGCGCTGGTGGGGTTTGAACTACTTATGGCGCAGGAGCTGCAGTTTGTTCATGGCTTTACGCCCTTCGAAGCCGGAAAATTTATGTTGCCGGTCATGATTGCCAGCGGCTTCAGCGGCCCCATCGCAGGGATCCTGGTCGGCAAGCTGGGTCTGAGGCCGGTCGCAGTTGGCGGCATGGGATTCAGCGGTATCAGTTTTCTGGGGCTGTCGATGCTGGACTTCAGTACCCAGCAGTGGCAGGCCTGGAGCCTGATGGTGCTGCTGGGCTTTAGCGCATCCAGTGCCCTGCTGGCGTCGACCTCTGCCATTATGGCGGCCACGCCAAAAGAAAAAGCCGCCGCAGCCGGCGCCATTGAAACCATGTCCTATGAGCTGGGTGCCGGACTGGGCATTGCCCTCTTTGGTCTGCTGCTGACCCGTAGCTTTACCGCTTCGATTGTGCTGCCGTCGGTACTGGATCCTGGGCTTGCAGAAAAAGCCTCATCCTCCATCGGTGAGGCCATTAAAGTGGCACAGACGCTGGATCCTGCACTCGCCGGGGCAACGATTCAGGCGGCAAAAGCGGCCTTTATCACCTCTCACAGCGTGGCGCTCATCAGCGCGGCTGTGCTGTTACTCCTGCTGGCTGCCGGTATTGGATTTAGCCTGGCAAAGAGCACGCAGAAGTAACCGATGCGTTGCCGCGAACCGGCGCTGCAACGGGAGAACGATCCCGCAGTAACGATCGTGATAATATTCGCGATCGTTACTGCCTGAAGCCCTGTGATCAGGCTGGCGATAGCGCCGCTGAGCGGCTCAACAACGGAAAAATCTATGCTCTGGCTTATCTCTAAATATGCGATAACTGCCCTGATGGTGGTGATTATTTCTGAAGCGGCTAAACGTAGCGATCGCCTGGGTGGGCTCCTGGCCGCCCTGCCGCTTGTCACCATCCTGGTGTTGATCTGGATGAAACTTGAAGGACAGAGCCAGACGAAGATCGCCGCTCATGCCTGGTATACATTCTGGTATGTGGTACCGACCCTGCCGATGTTTATCCTCTTCCCGTTTTTGTACCAACGTACCGGCTTCTGGCTCACGCTGGGGCTGAGTTGCCTGATCACGATCGTCCTGTTCATGCTGTGGGCAGGTTTTCTGAAAAGGTTTGGTATTGACCTGTTGTAGCCTGCCGGTATGGCCAGCAGGTGTTCACACAACACCGAGCTAGAGCAGCTAACGGATGCGATTCAGGACTGGCTGTATGTGCAGAACGTTCGTCCTCTAAAGTGGCCCGACTTTCCCTCCTGAGATTTTCGTCTATTCTTCACTGAAATCACGTTAATCAGGCAAGGAGAGAAGCATGAGTATGTTCACTACACTGGAAGAAGCGATTGATGCTGCGCGTGAAGAGTTTCTCGCCAGCCATCCGGATATTGAGCAAGACGATGCGGCCATCAACCAGTTTGGCCTGCAAAAATATGTGATGCAGGACGGTGACATCATGTGGCAGGCAGAGTTCTTCGAAGACGAAGGGGATTCGGGCGAGTGTTTGCCTGTGCGCAGCAATGAAGCCGCTCAGGCTATCTTTGACGGCGATTTTGATGAGATTGAACTGCGTCAGGAGTGGTTAGCAGAAAATACGCTGCACGAGTGGGATGACGGTGAGTTTCAACTTGAACCTCCGCTGGACAGCGAAGAAGGTAAAGCCGCGGCGCAGGAATGGGAAGACGATAACAGCGACTCTGACCGCAGTTACTCATAAGGTCCATGGCTGGCATCTACCGGAATCAGCAGCGTGTCGACCACCAGTGACAGCGGCAGGTCGAGAATGGTGATAACCCGCCATGCGCCATCACGGATATCCCACTTTACGCCGGGGTAAAACTGATTACCGTGTCCCTGCCCGGGCACGGTGCGGCTGATGATACTGCCACAGCCGCTCAGCGTAACGACGGCGAGGGATAACAGGATGACTTTAGCGAATGTATTCACAATAGCGACTCAGGTTAAACAGGCGCTATTTTAATCATGAGTTGAGCCGGGTTGCCATCCCCATTCGTGCAAAGTGCAAAATAATGTTGCCGTCTGTAACCGGCGACGGGCGTAAAAAAAGCGGCATTTCTGCCGCTTTCTTCGTTGCTACGCCTGATGCGGTAAGGCATCGGGGTTGAGAGGCATTTTTTGATAGCTCTCTACCCACTGATGATACTTTTCACCACTTTCCCACAGGCGAGTATGTACACGCGCCAGCACCACCGGATCGCTGATCAGCTGCAAGCGCTGCTCTCGATTCAGTTTTTCCGGCGCATCGCTCAGTGCCTGATCGACGCGGCGATCGCGCGCATGATCCAGTAACTGGCTCTGCTTGTGGCGTGAGGTCGCAAGCGCGGTCGCCAGGGCGTTAAACGCAGGATGGAACAGCGCATGCATAAAGCCATTTTTCAGCACGCGCTGACGGTTGAGTTCCACATAGCGATCGGTATCCACCAGCTCTTTCGGCGGATCGTACTCTTCCGGGATCAGGAACAGCTTCGCTTTCTTACTCTTGATGCCGAGGCCAGAGCGGCTCGACATCACCGATACAAACGGCGACAGAATAAGCGAGAACACGATTGGCGCCAGCCACCACAGGAAGTTGAGATCCAGCCATCCCATCCCGGCAGCCCAGACAATGCCCAGGGCCATCTGCGAACCGTGACGCTTGAAGGCTTCGCTCCAGGGTGTGGCATCATCGTCACGCTGCGGTGAGTTCCAGACCACTTCCCAGCCCAGGAACGCGCTTACCACAAATACGGTGTGGAACAGCATACGCACCGGTGCCAGCAGCACCGAGAACAGCATCTCCAGCAGCAGCGAGACGAACAGACGTAGCGCACCGCCGTAGGGTTTCGCCCCCTTACACCAGATCAGCACGACGCTGAGCAGTTTCGGCAGGAACAGCAGCACCAGCGTGGTCGAGAACAGCGCAATCGCCAGCTCAGGACGCCACTGGGGCCAGACCGGGAACAGCTGCCTTGGCTGCAGGAAGTAGGTGGGCTCCATGAGCGTATGCACCACCTGTAACGCGGTGGACAGTGCCAGGAACAGGAACCACAGCGGTGCCGACAGATAAGACATCACGCCCGTCAGGAAGACGGCACGGTGCACCGGGTGCATCCCTTTCACCAGAAACAGGCGGAAGTTCATCAGGTTACCGTGACACCAGCGGCGATCGCGCTTAAGTTCGTCCAGCAGGTTTGGCGGGAGCTCCTCATAGGAACCCGGCAAATCATAGGCGATCCATACGCCCCAGCCAGCACGGCGCATCAGTGCCGCTTCCACGAAGTCATGCGACAGGATGGAACCGGCAAACGAGCCTTCACCCGGCAGCGGTGCCAGTGCGCAGTGCTCGATAAACGGCTTCACACGAATGATGGCGTTATGGCCCCAGTAGTGCGACTCACCCAACTGCCAGAAGTGCAGACCGGCGGTAAACAACGGGCCGTAAACGCGGGTCGCAAACTGCTGACAACGCGCATAAAGCGTGTCCATGCCCGAGGCTTTTGGCGAAGACTGGATGATACCGGCATTAGGGTTAGCATCCATCATGCGCACCAGGCCCGTCAGACATTCACCGCTCATGACGCTGTCGGCGTCCAGCACCACCATGTAGCTATAGTTGCTGCCCCAGCGACGGCAGAAGTCATCGATGTTGCCGCTTTTACGCTTCACACGGCGACGACGACGGCGATAGAATATCTTGCCCGCGCCACCGACGTCACGTACCAGCTCCATCCAGGCTTTCTGCTCAGCGATAGCGATATCGGCATCGTAACTGTCACTCAGGATGTAAACATCAAAGTGCTCAGCATTGCCGGTACGCACCACTGATTCCCAGGTCGCCCGTAAACCGGCAAAAACGCGTCCTACATCTTCATTACAGATCGGCATGATCAGCGCGGTACGGTGCGCGGGATTAAGGGGTTCATCGCCGACGGTAGAATAGGAAATGCTGTATTTATCCCGACCAATCAGCAGTTGCAGGAAGCCCATCAACGCCGTCCAGAAACCCGCTGAGACCCAGCAGAACAGGATCGCAAACAGGAACAGAATCCCGGTCTGCAACACATAAGGCAGAATCTGCATAACAGACTGCTGCCAGTTCTGGTTGATCATGTCCATGGGATCCAGCAGCGTCCAGCCCTGGTAAGGCAAAATGGTTTTCATGTACCACGTCGCCACCACGGTCTGCATAATCGTGAGGATCAACAGAATATAACGACGAATGGACCCCACGTGGCGCCACTTCTCTTCCGCGCGCTGCTCTTCGGCCGAAGCATAACGGGGAACAGACTTGTGTCCCCGTAGCGAGTCCCAGGCGCGAGCCAGCGGGTTAGTGCGCCAGGCTTCCGGGAACATCAATGAACGCTTCACTTTTGGCATCGCCTTTAACGTGGTGCGATCAAGATAGTCCTTGCCTAACTGTTGTCCCCCGGCAAGTGAATCGGGCCAGGCCATTTCCACTCGCGACGACACCGATTTTAAAGGTGCATCCTCAGGGCGATCGCTGGCAGCCACATCCTGGCCCAGCGATTCGTGTAACTGGTGAAACGTCTGCGCATTTTGCAACGAAGCGGCCAGACGCGTTTTTCCTGCCGCATCCAGCGGCAGGGCTTCTACATAGCGTTGAGGTGTAAAAGTCAAATTATTCATTGGCAGGTAACTGATAGCTCCAGGTTTCCGTCAATGTCTTGTCACCGCTGACCAGCGCTGCACGCATCTCTGTCGCCTGCTTGTTATCTTTCACGCGCAGACGCAATACCAGACGCCAGCCTTTGGTGACCGGATTGTAGCGAACGCTTTGTTCGACCACTTCGGCGTTCTTGCCTACGCTGACCTGCGGCGCAACCTGACTGTCGGCAGGCATTTCACTCATGTCTTTGCCGACGAAATCGATGGTGAATGCAACAGTGCCATCCGGTTGACGGACTAAATTCGACTGCTTCACATCGCCCGCTGAACGCAGCGTATCTTTCACCCAGGCAACATCGTCAGAATGCAGTTTGTTTTCATTACGGCCAAAGTGCAGACGGTATTTGAAATCCATCGCTTTACCCGGTTCCGGCAGGTTTTCCGGTGTCCAGAACGTCACGATGTTATCGTTCGTCTCATCTGCGGTAGGAATCTCAACCAGCTCAACGCGTCCTTTACCCCAGTCGCCGATTGGCTCAACCCAGCCGCTTGGACGCAGGTCGTAACGGTCATCCAGGTCCTGATAGTTATTGAAATCACGTCCGCGCTGTAACAGCCCGAAGCCTTTTGGATTTTCAATGGTATAGGTGCTGACGGCCAGGTGACGCGGGTTATTCAGCGGACGCCAAATCCACTCACCGTTGCCGCTGTGAATCGACAGACCGTCTGAATCATGCAGTTCAGGACGGAAATTAGACACTGGCGACGGCTGATTGCGGCCAAACAGGAACATGCTGGTTAACGGTGCGATACCCAGTTTACCTACGTTGTCGCGTAAATAGACTTTGGTCTGCACATCAACCGTGGATTCCTGGCCAGGATGGATGGTAAAGCGATAAGCACCGGTCGCGCGTGGAGAATCAAGCAGTGCGTAGATCACCAGCTGCTTGTCCTGCGGTTTGGGTCGTTCAATCCAGAACTCTTTAAAACGCGGGAACTCTTCGCCTGATGGCAGCGCGGTGTCGATAGCCAGACCACGGGCAGACAGGCCATAAACCTGACCGGCACCGATCACGCGGAAATAGCTGGCGCCGAGGAAGCTGGCGATTTCGTCATCTTTCTTGTTCTTGCTGTTCAACGGATACAGCACTTTAAAACCCGCAAAGCCGAGGTTTTTCACCGCATCGGCATCGTGTTTCACATTGCCGAAGTTGAAATAATCAGGACTGTATTTGATTTCGCGTACGGTATTGGCGGTGATCTCGTTAATTTTCACCGGCAGATCAAAGTACATCCCCTGATGGTAGAATTCGAGTTTGAACGGCGTACGCAGTTTGCCCCAATACGCTTTATCGTGGTTGAACTGAATCTGCTGGTAGTCAGCAAATTTCATATCACGAAATTGAGAGGGTAAATTGCTTTTTGGCGCTTCGAAGCTTTTTCCGGACAGATCTTTGGCTTGTTTTGCCACATCATCAAAATTAAACGCCCAACTGTTGTTGGCATACAAAGCCAGCAGGACTGCCGCGCCAATCCAGCGCATTTTCGTCAGCCCAACATTATTTTTTTCTTTAGTCAGCACATCCCCCCCTTTCGTGTGCTTAATACAAACCCGCTTATCTTAATGGATAATTCGGCTTTCCGACAGCACATGCACAACAATGTTCCCGATAATCCTCTGCTCGAGGGGTGATTTTAGGACAATTAAACGTTACGGGCTCAACTGAGATTCAACTGATAGTATACTCTGTTATCTGCAGCTAGAATTTCCTTCCGACATAATACGGTTTCAGGGCGAAACCGGCTAAAAACGTACTAACGAACTGGAACTTTATGAGTACAACAAAAACTGAGCGTGAGTATTTTCTCGACTCGATCCGGGCCTGTTTGATGTTATTGGGCGTGCCGTTTCACGTTTCCCTGATCTATTCGTCGCAGAAATGGGCCGTCAACAGCAGCGACGCTTCGCTATGGCTTACGACCCTGAATGATTTTATTCATGCGTTCCGCATGCAGGTGTTTTTTGTCATCTCCGGCTACTTCTCTTACATGCTCTATCTGCGCTATCAGCCCCGACGCTTTCTGAAAGTTCGTCTGGAGCGGGTCGGCATTCCGATGCTGACGGCGGTGCCCTTAATTACGCTGCCGCAGTTCTTTATGCTGAAGGCATGGACAAGCAAATACGCGGACTGGAGCGCCCTGCCGCCCTACGCGAAATTCAACAACCTGATGTGGGAGCTGATCTCCCACCTGTGGTTTTTACTGGTGCTGTTAATTCTTACCACACTCGGCATGATCACGTTCCGCTGGTTGCGGGATCAAAAGCGTAACATTGATTATCAACACGTGGGCTGGGGGAAACTGGCGCTTGGCCTGTTGATCTGGGGCCTGATGTGGGGCGCTTTTCGACGTGTTGTCTTTTACACGAATCCAACCCTGTTAAGCGATGCGCTGTTTAATTTCGTGGTGATGCAGTCCCTGTTCTACCTGCCCTTTTTTATGCTGGGCGCACTCAGTTGGAAACATCAGGCGCTGAAACAGCTGTTCGTGCGGGTGAATCCCGTGCTGTTCATTGGCGCAGTGCTGCTGCTGGTGGCATATATTGTCAATCAACGCACAAGCAGTGGTGAAGGCTGGTTGTATGAGCTGGACGCGTTAATCAGCAGCATGATGGGACTTTGCATGCTGAACGTCTGTTACAGTCTGGGACATAAACTGCTTAACTCACATTCGCCAGGCATTATGTATCTGGTTAACGCCTCGCTGTTTATTTATCTGGTGCACCATCCCCTGACGCTGTTGTACGGCATTTATGTGACGCCTGTACTGCATAACAATACGCTGGGCTTCCTGCTGGGTCTGGTCATGGTATTTGGCGTGTCATTCACGTTGTATGAGTTGCACCTGCGTATTCCTCTTCTGCGTTTTCTGTTTTCCGGTAAGCCGCAGAAGCGCTAATGATAAGGCGATCGCTGCCGATCGCCTTGCTTCAAAGCAGCCACTCAATAGGCAATCGCCACACCAGTCGAACCTGCAGACGCTGCCACCAGCTGCAGCCGGGTTCATGCTTGTGAACAACCTGCTGCGCCTCGCCGGGATACTCCAGCCAGTTTACTCTTCCCCACTTGTCCAGCCGCAACGTCCAGGCCCGATCGCGCATTGAGTCGCTAAAACGCTGATGGGTTTCGGCGGCCAGTTTTTCACTTTCAATGACCAGCCCCATTTCGGTGTTGAGCACCGCCGAGCGTGGATCGAAGTTAAATGAGCCGATAAACAGGATTTTTTCATCCACTGAAAAGGTTTTCGCGTGCAAACTTGAGCCTGAATTACCGGTCAAGCCGCGATCGTGCGGCGTGTCATTCAGGCCGGCCTGGGGTTTTAATTCGAAAAGCGAAATCCCGTGCCGCAACAGTTTTTTCCGCCATTTTGCATAGCCCGCATGCACAATGGACACATCGTTTGCCGCCAGCGAGTTCGTTAACACCGCGATCTTCACCCCTTTGCGCTTCATCGCCAGCAGTTGGGCAACCCCCGCGCGGGTCGGCACAAAGTAAGCGGAAATGATGTCGAACTGATGCTGAGGCGCGCCGATCACTTCCATCATACGCTGAGGCAGAAGTGACTTGCGTCGCGCTTTTCCCAGGCCCTTGCGCGGATCGTCACTCAACAGTCGCGTTTTGGCCCAGACAAAAGGCAGATCGTCCTGAGTCAGTTGATCGATCAGCGAGGACTTATTCAGGCGCTGAAGATAATGCTGTACGGTCTCGCTTTCACGCCACTCCGGCGGTAACACCACATCCGGATGCGCCGACATCGGCTGATCCAGCACCTCGCTTAGCGGCGAAACGGGTTTACTGTTCCAGTAGCGTTCAAAATCTTCGGCCACTTCGTTAACCACCGAGCCGATAGCCAGCACGTCGAGATCGGCAAACAGGGGTTCGTTGCCCGTACCAAAATATTCGTCGCCAATGTTACGTCCACCGACTACCGTCGTGACGCCATCCGCCGTGAAGCTCTTATTATGCATCCGCCGGTTGAGGCGGGCGAAGTCGGTGAGATAGCCCAGCGCGCGCAGGGTACGAAAGGAGAACGGATTGAACAGCCTGACGGTAATGTTGGGATGGTGATTCAGCTGCGCCAGCGTATCATCCAGCCCTGGCGTATTGTTATCGTCCAGCAGCAGCCGTACGATCACCCCGCGATTGGCGGCCTCCAACATGGCACTGAACAGCAACCTGCCCGACATATCGTTTTGCCAGATATAGTATTGTATATCCAGCGTCTTCGCGGCTTTCTCCATCAGCAGGTAACGTGCGGCAAAAGCATCCAGCCCGTCACTGAGTGGATGAATGCCGCTCAACCCCGGATGGTGCAAACAAAGCGGAACCAGCCGCTCTTCAAGCCAGCTCTGCCGTGATGGGCTCTGGGGCAAATCAAACGCTTCGGTCATGAATATTCCCTGAATCATACTGTCATTTATTATTATTCCTCCGGGCGCCAGAGTATGCCAGCGCCGGTTGCACATCAGCCATGCTGATGGCACCGTTTTTTAGTCTAGACTTAGTCGAACGATCTGTGACTGTCATTTGCCCGGCAGGAGAGGAATATGAGTCAATCGCCCTTAACTGACGACCGTTTACGCCATCATCCCCGCCTGTTTCAGAGCTTTTTTCAGGGCAGCTTCCCCTGTTCCACCGCCTGCCGCACGCCGGGCAAACGGCTGGATATGGTGATCAGCAGCGGGCACGATATGCTGCTTAAAAAAGACTATGCGGCACTGGTCGATCTGCATCTGTTGACCGCGCGGGATGGTGCACGCTGGCACCTGATTGAAAAAACGCCTAACCAGTACGACTGGAGCAGTTTCCTGCCAATGGTCGAAGCGGCACGGGATAACCAGTTGCAGATCATCTGGGAACTGGCCCACTTTGGCTATCCCGATCATATTTCTGTCTGGAAAGCCGGGTTCGTCGACCACTTCGAACGTTATGCCCGGGAAATGGCGCGCATTATCCGCGATCAGGGCATTCAGCAGGCTTTTTTCACGCCCGTAAACCAGATCTCATTCTGGTCCTGGGCAGGCGCCGACGTGGCCTGGTTTAATCCCCATGCCAGTCAGCGTGGTAAAGAGCTTAAGCGGCAACTGGTTCGTGCTTCTCTGGCTGCCATGCAGGCAATTCGCGAGGTGATACCTGACGCCCGTTTTGTGCTGACCGATCCTTTGGTGCAGATTGCCCATCATCCCGATAACCCCGACAGTAAACCCGGGGCTGATGCACAGCATCAGGCGCAGTTTGAAGCCTGGGATATGTTAGCCGGACGTGTCGATAAAGAACTGGGCGGGCACGAAGATTTTCTGGATATTCTGGGCCTGAACTACTATCCGGATAACCACTGGTTCTTCCCCGATCGGCCAATGGACAGAGACGACCCGGTACGCGCCCCGCTCCATATTCTGCTGGCGCAATACTGGCAGCGTTATCAACGTCCTATGCTGATAGCCGAAACTGGTGCCGAAGGCGAAGCTCGCGCGCCCTGGCTACAGGAGGTCAGTGAAAACGTTGCCGTTGCCCTGGATCAGGGCATTGCGATGGAGGGCATTTCGCTCTATCCCGTGGTGGAGTATCCGGCATGGGCAGACGACAGGCGTTCTCCAGGGTCACTGCTGGGCCTCGCCGATCCCAATGGCAACCGCACCGTGCATGAGGACCTGGCACTGGTGCTGCGCAGTCAGCAGATAAAGTTCACTAAGCGCGATCAGAGCTGACGCGAGGGCGGTTTGGGATAACAGGTTTGCGTATCAAGGCGCTCCGGCGGCGAGGCAAGGCGGCTGTCGTTTAGCCACGTCACCACAAACAAGAAAGTGACACCGATCAGGCAAGCGGTCAGCAGGCCAATAATCGCAATCAGTTTATCATCTCTCGATTCCATCCCTCACTCCTTTCAGGTCCGGTTGATAAACACTAACTCATCCAAAGCGTGACGATCAAAACGAAAATAATCAGCGTGACCGAGGTTACTGCCAGCACCACAATCGCAAAGTGAGCATCGGCAAGGGGCTGAACCACAGGTTCATCGTGCTCTTCTGGTGGGCTGGGTAAAAGCATGCTCTTCCTGGTTAACGCGTGGCTCAAAGGTGCATTTGCGGGCTACAGTGTAGAGCAATCTTATTCAGGAATCCGTTATTTTACAAACCCGCCCTGATGGCGCGGCACGACCGGGATGTGCCGCCCTTCAGCCCCTGCCATACCGGATAGTGCAGCGCTATTTCCCGGCAGACCAGCCGCCGCCCAGCGCGCGATACAGCTCAATTTGCGCCTGCAGTAGATTATTTTTGACCGTCACCAGGTTCAGTTGAGTCGCAAACAAGGTGCGCTGTGCATCCAGCTCGTCCAGATAAGAGGCATAACCGTTTTGGTAGCGTTCGGTCGCGATGCGCAACGCGTCGGCGACAAACTGTTCCTGTTGACGAAGCGCTTCCTGTTGCGCCTCGCCCTGGCGAATCGCATCCAGTGCATTATTCACCTCTGAAAAGGCGTTTCGCACCACTTTCTCATAGCTGTACAAAGCCTGATTACGCGAAGCCATGGAGACATCCACCTGCGCGGTTAACGCTTCACGATTGAGTAAGGGGGCCAGAATACTGCCGCCGACGCTCCACAGGCGGAAAGGATCGTCCACCAGCTGATGCAACACGGAACTCTGAAGCGTGCCTGAGGCAGTGAGGTTAATTCCCGGCAGCAGCTTCGCTTTGGATAACGCCAGCGTGGCATCGGCGGCCAGCAGTTGACGCTGTGCCTGCACGATATCAGGACGACGATTCAGCAGTGCAGACGGCAGTACGCCCGGCATAACCTGCGGCATGATGGCCGTGAACGCCCGATGGCGTGCGATTTCACGCGGATTCATCCCTACCAGGATGCTGAGCGCATTTTCCTGTTGCGCAATTTGATGCTGGAGTTGCGGAACCTGAGCTTTAGCGGACTGATACTCAGATGAAGCCTGCATCCACTCCAGCCGGGAGGTATATCCCGTTTCGAACTGGCGCTGCGCCAGTTTGAGCGAGTTGTGCCGCGTTGCCAGCGTCGCCTCGGTAACGCGCAGTTGCTCATCCAGCGCGCACAGCGTCATATAACCGGATGCCACCGAACTGGCGATGGTCAGCTCGGCTGCCGAGGCGGCGGCCTGCTGTGCCTCCAGCGTCGCCTGCGCCGCATCGATCGAACGGCTGCGCGCGCCCCACAAATCCACATTGTAGCTGGCCTGTAGCTGTCCCTGAAAAACCGAGGTGTCATTAGGCTGTCCCGTCGCCGCGGATAATGCGCGCTGACGCGTCGCCGCGACGCCGCCGCTGAGCGTCGGAAAATTGTCCCCTTCCGTTGCACGTAGCTGGGCCCGATACTGATCAACCCGTGAACGGGCGATCAGGATATCCGGATTATTACGCAACGCCTGATCCACCAGGCGATTCAGATCGGCGTCGCCGAAGGCCTGCCACCATGCGGCTTCCGGTGGCGCAGAAGGCCCAACCCGATCGCGCCACTGTGGGGGAATGGGCAAGGCGGACGGGGCTTTGTCGACCTGGGTGCTGCACCCTGCCAGCACGACCGCCAGCAGGGCAGCGGCTATACGCAAGCCCTTCATGGCGTTTTCTCTCCCTCTCCGTCCACGTGTGCGGCCGTGTCAATGCTTACCTCAACCGACATCCCGGGACGCAGCTGTTGCTGGACCTCTGGCGCCACATCAATACGTACCGGAATACGCTGAGCGATTTTAACGAAGTTGCCGGTCGCATTGTCCGGCGATATTGCACTGAATTCTGAACCTGCAGCAGGTGAAAGATATTCAACGCGACCCTGGAAGGTTTTACCGTCCAGTGCATCCACACGAATCGTTACCGGCAGCCCCGGACGAATATGCGCCAGCTGCGTTTCTTTGTAGTTCGCGATAATCCACTTATGGTTGGGCACCACCGACGTCAGGCGCGTACCGGCCGTCACGTAGGCGCCTTTACGCACGGACAACTGTCCGAGTTGCCCTTCGTCAGGTGAGGTAATGCGCGTGTTGGCCAGATCGATTTCCGCCAGCTCCAGAGCGGCCTTCGCACTGGCCACGTCCCCTTCAAGCGAGGCACGGTTAACAATGACCGTTTGCAAGTTTTGCTGGGCCACCGCAACCTGCGCTTCCGCCTGATGCAGCTGAGCCAGCCCCTGCGCATTCGCCGCGCGCGCCGCATCGCGTTCGCGCACCGAGAGCGAACCGTCTGCGGCCAGATTTTCAACACGTTTTAGATCCAGACCGCTTTTCACCGCCTGGGCTTTGGCGTTTTCCAGCGCCGCTTTATTACTCTGAATCGTGGCCTGCGCGCTGAGGCGCTGCTGCTGATTATTATTGAGTGCAGCCTGCTTCATGGCCAGCTGCGCCTGCGCCTGGTGCACGCGCTGACGATAGATACGATCGCCAATGGTCATCAGTAACTGACCTTTTTTAACCGGCTGCAGGTCAACCACATCCACCTGGGTCAGATAACCATTTACCTGCGGGCTGATAAACGTGACCTGCCCGCGGACATAGGCATTTTCTGTGCTCTGAACGGAACTGGTGAAAGGCCAAAGCTGCCAGGCATACAGAATAACCAGCACGCCTGTCACCACAATACCGCTGCCTAAGGCAATCGAGAGAATACGACGGCGGTTGGCCCGATCGCGCTCTGCTGCCTGAAGTTCATCCTGTTGACTCATTGTTGCTCCGTTCGTTCTTGTGCGGCGGCAAGCTGACGCTGCTCTGCCAGATTGAAGGTGGCCTGTCGCCAGTCGAGATAGCGCCGACGCGTTAAGCGCCACAGCACCCACATCAGGGTAATCAGCGCCAGAGCCGCCGTCAGCAGATAGGTATCGTTATAGGCCAGTACGTTGGCCTGCAAGGTTGCGACTGACTGAAGCTGGCTGGTGCTTTGTGCACTAAGCAGGGCGCTGTCGTTGATCTGACTGGTAAACAGGGCGCCATATTGGCTAAGCCGTTCACTGACGTTGGGATCCAGTAACGATAATTGATCGCCAAGAAGACTGGAGTGATATTTTTCACGCCAGGTTTGAAAGGTGCCCAGAATCGCCGAGCCGATTAAGCCGCCCAGATTTTGGCTCATGCCAAACAACACCACAAAACTGACCAGATTTTTCGGCTGGGTCACCACGCTACCAATGCCCATCAGCATGGCGGGCGCCATAAAAAAGGCGCTGCCGAATCCCAGTAAAAACTGGCTTAAGTACATGTTGTTCGCGCGGGTAACCGGGCTGGATTGCGCGTCCATCAGTGAGGCGATGATCATCACGATGAGTGACACCACAATCGGCCAGTTGAGATGCGTTGGCTTAATGGTTAGCGCACTGGCAGCAATGCCGGCAATCACCCCGGCGATGATCGCCCAGGCTAAGCCGTGCAGCTGATCGTTTTGTAGGCCAATCTGCTGCAAAAAACCTATCGCACCGGTATTCTGCTCCGCCAGCACGATACGAATCATGATCATCACGATGCCCAGACGCACGATCATCCCGTTGCTGAGCCAGCGCGTATTGATCAGCGGATTGCGGCGGTTATGCTCGATCACGAAAGCCGTGACGATCAGCACCAACGCCAGCGCAGCACAAACGCCGAGCCAGGGCGTGCTAAACCACCATTCAATTCGGCCAAGTGACAGTACGCCGCACAGCAGTGCCATGCCCGGTGCCAGCAGCATAAAGGTGACGAAATCCATCTTCTCAAACGCCTTAATACGATCGCCCGGCGGCAGCTTAACCACTAACACCGCGCCCAACGCAATCAGCGCTAATCCCAGCTCAAACAGATAAAGCCCGCGCCACTCCTCAAGCTGGAGCAACTCGCTGGAAAAGAGTCGGGCCAGCGGAATCGCCAACTGCGAAACGGTCAGGCCAATAACCAGGGCCTTCAGGCGATGTTTCGCCGGCCACGCCTGCACCTGATAATAGATCCCCAGCGAGCTCAGGGCAGCGCCCACCATGCCATGGGCGGTGCGTACGATAATCGCCGAACTGAGATCGTTGGCAAAGAGATGGAAAAAGGCGACTAAGACATAAAGCACCAGAAAGGCTTCGGTGAAAACCCGCAGTCCAAACTGCTGACGAAATTTCACCAGCAGCAGGTTGATGGAGATATTCCCCATCACATATACCGCCGGTAGCCAGGCGATTTCATTGGAGTAAGCGGCAAAGGTTCCTTGCAGATTCGTGAGGTTCGCACTGACCAGCGCGTTGCTCAGTGCACCGGTCAGGGAGATCAGCAGGCCAATCAGCCCAAACGCAATGCGTTTAGGCGTTGAGTGCAGCGGCGTCGAAGGCGACCCCGGCAGCATAGGTTTTTCATGTGGCAACCATTCACGCGCAGCGTAGGGATTGCGCCGGGCCATAATTACATCGTTCCCATTCGGGTCAGCAGTGTCTCTAAAATTCGCTCAACCACCGCGAGCTCCTGAGGATCGATATCAGCCAGCAGCTCAGCACGTAAGGCATCCGCGTGGGTTTTAACGTTGGCGAACGCGTCATTCCCTTTTTCGGTCAGCACCAGGTGACGTTTGCGGCGATCTTCGGCTGGCTGTACGCGCGTCAGTAAATCCTGCTTCACCAGACGATCCACCAGCGGCACCATACTGGCATCCTCCAGCCCCATCCGCTGTGCCAGTTCCGTTTGCGTAAGCCGCTGAGGTTCGCTGGCAATAAGCCCAATCGCCATCCAACTGCTGGTACTTAAGCCACTGTCTTTCAAATGACGATCGACGGCCAGACGCCAGGCATGAGCAGTAAGATGGAGCAAGTGCGTAAAGGTACGGGTAGATGACATTTAAATAGCAACCTAATAATTAGAGTTCTAATTAGTTGAATAAGTTATTATACGCAAAGCAAATTGCGAATGAAAAGTGTCTGCTCTGTTAAATACTGGATAATCGCGGCAGAATGTCCAGGTTGATACTGTCGTAAAAGTTTAGTGGAGTAAAATGCGTGTGAAAGACTCAACAGACAGCTGGGTGGATTTGCGTCGCGACCCAAACAGCGGTATTGAATCTCTGCGGGCGCATTTTACCGGTCATGCCTACGATCCTCACTGGCATGACAGCTATTTAATTGGCGTGACTGAGCAAGGCGTACAGCAGTTCCATTCCCGACGTCAGCGTCATCACAGCCGCCCCGGCACCGTCTTTATGTTAGAACCTGAAGAACTGCATGACGGCGATGCCGTTGATGCCCAGGGTTTTACCTACCGTATGCTGTATCTTTCGCCCCACCAGCTACATCAGCAGCTTGCGCCAGCCTGTCTTGATGGACTCCCCTGCGGAGACCTACGCTTTGCCAGCACGCTGAAAGACGATGGTCAACTCTCCTGGGCGGTCTGGCACGCGTTTGACGCTTTCTGGCACGATCATCCCCGGCTCATTAAAGATGCAGCGCTGGATCGCTTATTCCAGCAACTCCGTTATTCTCCCGTCTTGCGCGGCGCCCGGGCAGAGACAGCACCATCGCTGGCGCATCAGGCGCGCGACTGGTTGATGGCTTATCATGCGGAAAATCCCGGCATTGCCGAGCTGGCGCAGGCGCTCAACGTCGATCGGTTCCGCCTCTCCCGGCTGTTTCAAAAACAATGGGGCCTGCCACCGCACGCCTGGTTAGTGCAGTGGCGCCTGAGCCAGGCGCGCCGTCGGCTGGCCATCGGTGAATCGCCCGCACAGGTTGCAGCCGAGCTGGGTTTCGCCGACCAGAGCCATCTGGGGCGCTGGTTCAAACGCGCCTGCCAACTGACGCCCGCGCGTTACCAGCAACTGTGCACAAATCTTCCAGACGCCTGAGCTGAGCCTTGCCACAATGGCTTTTTGCCTCAGGAGATGAAAATGACAGAACCACGATGTGTAATGATATTGAACAGCGCGTTACCCGCTGGCAAAGCAACCAATGCCGCAGCCGTTATCGCCCTGACCGTGGGTCAGCGGCACCCTTCCCTTGCAGGCGAAGCCCTTGAGGATGCCGCCACCCGGCGCTTTCCCGGCCTGATTCCGGCAGGCATCCCCGTGCTGGCCGCTGATGCACAGCAGCTCAGCGCATTATGGCCGCAGGCTGAGCAGGCGGAATGCGATATTGTGGTGTTTCCGGAAGAAGGTCAGTCGACGACAGACTATGGCGCCTTTACTGCCGCCATGAAGACACAACCGGCAGCGGAATGGCGTCTGCTGGGCGTGGCTATCGTCGGGGACAAGAAGAAGGTCCGTAAACTCACCGCGAAACTTCACCTGTTTGCTTAACCTGCTGTGAATCGTGCTGCTCACGCGCCGATTTTTCAACTTGTACACATTTCCCTGTACAGATTAACGGCAAATAATTTACCTAAAATGCTGATTGTTAATCATTAGCATTTTTTGCTTAATAATTTACTTGTACAATCAAAGTTACATTGTATAACTTTACAGCCAACGAGTTGTGATCACGACTCTGTAACGAATGATGCATCTGCGTCGCCTCTGAAGGTGTAATGGATTTCCACCCTCAGAGGTTTCTTTTTTGATTATCTCGACCTGTTTACGGCGTTGGGTTCCATTGTATTTTATGCGATGGCTTTTAGGTCTGTTTGTCCTGCTGTCCGCCCGGGTAGCTGGCTATTTGAAAGGCTAACACATGCAAAACACACTGCCCCAAACTGATAAAGAGATTGCTGACTACTTTACCGTTGCTGGTAACAAGCCTGACAGTGATATGGAAATTCTTGGACTGGTGGTTGCAGAAATTCTGCAGTCAGGCATGGCTGTGAATAACAAAGCGATAATTTCTAAGCTGATTCATCGTCTTGAACTGGAAAGTGACGAAGTTTCACTGGATGTTTATCGTCACCTGCTGGAGATGGTGGTGTATAAAACCCCTGACGACTTAACGGTATAGTCCTTTCTCCATGGATGGAGTCATTTCGCTTTCTCTGGCTTCTTCGTTTATCCATCGGTAACATCTGCCCCTCACCATATCCAGTCCTCCTTGCCTTTCGCGCAAGATATGAATAAAAGAGCCTGCACAACATTATGATTCAACAAAACGATGTCGCCACGACCGCCGTTGTGGAAAACGATATCAGTGTGGGGCGCGTACTGCGCTCGCCTGCACTGCTTACCCGAGAATGTCTGGCTGGCGTCATTACGGCCCTGGCACTGATTCCTGAAGTGATCTCTTTCTCTGTTATCGCGGGCGTCGATCCCAAAGTCAGCCTGGTCGCCTCTGTTGTACTTTGCCTGACGCTGTCCATTCTTGGCGGACGGCCGGCCATGGTGACGGCGGCGGCGGGTTCGGTGGCGCTGGTGATTGGCCCGATGGTACATGCCCATGGCGTGGCCTACATTCTGCCTGCGGTCGTGATGGCCGGACTGATTCAGATTCTGTTTGGTGTCACCGGCATGTCACGGGCGATGCGCTATATCCCACGTTCGGTGATGATCGGCTTTGTGAATGCGCTTGGCGTGTTGATTTTCTTTGCTCAGGTTCCCCATGTCTGGGGTCAGTCGCCTGTAGTATGGGCTCTGTTCGCACTCACTCTGGCGATTGTGCTACTGTTGCCCCGAGTGCTTAAAAGTGTTCCTTCCCCTCTGGTCGCCATTATCGTTGTGACCGGCGTGGCGCTGCTGATGGGTTACCGGGTACCGGATGTGGGGGATGAAGGCCCGATGAGTGCCGGCTTACCTGACTTTACGGCCTTAGCCGTACCGCTCGATCGCCACACGCTGCAAATCGTCTGGCCCACGGCGCTCAGCATTGCGTTTGTCGGGCTGATGGAATCGCTGCTGACCGCCAAATTAGTTGATGATCTTACGGACACGCCTTCCAGCAAACGGCGCGAATCCTGGGGGCTGGGCATAGGCAATATTTTTGCTGGCTTTTACGGCGGCATCGCCGGCTGCGCCATGATTGGCCAGACCATTGTTAACGTAGAACTCGGCAAAGCGCGCAGTCGGGTATCAACGATTGCGGCGGGCCTGGTCCTGCTGCTTCTCGTCACCGGCCTGAGCCACATTATGGCGAAGATCCCTATGGTTGTTCTGGCCGGAATCATGATGGTGGTCGCCGTCAAGACGGTAAACTGGCACAGCCTGCAACCGGCAACCCTGAAACGGATGCCCTGGTCAGAAACGCTGGTGATGGCGCTGACGGTAGGCATTACGGTACTCACCGGTAATCTCGCGCTTGGGGTACTGGCCGGGGTTATCGTTGCGATGATGTTATTTGCACGCCGCGTTGCGCATGTCATTCATGCCGAAAGGCAGCTAAGCGAAGACGGGCAGTCGGTGCGTTACACCGTGCGCGGGCCGCTGTTTTTTGCCAGCAGCAACGATTTGTTTGAGCACTTTGATTACGCGCAGGATCCGAAATCCGTCATTATCGACCTCACCCACGCGCAAATCTGGGATGCCTCCAGCGTCGCCGCGCTGGATGGAATCGAATATCGCTACCAGCGCTATGGCACGCACGTGACTATAGAAGGACTGGATCTGCGCAGCAGTGATTTCCATCGCCGCTTGACCGGTAATCTGAGCTGAGTCACTGGCCTGCTGCCTGAGCGCAGCAGGCCGCAGTCAGGCTTGCTGGCGGCGGGCTTTGTAGCGGGCCACCATGGTGATGAGTGCCTGGTATAGCAACCCGGCATACAGGCTCATTAAAATAGCCAGTCCAATCTCTTTGCCCTGCGCCTGCCATGACATAAACCACATGAAGACGCCCCACAGAACCGAAAAAATCAGCCATCCGCGGACGAATTTCAAAATGCCATTCATAACATTACTCCTCTACATTGATGCGCTACCTTAACCGGAGTGAAGACAAAAAGCCGAATCATCATCGTGAGATGAGAAGTATCTCAAAAAACAAACAAATGGCCTTCCTCGCTTCGCTTTTACCCTTCGCCGCCCTATTTTTAGTTACGGGTGTCTACAATTAGCTTACTGTTAATTTCATAAGGGAAATAGAATGAATCGTCGTCTGTCCTTTTTAGTCGCTGCTTTTGTCGTTTCCACGCTCAGCGCCTGCGCACCGCCGCCGCCAGGTCCGGGTTGCGGCGCGCCACCGCCGCCGCACGATCGTCGTCCACCACCACCGCCTCCACCGCCAGAACAGGCTTTCGCGCCACCACCTCCTCGGGCTGACGCCCCTCCTCCGCCCCCTCCAGCCGCAACCGGCGAACAGCCGCCTCCGCCACCGGCTCGCACCTGGTAACGTTTTAGCAGCGATGTTAAGTCTGACCGCCTTACAGCCGGGCCGCAGGATAGCGGCCGGGCTGACTCATCTGAACCACCTGTCCCAGGCTGTCACCGCGAAGTGGCAGGGCGAGAGCGATAAACACGTTTGACATGAATAAGCTCTGCCAGGGTTATCGCCGGGCGTAACAGAAGTTGAAGGCTGCCGACCACAAATAACCAGGTACCGCCGGTCATTAGCGAATCGAAGAAAAAAAGAACGCTTCCTGTCAAAAACCATATCGCGATAAAGAGATCGTTCAGTGCCCCAAGGGCCCGGTAGCGGCGCGCTATGATGATGTGATCTGAACCGAAATCGATTTCTGCTTGATGTCCGGGCACGGCTTGTCCTTGTCAGTTTGGTCGGTATGTATTGACAAGGTTAGTGCACTGAAAGGGGTAAGTACGCCTTTGTTGATTTAAGATCGCGATGACAGGAAAGCATTCTGTGCCAGAGCGAACAGTCGGCTGTTTTCATTTCGAAAGACGCGCGCCAACGCCACTCAACGGATCGCTGGCAACACTCTGGTTTAATGTTAAAAACAAGATTCGAAGCTTAGCTCGTTGTTTTAGCGAAGCGCGTAAATTCATGCTTGCGCTGTAACGGCATCTGTCGAAACACTTTTGTATTTCACGGCGCAAGAGGCCGTGAAGGCATGGCAGGGATACGCATTCGGAAGAGAGATTTTGGGCACACCGATGGATGAAGAGGACGGGCGAAATCACTATCAGAAACTGGCTCTGCAAAGCGCGTAACTTAGAGAGCAAATGGTTGAAATATAAATATTTTATAAAATAATCTCGTCGACCTGGTTTTATTCTTACTCATGCCTGAAGGTTTCTTCTTTCCGGCCGATAATCAAAATGTAATCGATAGTACCTTATCTTTATAGCCCTGTTCGCTATGCCCACATCCGAGTGGGCTTTTTTCTATCTGACACAGGCATATCGTGCCTTTTATCGATCAAATCTCATTCAGTTGTATCTAAAAAGCACGATCACTGTATGCTTCCACAGTCAGTCAAAATTGACTGCTGGATTTTCCCTTGTAACAGTTTCTGCCTGTGTAACGCAGGCCTTTTTAATTTACTGCCTTCCCTGCTCTGACAAACTCCGCCGCCATTCTGTAGACCTCCGCCTGAAGTGGATTCGTCTCCTCTTTCATCCAGTCTTCAAGTATTTCAGCAAGCTCTAAATCAAAAAAACCTTCTTTTACATCAAGCAGTTCCAGCACGGCTTTACCGATTGCGGTAAAGATAATATAGGGCCGTTCATCATCGTCGTCCATGTGAGCCTAAGTTGTGAAACGGAAATTCAGCATAGCACATAAAATGAGCAATTAATTTTATTCCTGCGGTTGAAGGCTTCCCTACTCTTTTGGCTGTTGCCCATTAAGCTCAAACGCTAGCGCTGATGCCGCTGACTATAGCCTGCACGCATCTGTTTTCCTTTTCAGTTCGTGAACGACCTGGCCTTGAGTTTTCGACGCGGGCCTAAAGCTGAGGGATGCCGAAATGCAGGTTTATGCAAGTCAGGAGAGTACGAGGATAAGGATGGGCTGAAAGTCCATGATGAAAGATGGCAGCAAAAAATGTCTGTTGCCACACTGCTGCCATTTTGCTACCACTGCCGAATGTCAGACACAAAAAAACCGCCCAAAGAGGCGGCTTAAACGACATTGCTACTACTTGATTTTATTGGTGTTTCAATATGGTGCCCGGGGCGGGACTTGAACCCGCACGACCTTGCGATCGAGGGATTTTAAATCACTCTTTAAACTTAAGTTAATCAGACGGTTGTGATCAAAAATCATAATATCACTTTAAATTTAAATACATAAATATCAACCACATAAATACACACATGTATCCAAATTATGAACGTAAACCCCATCAAATCTTAACAATCAATCAAGAGAAGTTACTTTACCATTACGTTTTACCCAATAATCCAGGCCATGCGGAATTATTTTTTCTTCATATATTTTCTTTATTATTCTCTGCCATTTTGTTTTAACATGATCCATGAGCACTCTCAATAAAATTTCAAGTTCATTTAGCCAATCATCACTAACATTACTATTTACCTGCCTTAACGAGGTGAATATTTCGCAAGCCCTATTTTTTTTAGGACCATATATTACCAAATCTAAAAGGCAATCATCTAATTCTTCATTTCCTTTATGTGCAGCAAAATTATGCCTTGCCTCAATTAATTCTCGATGAAGTTCTTTATATTCAGCTGGTATATTGCTTTTGTTAAGACTGAACTTTCTTGCTTTAGCTTCAGTAAAACACTTTCCATAAGTAGTAAGTATTGATATAAATAACGACTTTAATATGATATTTTTAGCTATATCAGGCTCTTGAAAATGCCCGAGAAGATCTAATTTATTAGCTATTTCCCTTATCATATCAATCCATGATATAACATTTCTTAAATCTTTGTGTATCAATTGCATCGCCCTAACCTGATCTATTAAATGACCACGCAAGGGTATCTTGGGAAGTATATTTCCATTCTCTCGATAGATTTGCTCTACAATGTTATTCTTATATTGTATCTGCCTAATTTCTATACTTCCTTTGGTTTGAATTCTTACCAAAGGAAAATCTTTATCTTTCATTACTACTCCGCTCACTTCGAGAATATTACTAAATTTATCATAAAATGTGACTTGCTGACTACTCTCATAGTGCGTCAGGGTTAGGAGGTTTAAACGCTCTCGTGCCGAAAAAAATACCATTATAAAGAAGCCTGAAATGGCTGTTTTTATATTAACTGCTATTTGTGGTGGTAAAATAATGGCAAAATGATGGTAAAACTCGCCCTCATTTTACAACTGGCAGGTCTCCAAAACGGGTCGTGTAAGCAGGTGAAAGCATCTCCCGCTTCATTGCCCAGGACTTTTCAATTCCCTGCCCCGCAAAAAATAAATTAGCTTTGCCACTCTGGTTGAGTCCATCAACGACACGCATCAGAGCTTCGCTGTTAGGCTGTGGCCGGTATTCATCAAACAGGTTGAGCTGAGACACTCCCTGGCTGAAAAAATCGCCCAGCATTACGCCTGCTTTCATATAGCGGTGACCGTCGAGCCATATCTGATCCAGTGCGTCCATAGCCACCCGGATAATGTCGCGGGTATCGTTAGAAGGCGTGAGCAGTTTCCCGTTAGCCTGATTGCCGTAAAACACCTCTCCCTCTGCGTGTGGACTGGTACGGACAAATACAGCGATCTGTTTGCAGTACTGTCTTTCCTTCCTCAGCTTTTCTGCAGCGCGTTCTGCAAAAGCACAGACGGCCTGACGCATGTCCATGTATTCGGTGATACGTGATCCAAACGAACGTGAGCACACTATCTGCTGTTTGGTTGGTGCGAACTCTTCAAGCTCTAAGCAGGGCTCGCCACGCAGCTCTCTGACAGTTCGCTCAAGCACAACATTAAAATGTTTACGGATGATATACGTACTTTGTTCGGCCAGGTCTTTAGCCGTGGTGATACCCATGGCATTTAGCTTTTTGCTGATGCGCCGCCCAACTCCCCATACATCCTCTACAGGAATAAGGGCAAGTAACTTTTTCTGCCGGTCAATGTTGGACAAGTCCAGAACGCCGCCTGTCTTACTCCACTTTTTAGCGGCATGGTTAGCCAGCTTCGCGAGCGTTTTTGTCTGCGCTATACCTACGCCTACAGTCAGATGGGTTTCCTTTTTAATCCTGGAGCGAACCCTTCGCCCCAGATCATCTAATGAGGTCAGGCGCTGCATGCCATCCAGGCACATGAAAGCCTCGTCAATTGAATAAATTTCGACAGCCGGGGCCATATCCTCCAATGTCGTCATGACGCGATTACTCATATCGGCATAAAGCGCGTAATTGGAACTGAAGACCTGAACGTTATGCCGCCTGAAATCATTCTTAAGTTTGAAATAAGGCGCACCCATGGGTATCTGCAATTTCTTGGCTTCCGCCGAACGGGCAATGACACATCCGTCGTTGTTGCTCAGAACCACTACGGGCTTACCTCGAAGGTCAGGCCTGAAAACCGTTTCGCAACTGGCGTAAAAGGAATTTACGTCAACCAGAGCGAACATCAGAAGCCACCATTAGGGTTGAATACCTGAAACAGACGGTCCTCACCCTCAGATGTTGAGATATCCCTGAAGGTTGTAGTGTGCGTTTCAATCCACTTGTTGGCGGCGCGAAGCGTGTAATGCCAGTTGAGGCCATCAAGTTCGCGTACAAAGTCCAGAGTGCTGAGTGTGTAGCGGCCTTCGCTGTCACGCTTAATGGCCTGACGAAAGGCAATCATGATTTCATAGTCGCGGGGCATTGTTTTACCCTCCAATTTTTACTGTATATAATTACAGTAATATCGATCGATGAGACTGATCAAGTGCGCAGAGAGGGATATTTGTAAAGGTGTTGGCGGGTAAGAGTATTTTTTTAAAACAAAATAGTAAATGAAGTTATTAATAGTTTTACAATAGTCAACTTAAAATGATTTATTCATCGTTTTTTGTTTCTACTTTTCACATACTGAGTGATATCTTTATTAAGTTTCTTTTATGAGTCTAACTGATGCCTTTGGGCTGGGATGGGGTTTGAAGATGAGAGTGATGGAAAAGTGGATTTTTGATAACTTACAAACCGAAAAGCTAGGATTGGAGATATCGCCTCTATTCAGGCCCGCAACTAATAAAAAAATACATAACGTACATTACACCGACTACACAACGACCCAAGATAATATTTCTAAGCATGCTCATTATGAGCATCCAGATATAGTAGAAATAGATTTTGTTTGGACCCCTGGCCGACAGCTTAAAGAGTGCGCTCCCACAAATAATAATTATGAATGGGCAATAGCGTCTCACGTTTTAGAGCATGTTCCTGATCCGGTTGGTTGGATGCTTGAGGTTTTTGCGGTGTTAAACGTAGGCGGCATACTGTCCCTGGCTTTGCCTGATAGAAACAAATGTTTTGATAGGAATAGGAACCTTACTGAGGTGTCAGAATGGATTCATGCCTGGCTAGATGAGGATAAAAGGCCAAACTCACGACAACTTTATGACTTCCTGTCAAATGTTACAACAGAAGATGGCTCAGGTACGGTTTTGGATAAGAATCATTATTCTAAAGAAGAGGCGCTTAACTTCACCCTCAACTCTCATTCCACTGGTCAATATTTTGATGCTCACTGCTCTGTGTTTACCGGGCATAGCTTTACTGAAATGATAAATGAATTAAATTACTTAGGCATAATGAATGTAAAGGTATCTGAATTTAAGGAAGGTTTCGATGAGTTTTATGTGCAACTTACAAAGGTTGGAGAGCCCAAGATAAATAGACCTGATGCATACTTAAATAGTGCAATGGACATTTATAACCTTGAGAAAGATTTACAGGCAAATATTGAAAACCTTGAGCATCATAAAAAAGCATATCGAGAGGCGATTGTCGCCCAGAACTTACTGAAGTCTGAAATATCCAGGTTAAAAAACAGAAGCCTGATAAAAAGAATTTTAAACAGGTAATAGCCGGGCGCATAAAGCGCCCGTATCTATTTATGGCGGCGGGAAAACTGAGTAAAACCACTTCATATACGCTACATATCTTGGGTCGTTGTCATCAATCTCAGCGTATCCCGGCCAATCGTCTGGGTTTTGAGGGCAGCAAAAGACTGTAAATACTTTATCATCCTCAATTTGGACATATTTCATATAGTGAACCCTGAGCAATAGATCACAAAAGAACCAGTACCAGATGTGGCATTGGATGTTGATACATAAATATATCCAGGTATTGTAATTGGCATACCAGTGTAACCTGAGGACACCACCGCCGAAGCTGGTGTGTAAGCGCCAAACTGCCTAATTCCTTGAGACGTATTTGAAGAGTTTAAGGTTACAGAGAGGGTACCTGCAGATGTGCTCCCGAGTGCAATTAATCCCTCGATTAATTTTGAGTTAAGTGGGGCAATTGAACTAATTGAAATTTGGGTTGGCGTAAGGTTAGAAGAGGTTGATAGGATTGTGCTTGCTCCAAAATAAACACTTCTTCCTACTACAGTAACTATTTTAAACTGACTACTTGCCGTTGGCACGATTGTCAACAGCGCCGAAGCTGAATATCCGGATGGCATATTATTACCACCGTATACCTCGCCGATCACAGAAGCAGCGTTAACCGCCAGCAATGCTGATGCGCCAGTAACTGGGTTGTAGATTGCATAAATACCCACAAACCCATTCGCCGGAACCGTGCTGGCATCCATACCACCTGCGCCGGTTGTCGCCAGGTTGATGGTCTTGCTGAATGAGCCAATACGGTACTGGCTGCCACCCAGCGAGGTAGAAACAATAATCTCGTCAGCTGCAACTGTCGCTGATGCAGAAGCTGAAGTGACATTCATTGCCAGATTACGAGTGCTTCCGGTAATCCCCGCTAAAACGCTTCTTACACCGAGATTTTCAACGGCTTTCGCCTGGGAAGCCGCGCCTAAGGACTTGATCTCACTGAATGCATTTGATGGTTGTAGGAAAAGAAGTTTTAAAGCGGCGAGCAACTGATTCTTCTTCGATTTATCGACGGTGAGGCCAGCCGCCTCGATCGGTGCGCAAAGTTCTTCCTGAACAGCATCAAAGAAATCTGCGTCCAGGGCTGTGGGAAGCTCACCTGTCTGAGGGTTTCCGATGGTAAAACCGTTTTTACCTGCACCAAATTTATCAACCTGGGCGGTAGGGGTATCAATACGATGCATATTTACTCCGGGTATTTAAAAATAACGTAGGTATGAGAAGGTGCCAGTTTTTCCAGCACGCATTCCGCTGTTGTCTCTCCCCAGCTTCTGAGGTTTTCTGAGCAGTTACTTATCGCAGTCATGGGAGTGATTTGCGTGGCAGCAGGCATATTCACCTGCCAGTAATAACGCCACTCGTCGGTGTAGAGCGAATCATTGCAGTTTGAAATGCAGCTGAACTGACTCTTGTTGTAGCGGGTAATCGTGGCCCCGGAGTACCCGAGCGCATTGAGCTGTGCCTGGTAAAATGCCTGATTAATTCCACCAGCAAGATTGATCTTCGCATCAAGCCTCTGGCGGCGCTGCTGGAGAGTCTGTATACCTGCCGGTGCGCAACTGTCGGGCAACCCGCTTATCTGTTCGTAACGGTCAATGAGTTCGGTTACCGATCTCGGGTCCGTCTCAAGCATCAGAGCATCGGCACGACCGTGCGCGGCGGAAAGTGACGGGGCCAGCCCGGCCAGCAGTAAATCGTCGCTATCCCAGGCCGGACCACGCGGCAGCAGTGCAGCGAGCATCTGTCTGTATTGCGCGGTCAGGTCCATGAAATATTCCCCACAATACCCACTTCGCCTTTACCAATCGTAATATCAGCAGCAGGACTGACGAGCGTGTGGCTGTACTCCCCAGCCGCGATACTGATTGCCTCACTGATACGGGATGGCTTAAGTACCCCTTCAGGGCCGCCGTCACGGAGCATCATCGTTCTGAGTTCTGCTTCAACGGCATAACGTACCGCCGCTGTGTCCGGATTCAGACGAATTTGAAAATTAACCACGTGAGCTTTGGGTGCAAAAACATAAATATCAGCACCGGCAACCGGTGCCAGCGGCTCAATGTAAGCCTTTACAGCATCAACTGTAGCGGCGTCCGGTATCGGGTTAATCAGATCGCTGTTAGCCACCATCACGCCAACCGTTCCACGCCCACTCCAGTGCCGGTAGGTCCACGCGCGCGTGATGCCTGCGACCTCTTTAGCCCAGACCTCGTAATCACCATCAGCGCCGCCCTGCGGTATCCAGTACCAGCGTTCGATGACGCGGGCCCGCCAGCCTTCCAAATCCTCAACGTCTGCGCCGCCCTGAATGCTGTCGGCTACGCCTGCTGAAGCAAGTCCTGTGACGGGACTTGTCAGCCGCATCGTCAGCCCGTCATCGGTATTACCGACCTTACCGGCAGTATCACAGATAACCGGGGCGCGAATAATGCCGCCCGAAGGCGAGGCAGATGCCGTAACGGTGTATGACGTCAGGTCGTCGCGCTGAATGACAGCCCCTGCCCTGATTGTGATGTCGCTTGTGACCCCTTCCCAGCGGACGTATCCCGTAGCATGCGTGGCAGCCTTACGCGGACACCGCTTCATGTTGGCATGGCGGGTCAGCCAGTCCTCATCTGCAAGGTCCGGTAGCAGGTTGCGTGCCAGATAGTCGATATAACCGTACACGGTATGCAACGCTGCCGCCTGCACACGCCCATAAACTTCGGCGTCAGTGCGTCGCAGTGCCGCCAGCGTCGAATCTGCTGCCAGTCGGGTGAGAATATCGTTGCGGACAGTGGTGATTAACTGAGGGAGTGTCGGGCGGGTAAATCCACTTTCAGCCATTGAGTTCACTCCATAAATCGTCAAAAGAATACGCTGTGCGGTTGCCGTCTTTCTGGCTGATAACGACCGACGCGCTGAGCGTGGTAATACCGGTGCGCTCAGCCTTCACGTCCACCCTTACCGCCACTCCATCATCCACCAGCCACTGAAGCGCCTGGCTGATATATTCCCGTGCTTTGAGTGGCGTTTTATTGGTGAGCGTCTTGCGGCTGAGAAGGTAAAGGCGGGAGCCGATGCGATCATTCTGAACGGTCGGAAAACTGTCGCCCCACCAGCCGTTATCCTGTTCCGGGCTGTCGTCAGGCTCAGCCTTTCGCCAGGAGAACAGTGAGATAATAACGGCTCGCGAAAGAGGATCGGGCGGCCACGTAACATCCCGCTTAACGCCGTTAATCATAATAATCATGACGCCCCCATTTTCTGGGCTGGCGCGTCGGTCGTGCCGCCGCCTGATCCGTTCTCTTTATGCGTGTGACCATTGTAGGCCGTGCGCATCGCTGACATTGCCAGGCCTGAAGAATCGCATTTATCTTTTATCTCGCCTGTCGATTCGATGTCCATTTCGAACCGGGCTTTAGTCGCATTGGTAAACGTAATTGGCTTTCCTGCACCGTTCACGACGATACCTTCCCGGGTCAGCTTGACCGACTGGCCCTGATCGTCATAAACCGCCACCTCTCCGGGCGACAGACCTTTGATACGGTAGCGGCGGTCAGAGACAACCAGCACCACTCCGTGTGACCTGTCACCATCAAAGTAGGCGGCCACAGCCTCAGCTCCAGTCAGCGCGGCAGCGGTAAAACCATAGGGCTCCATGTGCTCTATGTCGCTTTTTCCCTCGCCACCTGCCATTTCAACCTGCAGCATCTGGCACTTTGTAGCCGTGTTCAGTCCGCGAACCACGGCACGAGCCAGAAGGTTTGACAGCGCACGGCTCATGCCTGACATCGGATTAGCCATCAGAAATCATCCTCTTCTTTCTTTTTCTTACGTTTGCCGGGTTTAGGTGGCTTGGGAAGATAAGCATCCGTGGGACCGACCCGGATTTCGGTGACGGTGCCGTTTTCATCCTGCTGATAGGTCACCTCAGCAATTACCATCTGGCGGTTGTTAAAGCCCAGAACGGGGTCAAAGACGATCACCTGTAGGTTCGGCAGCCAGAGTGAGCCGTCGCCCTGCCGCCATCCCTGCACGGTATAGGTCACCTCATCTGTACGCGCTGCCCGCTGGCGCATCTCAAACTCTGCGCGGGCACTGCAGGTTGCCGTGGTGGCGTTCCCGGCCTGACGGATAATCATCGGACGGTAGCGTTTCAGTCCGCCATCAATGGTCTTTGAGCGGAGAGCCGTAGTTGTAGCCTCGCCAAAGTCGTCGTCATTACCCTTACGCTGACCGGAAACCTGATAGTCACTGAACCGGTCACGGATGCTCTTTTCTGTATCGCAGGAAAGAATGTTTTCACCCAGCACCAGCGCGGTATGCGCCTGCTGACTGCCGATGCCGCCGATAATTAACTCGCCCTTTGCGTTGTCATACGCCAGCGCCTGCTGAAGGCCGAGCATTTTGTTCAGCACGTCCATGACCGTTTCGCCCTGGTCGGCCTGAATGCCCTGAAGAACGCCTGTCACTTCCCCTGTATCTATCACCGTAATGCTGAACGGCTTTGCCAGCTCAGCAGCCACCTGTGCCAGCGAACGACCGGCATACTGTGACGGTGTGGCTGAGCAGTCGATGAGATCAGCCGTTTTACTGCGCCCTGAAATACACACGCTGATGCTGCGTGCGTCATACCGGACCGGTGTCGCCTCGATGTAGCCGGTCAGCACTTTGTCGGTCCCTATCAGCACCTCCACCAGGTCACCGTTTTTAATCCTGTTGCTACGGTTCGCCTGGTCTGTGTCACCCGGCCAGCTGCGGGTAATCTCAACCGTGAAGTCTCGGGCGATACGCTCAATGCCGGCCGCTATTCGGACCGATGTCCAGCCGCCCCACTCCTGTTCGTTCACACGTAAAATAACGGTGTTGTTCATCGTACCGGCACCCTCAGTATCTGAACCGGCACGAAGCCGGGATGGCGGATTGCGTTGCGTGCCGTGATATCACCGGATCGGGAGGCTGAGTCATACCAGTCAGCGGCCAGCACCAGCGCAGGCACAACCTGCGAAGGTGTGCGCTCCGTCATGCGTTCGACCTGCTCCAGACGTGCAGAGATATCGCGGTTAACATCCGTGCGTAGGGTGACCAGCGCCTGATAGAGCCCGTCATCAGAGACGCGCTCCATCTCAAGGTCAATCGCCTCATTAAGGCTGTCTCGCACCTGCGCGAGGTCATCCCAGGAAATAACAGTGCTGTTATCCAGAGAAGTGATTACGCCGGAAGACGCAGAAACGGGCGATGTCGCTGTGGCGTCTGAATCTGAGGACGAATCTCCCGAATCAGGCCGTATGTTGCTCACTGCCGGATGCGATACCACAACCGGCTGCTGCGGGTCCTGCTGGCGAGTGACGGTACGGTTTGAGTTCTGTGGCAGACTGGTTACCGTGGTAGCCGCTTCGCTAATTGCCGTGGTGCGTACCGCCTGCGCCACGTAGTTACGCTGGACGGTCTGCGTCTGCGCCGTTTTGCTGTCAGTATTCCAGACACCGCGAGGGGCCAGCCCCGAATCGACGGTGACGCCGGTCAACCCTTTGATCATTGACATTAGGTCAGAAGTGTTGCCGGTCAGCCGCGTTCCGGCGCGCCACATGGTCTGTAGCCGGTTAACAAAGTTCATACCGCTTGAAGGCGGGCTGAGCAGTACCGATAAATCGCCCTGCAGCAGGCGGGATGACGCGCTGATGCCCGCATCCACATACTGAAAGGCGCTGGTTACGGTATTGAACATACCGGTTGCCTCATCCAGCACGCCGTCCTGCAGGAAATCCGGCATGCCATCCACACCAAAGGCACCGAATGCCGATGAAATGGCATCATCCAGAAACGAAACGGAAGAAGATAATTTCTGGCCAGTTGCCAGCCCCGCAGTCGGGAAAGAAAGCTCACCAGACTCAACGAAGCTGAAACTGAGGCGGCACATGCGCCCTTCGCTCTGCGAGTGGCTGACACGCACTTCATCAGTGACAGTTACTGTCATTTCGCCGTAGTAGGGATGAACCAGCTTACACGGTCCGGGCTTCTCAATGGCCTCAATAAGCCGGTTGCGCTGCTCAAAGAAGTCATCGCCAATAAGATAGGCCTGCACGCTAAAGCGCCGCGTAGCCCGGCCTAAATCTTCCGCCCACGGTTTATCGCGATTAGGGTACTCATGCACCTGAACGCGACGGCCAAAGGTTGCCTCATCGCTGTCTACCTTAAAAGAGATGCCACGCAGCGAGGCATCCTGCAGATTATCTTTCCAGCTCATGGCTTACTCCGGGCAATAAAAAACCCGCCGGAGCGGGTTATTGTTTTTTTCTACTATCGAGCTGATCGGAGATCATCCTCGTTATGCAATAAGGAATAATGACCAGCGAAAGCCCTGCGAGATAAACGGGGATAAGGTCGGGGCTTTCAGCTGTACGATCACCCATCATAATTAAAATATAAATTGCACCAAAAAAAGATAAAAGTATTGAAATCCCGCGTACGAAAATCATAAACAATCACCATAAATAGGTTGAAAAACCCAGGTTAAGCATTGTGCTACTTTTTTCCTAGCTCTTATTTGCGCTGAAACGGTTATATCCAACATCATAACTGAGCCACGGCGTCGCATTGCCTGCTGGAGTATCAACTCGCATACCTGGTGGCGCATTCTCAAAATTGACTTTCAGCTCACCAGACTGAGCTTTGCCAATAGAGGATGCCCTGTCGAGACCCACCTTTGGATCGTAACGCCCTTCAGGTATCGGGTTGTCCATTCCCAGAATCTCACGCAGCCTCGGGATAAATCCGTTATAACCTCTTTCCCGTTCCTGAGACTGCATCCGATTAACCAGAAACTCACCTTTACTTACGCCCTGAGCGTTTGCCTGCTTGTCTAAATCCTGCAACTGCTTAAGTAGTGAAATTGCTATGCCAATCGTGATAGTCATTGCACCAAGGCGGCTGATTTTACCCAGCAGACCAGACAGCGAACCTGCCAGAGTCACGGCCTGCTGCAGAGAGCCTATCGTTTTAATGGCGAAAGATCCGGCCATTACTGCGCCGATACCTTCAATAACGGTCTGCCAGCCGCCCATCTCCTGTGCGACATTGTCTATCTCAGTCCAGACCTGCTTAACGACCGGACCAATCTGATCCCAGTTGTTAATTATCAGCAAGGCACCCGCAGCAAGAGCAGCGATAGCCAGTTTGGCGGGCGACAGGTTCATAACCATATTAAGTACTTTAAAAGACTGCGAAACGGTCCCGACCGCCGCACCCACTGCAATCAATGAAATAGCGAATTTCGCAACCGACCTGACCAACTCAGGGTTATTCCTGACAAACCTTTCTGTCTGCTTTATATAGGGCATGAGCGCCATAACGCCCTGCTTAAGCTGAGGTGTGAGGGCATCACCCAGCGCCAGGCTTACAGCAGTTATGCCATTCTGCATCAGAGTGAGTTTGTTTTCGGTAGTGTCTGCACGGGAGTCATACTCCTTTTGCATTGAGCCAGCATACTGCTGTGCATCAGCAACTTTACCGAAGTTTTTGCGAAGCAGGTCGAGGTTGTTAAGAAGCGGAGCAATCGCCTTTATCGATTCTCTTCCGAACAGCCATTCGAGTGCTTTTGATTTGCTTTGCTCTGGAAGTTTCTTTATGCCTTCGAGCACCTTGAGCATGGTTGCTTTAGAATCTTTCACCATCCCGTTGGCAAGAGATTTAGGCGTCATGCCGATCTGCTTCAGAACCTTCTTAGCATTACCTGTATTGGCGTTAGAAAGCGAGAGCATAAAGTTCTGGATGCCAGTACTGGCAACTTCAGACTGCACACCCATTCCTGCAATGGTTGCACCCAGCGCGGCAAGATTTCCCGTTGAAACGTGGTTGACCGCTGCTAGCGAGCCCACGCTGGTTACGATTTCAGAGATTTTAGCTGCGCTGGCAGGACCGGTATTCCCGAGGTAATTCACCTTATCAGCCAGGCCGACAACGTCATTTTGCGTCATTTTGAAAGCGGTTCGCCATGTCGCCATCATCTGACCGGACTCTTCCGCAGTCTGATCAAACGCAATACCCATTTTGGCCGCATCTTCTGCAAACCCGACAAGCTCATTCCGGGCAATCCCTGCCTGACCGGCAGCAGCGACAATCTGACCAATACCGTCTGCTGTGATAGGCAGCTTTGTTGAAAGGTCAATAACGTCCTGGCTCATTTTCCTGAAAGCGTCAGCGTTATCCAGACCGTCAACAACCTTACGGATGTCAGCCATCGTTGATTCAAATTTAATGGCCTGATTTACAGGGATAGCCAGCGCACCCAGAATGGATGCGCCGATAGCTGTTGCCCCAACAGCCAGTGAGGAGAATTCCTTCTGAAACCCTTTCAGCTGGCGCTGCATCCCTTTCATTGGGCCGGTGAGCTGGTCAACGGCCGTGATGATGGCCTTTAACTGAAAGCTGTCAGCCATTCTTTATTTCCTCGCTTATACGTACTGCTTCTTCCTCGAGCTCCAGAAAATCAGACAGAGCTGACCGCTTCAGTTCAAGAGGGTTTATTCGCCAGAAGTGAGCGACGTTGTAACATCGCTGCCGGAGATTTCTCCCGCTCCCGAGCCGGTAAAAAAACCCAGAATCGCCATTGAGGCTTTGAAAATATCAATCTTCGCCATCTGGCTGGCCGATGAACGCGGAACCCCGGCCAGAACCGGGATATAGCGTAGCGATACCGAACTGTCGATTTTGATATTTCCTTCACTGCCAATGGTGAACGGAAAGCCGATTTGCTCGATCTCGTCAAACGTTGGCTCGCGCAGCTCCAGCACATGGACAGTTTCACCGTGTGCCGTAATAGGTTTTGAAAGCTGAAGTTCACTCACTGGTAAAATCCTTCTGAGCCGTGGAATTCGAGGTCAACCGTACCCTCTTCCGCATTGTGGTTGGCTTCACCAAACTGGAACGCTTCAGACAGCACGTAAACCATGCCGTTAGCCAGTTCTGCTGTGATGGTCATCTGGTCCGAGTCCATCAGTTTGGTGACCGGAAATGCCTTCGGCACCTTAAAGGTGCCTTTGACGTAAGGTGCCCGGTGGGTCTCTTTGTAATCGACGTCACCCGCTAGGCCGATTACGTCATCACGCACTTTGGTGTTCATCGGTACCTCAATGCCGCCGGTCAGCGAAAGCTGCTGGCCGTCCACCTTGACGTATGCTGTACCCGCAATCTTTGACATTACGCGGTCTCCTCGCTGTATTGCAGACGGAACTGATTAAGCAGCGCAAAGACGCGCAGCTGGTTGACGTAATCCGGCGGGAACAGTACATCCACGCGGGTAGGGTCGCTGACATTGCGCTCTACCACCAGATGCTGCCTGAAGAGATCGAAGTTCTCCACAATTCCGGCGCGCTCCATCGTGCGGTAGCTGGCGCACATCTCACCCTTCAGCACGGCTGGCGTTACGATAGCCTGACCCGGACCGAAGCGCGTTCCGTCATTCGCGAGCTTATGGCGCGGGTACTTACTGGTGATGATACTTTTCAGCTGACGGATAACGTAGGCGCTGGTATGCAGCGTTTCGCTGTCCAGGTAGCTGTTGTCGGCTACGCCATAAGCGTTTTTCTGATAGGTGGTAATATCGCGCTGAATGCGCAGTACGCCGCTCTCAGCGTAAGCTGTGGCGATACCGTGTTTCAGCAGAGACTGCTGCTCGGTCAGGGTGAAGCGACTGCCTGGCGGTGCCGGTAGTGCGCCGGTCAGCTCACCGGTCTGAGTCGGGCGGGCCGGATCGACGCGGATAAATACGGCGTTACGGGCGGTGCGCAGCGCGACCAGCTCATCCGCAGCCGTCTGAACTTTAGGCTCATAACCGGCTACGGTAATGTGCTGATTGTTCATGGTGTCGCCAAAGGCCACCAGTTCGGATAGCGTGCCGATTTTCGTCGTGTAAACGTGACCGTAAAGCTGGCGTGCATAGCCCCAGCGACCGGAAGAGTCGTTCATTTCCAGCGCCAGCGTCGCCAGCGAGGCGGAATCACTGAACGGCGTGCCGATGAAATCAAACGGTTCGTCACCCATCGCGGCCACGGTCGCAGCCAGCGACGGCGAACCCGTACCGCCAGACATTGCGGCAATCGCAACGTTAACGCCATCAGGCGTGGTTTCGCTGCCCACGGTGCCATAGTAATTCAGCGCCAGAGGAATGCCGTTGCCGGTCAGCCCTTTGTGACGGGCAGTGAGTGTCACCACGCCAGCCGCTGCAGCGGCGGTCACCGGCAGGTCAGCATTAGCGTTAATGGCGGCGGCAAGCGTCGCGGCCACAGCTGCCGGAGCGTCTCCGGTCACCACGGTGGCCTGAACGCGCACCGCGCCGATATACAGGCTAAGTGAGCCTGAAGCCTGAGCGTTACCGGTCAGCGTCACTGTGCCTTTAGCAGTTTCGCCTTCAGGCTCAGTTACCGCGATAACCCACAGCTCACCGAATGGATCGACACTGCGGTATTTAGCGACCATGCGCGCAAGCTGACTCCCACGGCCTGCAACTTTACCCGCCAGTGCCGCTGACGGCATGATGGTGAGTTTGTTTTTGGTGATGGTGCTATCGGCAGAGGCCAGACCAATCAGCAGTGACGGGACGCTGCTCTGAGTTGTATTCGCTTCACTGTTGTCCATCTCCGCCCAGAACAACGGCACGCGGAGGTCTGACGGAATAGTGGGGAACGATAATGACATTATTCACCGCCCTTTTTCTTGGCGTCAGCGGCGGGCTTTTCTTCTTCCGCGCTGACTTCTTCGACATCACCATCCGCAATGCGGCGGTGCCAGTAGCTGCTTTCTTCGACGTTCCGGCCTTCTGAAGGCAGCAGATCGCCCCGGACAGGGTCAGGAACTGACCGCCCGCGCTTGGGTCTGAGTTGCATGATTTACTCGCTGAGGTTGATTTTGGTGTGGTGTTCGATAATACCGTCAGGCCCGTTACCCGGATCGATATAGTCAACGTCGATTTCGACCGTTTTCAGCTCATCCAGGGCGTTGAGATCATCCTGCTGGCGCGTGTCCTCTTCGGTGATTTCACGCGTCAGCATGAATTCAAACTGGTAGTAGAGGCGGCCCCGGTCCATATCCAGAAGCTGACCGCCGGAATACGCCACCGGACCTGCGTCAGAATGAGGCTCCCAGCCAAGCAGCGCCTTCCAGATTTGCTGCCGGACATCATGCACGGCGTCATAACCTGCCGCCTGACCGCGCTCATCACGGGTATTGTCCAGCACCACGACCACCGCAAATCCTTCGGTCACGTTCTGCCAGTAGTCGGTCAGGGACTTTTGCTCAGCGGTGACGTCTTCGGTCGGAACAACATACGCCGCTGGCAGCTTCATTTTCCCGGTTTCAGGGATAGACTTGAATTCAGCCGCCCCGGCTACGTTGCCCGCGAACATCGGACATCGAACCCGGAGAGCAGCGATCACCAGTGATAGCTTCATTTCTTTTTCCTTTCAGGACGCAGGGAGGTGCGTAGCGAACGGGTCAGCACATAGCGAGTCCACGTCTTGCGCGCCTCCAGAACTTCGGTCATGTAGTTTTTTCGCGGGGCAACGCGCCAGCCATTACCGCCGGATTTACCTTTGTGATGGCTCTTTTTGCGCTTAGCGCCACGCCTGATACCGTAGAACAGAAACGCCGGATAAAAGTCGCCTTCAATAAGTCGGTTACCCTCCCCTCGCTTCTGGTTTGGCGCTATGCGCACCATAAGGCCCGGACGGCTTTTTGATGCGCGTGGAACGTAATAGCCGATTGATCGCGCCAGCCTGCCGGTTCTGAACCCCGGATACTCACCGGGAGCAGAACGGCCACGACGTATGACCAGACGCCTGGCATCGCGCATATGCACCTGACCAATCTGAATGAAGGCGCGGCGCATTTTGGCACGATTAAAAACGAGGTCTTTAGGCTGCTGAAAATCAACGTGCAGAAGTGGCTTAGCCATACATATCCCCGTTACTATCCTCAGCGCCCAGCTCCTCGCATTCCAGCAGAAGGTATCGTCCGGCTGAGTTGAGGTCACGCAGGCGCTTAACGCGATACACGTAGCCGCTGTACACTACTTCAAAATCGGAAGTAATACCCCCGCGACAACGGATAGTCATGTAGTGGGTTATGGTGTCATCAGCCTGAACGGATTCGTGATAGGTGGTGGCACCAACCTGCCGGACCTTCGCCCAGACGTCCTTTTCATTCTGATAGACCGGCTCAGTGCCGTAATCCGCTGCCGCTTGGTCGATGCGCTGACGCAGGTGGATGCGCTTATTCAGCTCACCGGGATCGGGCAGCGTGTAAACAGCACTGGTGTTTGATGATCGTCGCTGCATGCTAATACCCCGACACCGGCAGGCGCCGCGAATAGAGCAGGAACTCAAACGCCTGCGGCGTCTCCGTCATCTCCAGCTCTGACACTGAACTGCGATGCTCATACCAGTGGCTGACCAGCATCAGCAGTGCAAGCCGGATGTCTTCCGTTATTACCATGCCGTCTGTATCAAGCGGTGCAATATCTGCCACCGTTTTGTAGAGATTACGGTTGAGGTAGGTTGTTGCTTTTGCTTCTGCTGCAAGAGCAAAAAGCTCAAGCAACCGATCCTCTTCCGTAAAATCGCTGTCCAGTCGGCATTGCTGTTTAATTTCTTCGAGCGTCAGCAGCATGGTGTTCAGCCTTTTTTGTTTTTACCTTTTGCTGGCTCTGGCTCTGGCTCTGGCTCTGGCTCTGGCTCTGGCTCTGGCTCTGGCTCTGGCTCTGGCTCTGGCTCTGGCTCTGGCTCTGGC
>JAAIGG010272575.1_pt1 | contig 95132 bp, 100 predicted proteins | sample 6487391 | NCBI WGS metagenome assembly JAAIGG01 (sample SAMN13974130, study PRJNA590717) | phyllosphere metagenome | biome: asymptomatic weeds; feature: pooled weeds collected from a community garden; material: weeds; isolation source: pooled asymptomatic leaves from various weed species from...
GGCGCGCAGAAATCATCAGGCGCGTTTTTCAGGTTTTGAAGCAGGGAAAGGTGCCGGAAACAGCCCGGACGCGGCGGAAACGCGCTGAGAGCTTTTCAGATGGTGCGGCCAGGGGTTGTTATGTCTAATGTGCCAGAGCTTACCTGTGACCACCATTTGATGTCCGCTCCTCGCTCATAGCGGACCTTAGCTCAATTAGCCTGTCCGCTCTGTGCCAGAAGCGGACCTTCAGGCAACAATGTCATCGTTGCATAATGAAACAGATGATGAATAGTATTTTTTTACGTAAGTTAAATGCTGATTCCAGAGACAAATAAGGCTGTAAGCGTGGGCAGATTTAAGGGTAAACGGATACTAATTACTGGAGGCACGAGTGGCATGGGGCTGGCAGGCGCTCAGCGTATTGTCACGGAAGGTGGCCATGTAGCCATAACCGGTCTTAATGAAGAAAGACTGGAGCGTGCACGCAGTCTGCTTCCTGCAGCTTCGCTTATTCTGAAAAGCGATGCTGCAAGCGAAGCTGATATACATGGGCTTGGTGAGGCTATTAACGACTGGGGTTCACTTGATGGATTATGGCTAAATGGCGGTTATGCTGAAGTAGGCTCCCCGGAATCTGTAACGGCAGATTCTTTTAATCGTATGATGAACGTTAATGTGCGAGGCCCGATGCTACAGCTGGCAGCCCTGTCCGAATCGCTCAATTCAGGCGCGTCTATTTTGGTAACTTCTTCCTCCTCTGTCTATGAAGGTGCGGCGATGACAAGTCTGTATGCAGCGACGAAAGGTGCCATTATCGCTATGGTCAAAAGCTGGGCATCAGCGCTGGCTGAACGCGGTATCCGCGCTAACACATTGGTGCCGGGTCCGATTGAAACCAACTTCAGGCACTTTATGCCAGAAGAGTCACGTCAGCAGTTTGAAGATTTTGTGGTAAGCCAGGTTCCTTTAGGCCGAGCCGGAACAGCAGAAGAGGCCGCTGCAGTTGCACTTTTCCTGCTGTCCGATGACGCATCCTATGTTACCGGCAGCCAGTATGCTGTAGATGGTGGGCTGGTTCATTACTGAAGTTTTTTAAGGAGAGTAAATTCATATGCGCATTCCGGATTACCCTTCACAAGATTCCGATAAATGGGCTCAGGTAGATGCCTGGTTTTCTGAAAAGCTAGCCGCTGAAGATTCAGATTTAAAATACGCTCTCGCTAATAACTCAGCTCAAGGTTTGCCGACACATGACGTATCCTCTTTGCAGGGAAAAATGCTGGCTATTTTCATGCAAATGTCACGTGCCGTTCGTGTTCTTGAAATAGGCACACTTGGGGGGTATAGCACCATATGGATGGCCAAAGCTCTTCCACCCCATGGAAGCATAACGACAATTGAATTCAACGACCATCATGCAGAAGTGGCCAGTCAGAACATCAATAAAGCGGGGCTGGCTGAGCGCGTCACGTTGCACAGGGGAGCTGCGCTTGAGGTCTTACCCACGCTTGATGCGCCTTTTGACCTGATTTTTATCGATGCCGATAAAGTGAATAACCCCCACTACCTTGAATGGGCTATCAGATTGTCGAAACCAGGCACTGTTATCGTAGCAGATAACACCGTGCGCGGTGGCAATGTCATCGAATCTGGTAGTGAAGATCCGAACGTTATAGGCCTGCGAAAATTTGTAGAAATGATTTCTGAGGATGAGCGCCTTGAAGCGACGGCAGTTCAGACTGTTGGTGAAAAGGGATGGGATGGTTTCGTTCTAGCTATCGTTAAAACCCAATGATGCTATTTATCATTCAGGAAAACGCACTTATCTCCAGTGTTTATTCACAATTTCTGAATGATAAACACAAAACATTCAATTCCTCACAAAGCGAACATTGTTTATTGCATATGTCCGCTTTGTGCCAAAAACGGACGTCAACGCTTGATAAAAAGTCATCTTTAGTGCTTATTAACATTCAGGAATCGGCATCCAAAATGCTGCAAAATGGGAGAAGGAATGCTTTTCGCAATAAGGTTTACGGATCACCCAGGTGAATACAATGTCAGAAAACAATATCTTAATCCTCATTTGGACTGGTTAAAGCAAAAACGAGGTGTGGTTCTTGCTGCTGGTTCATTACGTGAAAAAAATAACGATCAACCTGTCGGAGCTCTATGGGTAGTTAAGGCTGAGCATGAAGAAGAAGCCTTATCCATATTTTCCGATGACCCTTTTTGGATCCATGGTTTACGAGCATCGGTTGAGGTTTTATCGTGGAGCCTCGCTTTTGAGGACATGCTTAACGCTTAATGTCTGCTTTCTCATAGCGGACCTTCAACTTAGTTACCTTGTCCGGTTTGTGCCAGAAGCGGGCATTGGCAAAATTTTATTGTCCCTGAAAGAAGAATTGTGCATTTTGGTAAAGCAGTCGCTTTAAATATGCTAACACCAGGAGAAGTGATGACATTTCAGGATGCGCCTCGACTTGAGACAGAACGACTAATTTTAAAGCAATTTACGCTCGACGATTTTCCAGCGCTTATGGCGTGCTGGAGCACGCCTGAAATGATTAAAATTAATGGCGGTGAGAAACCAACGACAGAAAGTGTTTGGAGCCGCTTATTACGTTATATCGGACACTGGCAAGCGTTAGGGTATGGCTACTGGGCGGTGTTTGAGAAAACTACAGGCCGTTATGCTGGTTCGTTTGGTTTCCAGGATGTTCATCGTGATATCACACCTCAGTTAAAATACCCTGAAGCTGGATGGACATTAATTCCTGAAGTTCAAGGCAAAGGTTATGCGTCTGAAGCACTGGCCGCAGTTTTACTATGGGCCGATCAGACATTATCCTCCCCATTGTGCTGCATTATTGACGAAGAAAATAAACGTTCAAATCATCTGGCTGAGCGCTTTGGTTTCCAGTTTCAAGATTATGTTACCTATCGCGGTAAGCAAGTACGCATGCTTGTACGCTAATAATTAATTAAACCATAAATGTAATTTTTAGCGGGTCTACGGAACGTCCGCTTAGTGCCAGGAGCGGACGCTGCTTGCATCATGGTAGGTTAGTTTACAGGGAGCAGGTCAGTCCGCTCTGTGCCACCAAGCGCACGTTGCAAACATCACCGCTCTGATAAGAAGGTAGTGGATCATGACATGTAGACTTCATTGATTGCGTTCCATCAACTCAAGCGTCTGACCATCAGGGCTTTGTAAATATATGACTCTGGTTCCCTGCATGGGGCCTGATGAGACTGTCTGGGGTTTTCCTGGCGTCTTCCAGCCATAGTCCGATACTTTGCTCAGGAGCGTATCAAGATCCTTAACCATAAACGCCAGGTGCGCGTAGCCTGGGATATAGGGTGCTGAAGGCGCTTCTGGCTGTTCAATGTTATTGTATTGCAGTAATTCAATGTTCATACCAGCCACTTCAAGCAAAGCCATTCGTACATCCGCTCCCCTTGCGCCTGTGACTTCATCAATAATGGGTCCAGACATGTTCCCTTCGCGTAATAACTTCCCTCCAAGAATATGGGTCCAGACGAATAATGCGTCTTCAATATTTTTGACTGAAAAACCGACGTGATTAGCACTTAAGATCATGACATCACCTGCTGGTTGCAAAAATTGAGCACTTAACTATCTAAAATTGCTGATTTATTTCTTCACGGTAAGTGCGATGGAATTTGTTAAGGAAAAAGCACAACTGAGAGCGGTCTGAATCATGTCGTTATGAGCCATCCACAGCGACAGCCGTACAGGTTACCTGCTCCCTGTTGAACAATACGCGACCAGGTACAAGCCGGTATCTAGTGTAAAAAAACGGCGAATGTCTGCTTGTCACTTATTGCGGACCCGACATGCTCATCTGATTTGTGCCAGAAGCAGACAGTCTTATTTCAAGGCTGACAGCAGACAAAACCGTTTTCCAGAACGCTACAAGCAGAATGCCGGTCATCAAGGCGCACCCGCAAAACATCATCAGCACCCGGCATCCCGAGTCTGTCTGAGCCGCACAAGCTACCCGCTTCCACATCAAAGCGATGAGGCGGGATCCACATCCTTTCAAATGTTATATAACTGTAAGTATTAATCGAATAAAGTTGCTACCTGGCGCGTTAATGCGTTGTCTGTTTACTGGAGAATCCCGTTATGACGCGCGCTGTATCTATTCTGGTTGCTGGGTTGCTGCTGAATCCGTTATCCCACGCGGCTTCACTTTACTACACGATTTCCACACCTGACACCGCGATAGGGCTGTCATGGCACGCATTTGGCGGTATTTCGCATGCGAAATTAACGGGCGTAACCGGCGAGGTTGCGCTGAATCCGGCAAATGAAATGGATAATCGTGTGAAGGTCACTATTCCGGTCACCACGCTTATCGCGTCCAACAACCTGCTGACGTATCAGTTAAAAAGCAGCATGTTTTTTGATGCTCCCCGTTATCCCAATATCGTTTTTACCAGCAGCCGGATCGTGGCGCAGGGCAACGGCAATTTCAGGATTTTTGGCTCATTGTCGGTAAAAGACGTTCAGCGACCGGTCATTCTGGAAGCCACGATGGAAGAGCACGACCGCACGGCGCAACGCGATGAACGGATCGCGCTACATGCCATGACCACGATTTCCCGCTCGGCCTACCATATGGATCGCTTCACCGCGTTGGTGGATGATACGGTGACGATCAAGATTGATATTCAGGCAGAGGCCAGTCATGTGCCTTGAAAGCGTCCCACGCCGTTAAGCGCTAAGGGCGTTTTTCAGGGCGCTGGCGCTGTCTGCCAGTGCTTCGTCCGGGTTGCGGCCAATCAGGACAAACTGATAGCCGCCGTGGTGCCACCAGACCAGGCGCATATCATGTCGCTGTTCGCGCTGAAGCCCGGTTGAGGCAGGCTGGGCGTCCGGCGAAATGCATAGCGCCATCGGGCCATATTCCGCATGGATCCACGCAATTTGCGCGATAGATGTGCTGTCATAGCGCAACATGCGCACCATCTTCAGCTCTGCATCCGGCAGGGAAAGCTGCTGCGTATTGAGATGTAGGCCAATATCCTGCGCGGTGCGGGCCAGGCCATGCTGTAACGCGGCAGGGGAGTTATCCGCATCCAGCAGCGTTTCTGCGCTGTAGAGCGACATGTACTGGGCTTCAAGATCGCGAATCTTCTCGCTCTCACTCAGCCTGGTTTTAGCCGGGCGGGCGAGGTAGCCGAGGCCTGAACCGATCATCAGAAAACTCAGCGAGGCTGCAATCAGCGAACGACGGCTAATGCCCGATGTCGCGGTAGCGACAACATCGGCGGCGGGTGCCTGCGCTGGCGCGTTTAACAACGCGTCGAGCCGGCGCTGCATTTTTGCTTCCGGGGCCTTATCCAGTAAGGGCGCAAAGGCCGTGTCAAAGTCGAGCTGGCTTTTCATCAGTTCATCGATGCGTTCAGCCAGTTCAGCATCGGTTTCCAGCAGTAATTCGAGCCTGCGTGCGTCATCAGGGTTCATTTCGCCATCCAGCCAGGCCACCAGCGCTTCGTCGCTGAAGGGGGGCGCAAAGCGTAGCGTGTTCATGAGCGTTTCTCCTGCGCAGAAGCCTGAGCATCGAACGATTTTGCCAGCGCCGAACGCGCGGTTGCCAGCCGGCTCATAATGGTGCCGATGGGTACGGCCAGCGTCTCTGCGGCTTCCTGATAGGTAAATCCTTCAACATAGACGAGAAAGACGGTATTGCGCTGGGCTTCTGGCAATGCGCTGACGCGCTGCATGATTTTCTGAAAATGCAGGCGTTCATCATCACGTTCCCGCGTGTCAGGCGCCAGCAGTTCCTCACTTTCAACAAAGCCCTGTCCTAACCGCACGCGGCGGGCGCGCAGGTCGGAAATCCAGATAGAGTGAAGGATCGAGAACAGCCAGCGATCTATCCGGGTACCCGGCGTAAACTGCGCGCTCTTTTCGAGCGCGCGTACGCATGTAGACTGCACGAGTTCTTCAGCAACGTCGTGGTTTCGGGACAGCACCAGCCCGTAGCGCCACAGGCGCGTCAGATGGGCAGCAAGCTGCTGGCGAACTTCGCTGGTCGTGATGTGACTGTCCTCATCGTAGGTATCAGGATTCCGGATGACCATTAATGGCGGCCTGCAAATCACGATACTCTTCGCATCCTGTACCGCTCAGGCTGGCGATGGTTTTCAACTGCGCTTCTGCCAGGTCGGGACGGCCCTTAATCAGCCACGCTTCGCCCAGGTATTCGCGCACTTTCGCATAGCGCGGGTTAAGCGCCAGCGAGCGTTGATAATACCCGATCCCTTCGTCGGTACGCCCGAGTTTTCGGGTGGCATAACCCCGGTAATTCCAGGCTTCTGCGGTGTCGGGCTGTTTCAGACTATCCAGCAGGGTAAGCGCGGCCTGATAGTCGCCTTTCTTCGCCAGATGATAGGCATAGTTTGTCTTGTCTTCGTCACTCAGGCGCGCCGTTTTGTCGGAAACACACTGTTTGGTCTTGCTGTCGTAAACTTGCCCGCGCGGACAGTCCGGAATTTTACTGTTGGTGCTGTCATCGCCTGCGGCCAGTGCCGGGGCGACGTGGATAACGAACAGCAGGGCCGGAACCAGCAGCTTACGGCCTGGGGTACGCAGCAGTGAAAAGGTGTTTTTCATGGTAGTGCTCCAGTTAACGAGAGGGGCGAACGGGCAGCATGCGGCGCAGCACGTTATCGCGGAGAAAATAGTGATGGAACAGGGCGGCCAGAGCATGGAACGCGGCCAGAATAATCAGCACCCAGGCGACATTGTTGTGTAATTCACCCAGAGCATGTTTGAGCAGAGGATCGACATGCACCCATCCGCTCAGATCGAACAGGCCAAAAAAGCCAAAGGGTTCCTGCTGCGCCCAGCGAAACATAAAGCCCAGCACAATTTGCGTGAACAGCAGCAGATAGAGCGCACCGTGAACGCAGTGAGAAAGGAATTTCGCCGGACGTGAAACGGCGGCAGCGGGCATCGCGTAACGCGGCGAACGTTGGCTCATTAGCCGCCAGACCGGACGGATCACCATGACCAGCGCCAGCACGATCCCGCAGGAAATATGCACTGACTGTAAGCCTTTCCGGAGCGGTGTCCCGCGCTCCAGCCATTCCCAGATGTGCGCACTGGCAAACAAAAAGATGACGCTGGCCGCGGTAATCCAGTGCAGCGCCAGGGTCATTCCGTCGTAGCGCTGTCGGGGTTTCTTGGGTTGTGTGTGAATCATGGCTTTCGTTCTCTCCTTCAGGTTTATGATGAGTGAACGTGCGTATGCGGATTTTTATTCGACTTTTTTATTCGACTTTTTTTGCGATGTTTTAGAGCGAGATAAGTGACGGGGAAAGGGTGAACAATCGCTGAGGTGCGAATGACATCGTCCGGCGCACACTTCGCACTGCCTCGGGCGGCATGGCGCGCATTCTGCACAAGGACATTGACGTAACCGAGAGGCTGTTTTAATGATGTAGGGCGGTTATTCAGCCGACGGTAACAAGCCAACTCCATTCTTAAGGCGCGCGATCCCATGACAATACAGGTTTGTATTCCCGACGATTATCATCAGGCCACGGCAGGCCTCGACTGCCTGCAATGCCATCCCCAATTTACCTGTACCGCTGTTGGGGATATCAGCCTCGATCCTGATGCAGAACAGGCGCTGGCGACGGCTCAGGCCTTGATCCTGATCCGTGAGCGCACCACCATTGACGAGGCCTTTTTACAGCGCACGCCGCAACTAAAGCTCATCAGTCAGACCGGTAAGGTCGCCCGCAATATCGATATTGCGGCCTGCTCACGGGCGGGTGTGGCGATTGTCGAGGGCGTCGGCTCGCCCGTCGCACCGGCTGAACTGACGTGGCTGCTGATTATGGCAGCCCGCAGAAAGTTCGTTCAGGCCGTTAACACCATGCGCGCCGGTCACTGGCAGGCAGAACTGGGGCAGGGCGTGAGTAACCAGACGCTGGGGATCCTGGGCTACGGTAAAATTGGCAAGCGGATTGCGGCTTATGCAAAGGCATTTGGTATGCGGGTGCAGGTCTGGGGCAGCGATCGCGCCAGGCAGGAAGCGCAGCAGGAGGGAGTGATGGTGCCAGCCAGCCGTGAGGCATTTTTTGCCTCCAGCGACGTGATAACCGTTCATCAGCGCTTAGTGGCAGCAACCGAGGGCAATATCACGCGCGACGATCTGGTGCAGATGAAGCCCGATGCATTGTTCGTCAACACCAGCCGGGCTGAGCTGGTGGCTGCCGATGCGCTGCTGAGTGCGCTGCGCCAGGGCCGCCCGGGTTTTGCCGCTCTGGACGTTTATGAGCAGGAGCCGGTATACGATCCCGCGCATCCGCTGTTATCACTGCCCAACGTGCTCTGCACGCCGCACATCGGCTATGTCGAGAAGGACAGCTACAGCCTGTATTTCGGCACCGCGTTCGAAAACGTGGTGCGCTTTTTCGACGGTGACCGAAGCCATGTAATCAATCCTGAATCTCTTACGGAGCATGAAAAATGAAAATGGAAAATATCCCTTTCGGGATAACAGACTGGGCACAGATAGAGGCAGAACGGCATCCGGGTGATAGCGGGTTTGCGCTCTGGCGCGTGGCAAAGTTTGGCGATATCAGAGTCAGAATGGTCGACTATTCCCCCGGCTACGTGGCCGATCACTGGTGTATAAAAGGGCATATTCTTCTGTGCCTGAAAGGCGAAATGGTCACAGAGCTGGATGATGGACGCACGTTTGTATTAACGCCGGGCGTGAGTTATCAGGTTGCCGACGATGCCGAAGCCCATCGATCAACCACCAGAGAAGGGGCGACGCTGTTTATTGTGGACTGATGGCAGATTAAAATGCGGTTACCGCAACGGATAGCCTCAAGTTGAATATAGGGTGCTTCTGCTGATCCTTGAACTAAAAAAAAACAAGGAGACAGAGGGCACCTTTTTCAGACGATGATTTCTTATTGCCATAATCATTAACACAGGGCGCAGCAGCATCATTACGCTGAATGTCTGATGACCCCTCTCTTTTTTAACTTTCTTTTTTATTCATAAAACACCAGATGGGAAAACGCATTGAAATATCGGGTGTGAGGTGAAAAAGGCCAACCTCATCCGCATTTTTACGCAGTCTGCTTGACACCTCGATGCTCCTCCATCACTGCAACGCAGGCCCTGACAGCAAAGGGATGACGGGGAGACTCACGTCGCGTTATTTTGCGTGGCGTCATTCAACTGACTAAAGGCGTTGCTAACGACCTGTCCCCTGAATATATGTCACAACTTTTGCACTGGTGACGGAATGTTTCAAATAGCATCGCTATATATTTTCTGGATCATTGCAGTGCGCGTTGCACCCTGATCTCATGCTTAACATCGCTACTCACGCCTACGGATATTTTATATTTCTGTTGAAACGGATTCCTGAAACCCTTATCTGGCAGGTTATGTGATCTGGAATGTTTCTTACATAAACTATTACGACAGCAAAATATTGCTGGCACACAATATGCTTTATTCCCACCTACAACATCCAATAATCAGACAGGGGCATAGCATGGCATCTACGGGACTTAAAAAGAAATTAGGGTTGGTCGATCTGTCATTACTTGGCATCGGCTCAATGATCGGTTCGGGCTGGTTATATGCCGCCCTTAACAGTTCCGGCTATGCGGGCAGCCATACCGGCTGGGCATGGGTACTGGGTGCCGTGATTGTTCTGATGATTGGCCTGGTTTACGCCGAGCTGTCCTCAGCGCTACCGCGCGCCGGCGGTTTTGTTCGCTATCCCAATTATTCGCACGGCAACATCGTTGGTTTCGTGATTGGTGTCAGCTCGCTGCTGGCCTATACCAGCACCGCAGGGGTAGAAGTTGAGGCCGTTCGTCAGTATGCGATCTACTGGTGGCCCGCGCTGGGGCATGAGGACGGCAGCCCAACGGGGTTAGGGTTTGGCGTGCAGATTGGGCTGCTGGTGGTGTTTTTTCTGCTCAACTACTGGAGCGTCAGCTTCTTTGGGCGGGTGAACACGATTGTCACCACCTTCAAATTTATCGTGCCGTTGCTGACCATCGTGACACTTCTGCTTTACTTCCATGCGCCGAACCTTGATGTTCCACCTTCTCCGCCGGGTGGGGCTCATGGCGTTTTCAGCTCACTGACGGGGGCAGGGATCGTCTTTGCCTATCTTGGCTTTCGTCAGGCGGTTGATTTTGCCAGTGAAGCTAAAAATCCACAGCGCAACGTGCCGCTGGCAATCGGTATTGCCATTGCTGTCAGCTTCGTGATTTACCTGGCCCTGCAGTATGCGTTCATGGGGGCGGTACCGACCGATTTGCTGTCACAACATGGCTGGGCAGGGCTGAAGCAGATATTCCAGTCTCCCTATGCCGATCTGGCGCGCAGCCTGGGGCTGACCTGGTTGATTAACCTGATTCTTATCGACGCGGTGATTTCCCCGGCCGGGACCGGCAACATCTACCTGGCCGGCGCCGCGCGCGTGCTGTTTGCCTGGGCGCGTAATGGCCATCTGTTTAAAGTGTTTGGCAAAGTGGATGCAAAATCTGGCGTACCGCGTGGTGCATTGTGGCTGTCGTTGCTGCTGGCCATCGCCTGGACATTGCCTTCCGAGTTTCAGGTCTGGGGCGGTTTAATCGGCGCGGTGACGTCGGCAACCGTTTTTACTTACATGCCCGGCCCGATAACCTTGGGCGCTTTTCGTCAACACCTGCCCGAAATGCAGCGTCCGTTTCGTCTGCCCGTTGCGGCGGTTCTCAGCCCGCTGGCGTTTGTTGCCAGTACGCTTTTGATTTACTGGAGCGGCTGGTCTGTTAATGAGATCCTGATTCCGATTCTGATTGTTGCCTGGGTCGCTTACGCGATCTTTGGCAAAAAGAGCAACCAGTTCAGTCAGGATTTGCAGTGCGCCTGGTGGCTGCTGGCTTATTACATCGCGGTCATGGTGGTTTCTATGCTGGGTACCTACGGCGGAAGCGGTATGATTGACGCACCACTCGATATGATCCTCATTATTGTCGCGTCGCTGGCCTGCTACTTTTGGGGCGTTAAAGCGAGCTTTTCTCAACCCAACATTACCGATGAGGAAGCGGAATCCGCATCCTTTAGCCAACACGCGGTATAGTGTTTATCGCCTGCACCTGTGCTCCGGCACAGGTGCTTTAGCGGGCAGCATTTACCGGAATTAGTCTTCGTTGCCCCACTGATTCAGGAAGGTGGCGATCTCATCAATGCGTTGTTCATTAATGCCCGCTTCAACGGCCATCTCTTTCTGCGCTTCTTCACTGATTTCTTCGTTATTCATTAAACGGCCAATCAGCAACTGGAAATAGTGTGCCAGGGCGTCACGCTCGGATTCGCTTACCGGCGTTTCCGTTTCTGACGAATACTCATCGGCAATGTCATAGTATTTCAGTGAGACTTCGTTGTTCATATCTTGCCCTCAGGGTTTGCACCTGTGTCTTTTGTGACTGAATAGAATGGGTTAATCATAACATTCATCTCGCGATTTTTCTGCCAGTCAGCGGCGGGGGGCGGGAAAATTAACAAGCGTGCGGGCATCCGCTTATTTGCCCGTTCATGCATTAACCAGAGTGAGCTGCGCGTGCCCACAGAACAGATTATTGGCTACTGGCAAAGCCGGGCCGTTCTGGCCGGGCGGTAAGTGCCATCACGACGAAAATGTCGGGATGATGATGGGATAACGTCCCGCGGAGATCCCAAGGCGGCGATAAAAGTGATGTTTATGAAGAAGACGTGTCCAGATAGGGGAAAAGAAATTCCTTGACCGCCTGCTTTCCGATGCCCGATGTAAAGCTGATGCCTGCCTTTTTTAAAATAGTGCGTCCCGCGCCCCTGTTCTTCGAGTGCGGATCGTCCATGGCAATATAAATATGTTTTGGCTTTAGCGCTGCAATTGTTAAAGCACACGAAGGCGTTCTGCCTTGAAAAGAGCAGGGCTCAAGCGTGACATATATTTCACATTCGCTAATGGGGAAGGTAAGTTTTGCGATCGCGTCGATCTCGGCATGGTGTTGGCCTGGCGGTTGCGTAAACCCCTTAGCAACGACCTCGCAGTCATGAACGATCACGCATCCGACAGGGGGATTGGGTCTGCATTCGGGCAATGCCTGGCGGGAGTACTCCAGCGCCAACATCATAAATTTTAGCTTTTCTTCCATAATGCCTTTATCTGCTGAAGCTCTGGGATAGGAAGACATCCATATTTATGGCCCCTGTCATCGATGTCCAGCGATTAAGGAAACTGAACCACCGCATTGAGTATGGGTAATCACATCACAAGGTCAGATGGCAGCCCTTATCTGTGAACCTCTGTTTCCTGTTTTACAGGCCTGTCGTTTTGTTTTACCTGTTCTGGTAAAGATCCCAACGGTTGCCATAGAGGTCTTCAAAAACCACAACCAGCCCATACTCTTCCTCTCGGGGTTCCTCACAAAACGTCACACCTTTCGCTTTCATGGCTTGGTAGTCGTGCCAGAAATCACTGCTCTGCAGGAACAGGAACACTCTGCCGCCGCATTGATTACCAATAAAGCTTTCCTGGCGGTCATTTGAGGCGCGTGCCAGGAGGAGATGACAATCGCTTTCCGGATTCGGCGTGACGACCACCCAACGTTTACCCGGCTGCGGTGTGTCCTCAACAAGAATAAAGCCCAGCTTGTCAGTGTAATACTCAATGGCCCGATCGTAGTCATCAACCACAATGGCGATATAACCCATGCAACGTTTCTGCGTTCTCATTTCTGCTCCATAAATTCAAAGGGAAAACGGCTTTAGAGAAGGCCTGAAATCATGAACGAATTTTTTATTCTGTCTGGGACGCTCCAAAGCTGGAAGGCTGACGTTAAGCGAAATGCTTACAATGCATGTCTGTTCAGAATAACATGCACGTTTTGTGTCGGAACAGGTGAAATCATTCAGGGCAGGCTTGGCATTTTAACAGGCCGATAAGGGGGCCTGGTTACTGGCTTCTGGTTCTATCCCTTTATCCAGCACACATATCGTCATCGCACCCTGGCATTGCTCAACAGACAGGAAATGTGCTTCTGGCTTTAGCGCTGAACGGAACAGGTAGGCGGCGGGAAAAACGGGCAAAAAACGGACCCAGCATACAACTTGAAGTCATCCGATAAGCAGGTTAGCCTGCTGCAATCACAAGTGAAAAACTCTCATCATACAGGTAACGTCGGTCATGGCTCTGATCCCCAAAAACTACTCGCGGCTGGAAAGTGGCTATCGTGAAAAAGCGTTAAAAATCTATCCGTGGGTTTGTGGGCGATGCTCGCGGGAGTTTGTTTATTCAAACCTGCGGGAATTAACGGTTCACCACATCGATCACGACCACACCAATAATCCGCCAGACGGCAGTAACTGGGAGCTGCTGTGCCTGTACTGCCATGATCATGAACACTCAAAATATACGGAAGCCGATCAGTACGGCACCTCCGTTGTGGCTGGCGAGGATGCGCAGGATGATGTGGGGGCCGCCACCTACAATCCCTTTGCCGATCTAAAGTCGATGCTCACCAAAAAGAAATAACCGCTGGCCATCCTGTTGCGTCTTGTCTTTCTGCATGACGATGGCCGGTGCTGACATCTGGCAGCGTTTGAAACAGGGCAGGAGAGAGGCGGCCTGCCGAGTGTTGGCCGCGTTCTGTCAGCCCGGCAGGCCTTTTTTTACTCTGCACGTTGCGCTCCCCATGCCCACCAGCCACTGTGTGGGCATGGGGTTCGTACAGCAACGGAAGGACCACCATGAAGAAGGCTCATGTTAATGTGAAATTAAGTCGCTTTCACTCATGTTACGACTCTGGCATAAAATATGCTTATTGATTGCAGGCGCGTTAAAAACTGTGAAGCAGACGAGACAAGCAGACCGGTCTGGCAAATAACGCAGTTTTTACATCAGAATTCAGGATCCAGACACGATGAATAACAATTTCACCTTTACGATTAAGAGCAGTGTTTTTGATGAGAATTACAATCCGTCAGAAAACACGCGCATCACGACCAACTTCGCTAACCTGGCCCGTGGCAAGAACCGCCAGGAAAACCTGCGTAGCGCCCTGGTGATGATGGATAATCGTTTTAATTCCCTGGCGCACTGGGATAACCCGAAAGGGGACCGTTATTCTGTCGAGCTTGAGATCATTTCCGTTGAGATGAATATCAATGTGGAAAATAATCGCGATGCTTTCTCGGTTATCGAAATATTGAAAACCAGTATCGTCGATAAAAAAACCGACGAACGTATTGAAGGCATTGTGGGGAACAACTTCTCTTCTTACGTGCGTGACTATGACTTCAGCGTCTTGCTGTCAGAGCACAACAAAAATAATCCGGTGTTTACTATCCCGGAAAACTTTGGCGAGCTGCATGGCAATATCTTCAAATGCTTCCTGCAATCAGAGGCTTACAAGGCGAATTTTAGCAAGTCACCGGTGATCTGCCTGAGTGTTTCAAGCAAAAACACCTATGTCCGCACCGGCAACCGTCACCCGGTACTGGGCATTGAGTACCAGCAGGATGAATATTCGCTGACCGATAAATACTTCAGCAAGATGGGATTACATGCGCGCTATTTTATGCCTGAAAACAGCGTTGCGCCCCTGGCGTTCTATTTTACGGGTGATTTGCTGCGTGATTACACTAATCTCGAACTCATCAGCACCATCAGTACGATGGAAACGTTCCAGAAGATTTATCGCCCTGAGATCTATAATGCAAACTCTCCGGCTGGTATTGAATATCAACCGAGCCTGAGCCATCGGGATTATTCTTTAACGCAAATTGTTTACGACCGAGAAGAGCGTAGCCATCTGGCTATTGAACAAGGGAAGTTTACCGAGAAGAACTTCATCAAACCCTACAAAAATGTTCTTGAGCAATGGTCTGCTAATTACGTTCTTTGATTAACTCAGTATAAGGTTACCTGTTATGAAAACTTTGTTACCGACTTCCACGGCGGGAAGCCTGCCAAAACCGTCCTGGCTTGCGCAACCTGAAACACTGTGGTCGCCCTGGAAACTGGAAAATGAAGAATTAATCGATGGCAAGAAAGACGCACTGCGTTTGATTCTGGACGATCAGGATCGCGCCGGTATCGATATCGTCAGCGATGGTGAGCAAACGCGCCAACACTTTGTGACCACCTTTATTGAACACCTTAGCGGTGTGGATTTTGAAAAACGCGAGATCGTCAAAATCCGTAATCGTTATGATGCCAGCGTGCCGAGTGTGGTGGGTGAAGTGGCCCGTCAGAAGCCGGTCTTCGTTGAAGATGCCAAATTTTTACGTCAGCTAACGAATAAACAGATCAAATGGGCGCTGCCGGGTCCCATGACCATGATCGATACGCTGTATGACAACCATTACAAGAGCCGCGAAAAACTGGCCTGGGAATTTGCCAAAATTCTTAACCAGGAAGCGAAGGAACTTGAGGCGGCGGGTGTCGATATTATCCAGTTTGACGAACCGGCATTTAACGTGTTTTTCGATGAGGTGAATGACTGGGGCATTGCCGCCCTGGAACGCGCCGTTGAAGGGCTCAAGTGCGAGACCGCTGTGCACATTTGCTACGGTTACGGCATCAAAGCCAACACCGACTGGAAAAAGACGCTCGGAACCGAATGGCGTCAGTATGAAGAAGTCTTCCCTAAGCTGCAGAAGTCGAACATCGATATTATCTCGCTGGAATGCCAAAACTCTCGCGTGCCGATGGATCTTATCGAACTGATTCGTGGTAAAAAAGTGATGGTCGGGGCCATTGATGTGGCAACCAACGCGATCGAAACCCCTGAAGAAGTGGCCGATACGCTGCGTAAAGCCCTTCAGTTTGTGGATGCCGATAAGCTTTATCCCTCTACCAACTGTGGCATGACGCCGTTATCCCGTCAGGTTGCCCGGGGCAAGCTGAGTGCCCTCAGCGCCGGTGCAGAAATCATCCGTAAAGAACTGCTGTCGAAATAACGGCCTCAGACATTCGGTGAATGACCTGTGTATGAGCAAAGGCCCGATCGGTGATCGGGCCTTTTTTGTCACCCTGTCAGGCTTGGCTCTGTAAAGCCGCAATAAAATAACCGCCGCGTACGCCTGCTGGCCGTTATTTTCATGCGTCGGCACAAGATGCGGACGTAAACGGTGCCGGCACAGATGCCCGAAAGCAAAAAGGAGAGGGGATGAACAGATTGTGAGTGTCAGCCAGCCTTTCTGCGCTTCCACTCATCCACCACCTCTCCCAGATTTTTGGGAATGTCATTGCGTATCCAGGCCATAAAATCCCGATCGAACCGGAAACGCTCTCCGCACTGTGCAACCATAAAGCGGCGCACATTTTGCGTATTTTTATAGTTTTTATCCACGATCGTCATGCGCGTCAGTTCTGCGCTGTGCCAGTCAATGTTCATCCGCTTGCCTCAAGTAACACGTGGTAAAGGCGAAAATCGTCGCGCCTGGCCGATTACGCTTCAGTGCTGGATAGTGGCATTAAAAATGAATGGATACCGGTATTGCGCGCTGAGGACAGGATATAGCAACATCCCTGCCATCCCTGCCATCCCTGCCATCCCTGCCATCCCTGCCATCCCTGCCCAAGAGAAGGGCATGCTTTTTATTAAGCGACCGGCTCTTTGCGTAATGAGCAAAGTTATAGCGTTAAAAGACGTTGCGAGCGATCAGTAAAGGGTAATCCAGTCTGGATAGCATCAGTTTGTAGAAAATGGCCAAGGATAAATTTGACCTCCCTGGTTAGCTTTCAAGTGCCGCCAGGAGGGTGGCTTCCATTTTTTCCGGCGTAGCGATGGGTGCAAAACGCTTGAGTGGTTTGCCGTCGCGTCCGATCAAAAACTTAGTGAAGTTCCATTTAATCCGCCCACCCAGCACACCGGGTAACTCCGCTTTCAGGTAACGAAATAGCGGATGCGTTCCGGGGCCGTTAACCTCTACTTTTTCGAACATGGGGAAGCTCACACCGTAGTGAATGTGACAGGTCTGCGCGATGTCGTCGGCACTGCCCGGTTCCTGCTTACCGAACTGGTTGCAAGGGAAACCCAGCACCACCAGCCCCTGCGCAGCGTACTTTTTGTAGAGTGCTTCAAGACCTGCATATTGTGGAGTGAATCCACAATGGCTGGCGGTATTCACCACCAGAACCAGCTTGCCAGCATAGTCGGCCATCGAGATGTGCTGGCCATTCAGGCTGGTGGCGTTGAGTTGATGAAAAGTGGTCATGCTGAAATCCTTAAAGTGCGTGTTAGTCAGGGCAAAGATGAGCACTCAGACGGTTTCTTGCTTCGCCCCGTCAACCAGCGCTGTTTTCTCTGTCATTTCAGTGACCCGCCGACCTTTGACTGACTCAGCGTTGCGTGAGTCATGTCCGATCAAGACACAACCCTGCCATTAAATCTGTTTCTGAAGAATAACGGGATGCGTTCAGGAAGCCTGTTTTTTTAACATGATTTTAAGAAGGCTGATGATTTCCTTTTGCTCATGGTCTTCTAACCTGTTCAGAAAATGTGAATCAACGCTTTCAGCAATCGGTGATGCAGTGTTAAGCATCTCTTCGCCCTGATCGGTAAGCGTAACAAATCTACGACGTTTGTCTTTTTTTCCTTCTTCACGTTGTATCAGACCTTTATGTTCCATGCGAACCAGCAATTCTGCCAGCGTAGCCTTCGAACTTAACGCCGCCTCTGTTAATTCCAGTTGTTCGATTCCCGGTTTAGCATGTACGGCTGAAAGAACAGCATACTGCTGCTTTGTCAGAAAGGGCATCGCTTCCTGCCACAGGGCGGTATGTTCCTGTAGAAGTTGCCTCGTCAAATGGAAAAAAAGGTTGCTCAAGTCATTGTTCATATTAACTTTTCTCTGGCTCTGTCATCCTCGTATTTAGTTAATGTTAAATCATTATCCCACCGTTAAACATTCTTTATCACCAGATACAAAAGGTCACACTGAAAATAGTAACCATGGAAATCAATTGACTTTATCGGTTTGAGTAGATTACTGTTAATTTCATTCGTACACGAACGTTATTTGCAAGGAAGTCAGATGAGAATTGTAATCGGTATGACGGGAGCAACAGGTGCCCCTTTAGGGGTGGCTCTGCTCAGCATTTTGCAGGAAATCAAAGAGGTTGAAACTCATCTGATTTTGAGCAAGTGGGCTAAAACCACAATTGAACTCGAAACGCCTTTTTCATCGCGTGAGGTGATGAGCATGGCTGATGTTGTGTATGGCCCGTCCGACCAGGCCGCTACTCTCTCTTCAGGTTCTTTTCACACCGATGGGATGGTCATTATTCCTTGCAGTATGAAAACCTTAGCGGGAATTCGCATGGGATACGCGGAAGGCCTTATTGGACGGGCTGCTGATGTCGTCATTAAAGAAGGCAGAAAACTTGTGCTGGTCCCCAGAGAGACGCCTCTCAGCACCATTCACCTGGAAAATATGCTAGCCCTTTCCCGTCTTGGCGTATCTATGGTTCCGCCCATGCCCGCTTTTTATAACCACCCCGCAGTAATTGATGATGTGATCGATCATGTCGTTTCTCGTGTTCTCGACCAGTTTGGGATTGCCTCGCCAAAGGCAAATCGCTGGAAAGGCCTGAACAATTCTAAGAAATCCCTGAGTATGGAGAGTAAATAATGGCTTTTGATGACCTACGTAGCTTCCTTAAGGCTCTGGACGAGCAGGGGCAGCTTCTTGAGATTGATGAAGAGGTTTTACCCGAACCTGATATTGCCGCGGCCGCTAATGCTACAGGCCGAATTGGTGAAGGTGCACCGGCAATCTCATTCAAAAAAATAAAGGGGTTCAATCATGCTCATGTTGTGATGAACACTATTGGTTCCTGGCAAAACCATGCAATTTCACTGGGCCTCCCAATGAATACCCCAGTGAAACAGCAGATAGATGAATTCATTCGTCGCTGGGACACTTTTCCTGTGGCACCAGAGCGGCGCGACAATGCGCCTTGGTCAGAAAATACCGTTGATGGTGAAGAGATCAATCTCTTCGACATCCTTCCCCTGTTCCGCCTGAACGACGGCGACGGCGGTTTCTATCTTGATAAGGCCTGCGTAGTATCACGTGACCCGCTTGATCCAGAACATTTCGGTAAGCAAAACGTCGGCATTTACCGGATGGAGGTGAAAGGTAAACGTAAACTCGGGCTCCAGCCCGTGCCGATGCATGACATTGCACTTCATCTCCATAAGGCCGAAGAACGTGGCGACGATCTGCCAGTGGCTATTACGCTGGGCAATGACCCCATTATTACATTGATGGGCGCCACGCCGCTGAAATACGACCAGTCAGAATATGAGATGGCAGGTGCGCTGCGTGAAAGCCCGTACCCCATCGCCTCCGCGCCTCTGACCGGCTTTGATGTGCCGTGGGGATCGGAAGTCATTCTTGAAGGCGTGATAGAAGGGCGCAAACGTGAGATTGAAGGACCGTTTGGCGAATTCACCGGCCATTATTCCGGCGGTCGCAATATGACCGTTGTACGGATTGATAAGGTCTCCTACCGCACTAAGCCAATATTCGAGTCATTATATCTGGGAATGCCCTGGACCGAAATTGATTATCTGATGGGCCCGGCAACCTGTGTCCCTTTGTATCAACAGCTGAAAGCGGATTTCCCTGAGGTGCAGGCTGTAAATGCAATGTATACACACGGATTACTGGCCATTATTTCTACAAAGAAACGTTATGGTGGATTTGCCCGTGCTGTAGGCGTACGGGCGATGACAACCCCGCATGGTCTGGGCTACGTCAAGATGGTGATCATGGTCGATGAGGATGTCGATCCCTTTAACCTGCCTCAGGTGATGTGGGCGCTGTCTTCAAAGGTCAATCCGCAAGGCGATCTCGTTCAACTGCCAAACATGTCCGTACTGGAACTGGACCCGGGTTCCAGCCCTGCGGGAATCACGGATAAACTTGTGATCGATGCGACGACTCCCGTGGCACCGGATACCCGCGGCCACTACAGTCAGCCGGTAAAAGACCTGCCAGAAACTTCAATCTGGGTTGAGAAGTTAACGTCCCTGTTATCAAATCGCGGTTAAGGAGAAAGTATGATTTGTCCACGTTGTGCTGATGAACACATTGAAATCATGGCAACATCCCCAGTTGAGGGGATATGGACGGTGCATCAGTGTCAGCATTGCCTGTACACATGGCGCAATACAGAGCCAGCCCGAAGAACGGAGCGGGAACATTATCCTGAAGCCTTCCGGATGACTCAACGTGATATTGATAATGCGCCGGAAGTCCCGTCTGTCCCTCCTCTGTTAGCTAAGTAACTTACTTTCTGGCGGGTCCAGGCCAGGCCCGCTATGCATGATTTGCCACGTTAAAAAATCACATTGTTAACGTCCTGCCTTGAGATGCCAAATATCAAACCTAATCTGCCTTTTCTGGCGTTACAGGTTAAACATGCCCCGATCTCCTGGATTTTGCTTACTGAACAGCAGGTCTGTCATGAGAAAAATTTCATGCTTCTCATTCATTCTTGATGAAAAGGGCTACAAAAATGACGCCCGCAATGCTACATCCACCCGCCAACAGGAAGACCATCGGATAACCGGCTGCAACCGCGATCAAACCTGCAAGGGGGCCACTAAGCCCATAGGCGATGTCCTGAAAAGCGGCATAGCCACCTAATGCCGTTCCTCTTGTTTGCGGAGGAGAATGACGCAAGGCGATAACACCTAGCGAGGGAAAGATTAAAGAGCATCCGGCACCGGTCATGCCTGCTCCAATCAAAGCGAGCATTTGTGTGGATGCTGTACCCAATGTCAGCAACCCCAGGCTTTCAGTTAAAAGCGAAAAAATTGCGACAGTTTTGCCGCCAAACCGGTCCGGGAAATGACTAAAAATGAGGCGTACAGCGATAAACATCGCGCCAAACGCTGTTAATGCCAGTCCCGCGTTCGCCCAGTGCTGCTGGTTAAAATGAAGGGAGACAAACGTACCGAGAACAGCAAAACCAATGCCCTGAAGTGCAAGAGCCAGCCCTGGACGCCAGATTTTGCCGACAACGGACCACAGAGGCAGGCGAACGCCATGTGAGGGGATGACAGCGGGAACGGCAGCATTCAGCGTAAAGGCAATAACAGGCAGCATGACGGTACAAAGGCCAATTGCCCAAAATCCATAATAGTGAAAGAGATAAAGGCCAAAAGGCGCGCCTGCTGCCAGAGCACCATATGTGGCTATCCCGTTCCATGACATGACTCGCCCCCCTTTTTTGTCGCCACTCAAACCCAGCCCCCATGCCAGGTTCCCTGTCAGGATCTGGCTTTCACTGATGCCCAATAGTATCCGGGCGGCAAAAAGGAAGAATAACGTCAGGAAAGGAAAGTGAGCGGCCCTGTCCGCCACAAGCAGCATAAGGCCGGAAAGTGTGCTAACCGCCAACCCCATATGCATCACTTGTTTTGCGCCACGTTCATCTGCATTACGTCCCGCGATCCCGCGCGTCAGCAGCGTTGCGACAAACTGACATCCCATGACTAATCCAACCAGGGTGTCGCTGTAACCAAGAATATTATGGACATAGAGAGGAACGACCGTCAGGGAGAGCCCAATGGTCATGTAGGCAAAAAACATGGCAAAACTGATACGTAACACGTGCAAGGTTGACTGGCGATCGTCGAATACAGCCGTAGATAAACGCATTGGCATTCACCAGATAAATGATTTTTTACTGAATGGCCCTGAATGTTGATCAGGGCCAAATACAGGCTTACGCGTGAGTCGCAGGGCGATCGCTTGCATGCCTGAGCGCAGCCCTTGAATCGCTGTGCCATAGGCGGCGTTGCCTGAAGAGCCACCTGAAGCGTTAGAGAATGTACTTATGTCTTCCAGACAAGCGCCAGTTAGCTGTCCGTCGGGATCTACAGCGATACGGCCAGGGTAAATGACATCTGATTTTTTTGGTCTCCTGACCATAACGGGATACCTTCGAATGTGTATAAAAGAGGGATAAGCCACGATGTTCAACATGAATGATAGAGATTTAAAATTCCATTTTCAACGTAAATGGATTTAAAGTTTTACTGCTGCATGTAATTGAAATCACCCATTACCCGTCTGCGATTGCCTTTTTGTTGGTTTATATTCATTATAAATCATGCATATGTAATTTTTTTGATTTAAAAATAAATATTTCATGTAAAGGTCATTTACGGCTTAAATGTTCCTTTTTGAGATCGTCTTCCCAAAAATGAAAGATGAATTTTAAATGTGTTGATGTTTCGATTGTTTGTTTCATAATCCTATTAATCCATTACCTGCATGCCATTCCTTACCTGCGTTCGCTGGTGAACAACCTTGAAACTGGCAGGCGGATCGAATGGAAACCATCAGATTGACTATGGCCCAGGCATGCGTTCGGCTCATTGATAATCAATACACTGAAGTAGATGGCAACGCGAAGACATTCGTTAAAGGCATTTTCGCTATTTTTGGGCAGGGATATGTGTTGGGTTCAGGTCGGGCGCATGGAGGAGAGTGAGGGGACATCGCTGTCTGTCAGTGACGAAAAGAGAGGGGAGGGCATGTCGCTGGTGCCCAAGCCGGGTATCGCAAAAGAGAGTATTCGCGCTATTGCTGATACGCTGGCGAAAAGAAATGGCCAGGCCTGTCACTACTGATTTATTCAGAAGGAGAAAGGGATAATGAAAGTCGCTTTTGATGTTGACGTCATGAAGCATTTATCAATAACCGGCATGATTCGTCAGGTTTCTGAGTGGGGTTATAAATATATTGAACAATCCCCGCATCCGCGTATCAACCCGTTCTGTAAACATCCCCGAGCTTCCAGAGCGTTGATGAGCGAGTATAAACGTGCACTGAATCAGTACGGGGTGGAACTCCCTTCCTTCATCGCTAATCCACCAGATGTTAATGCCATAATTCACCAGCATAGGGGCATTGGCAAAGGTAAAGTGGATTTTTCGCGTATTACGTGAAATGAATTTTGCAAATCGAAAATTCGAAGTCGGCGGTGAATCCATCATTACCGCATCACTATTATTATATCCGGAAAAAATGAACTCACAGGCCGTCGAAACGCGCAGGATTATCGAAAGAGAACTTTTAGGTCAATCATAAAGATGACATCAGCGCCGGAGGGATTTTTTGTGTGCGGCGTATCCATGCCTGATTTTCTGGAGGCTACATATTAAGAATGACAGTTTAACATTGTTTGTCTTTTACGTTTCTATTTCATTATCTACGCAAATTCAAAACAGTCATTATATGAGTTCACTCAGTCAAACTGTGTGAATTAAACGCAAAGGTAACCGTATGAGTACGAAAGAGAAGAAATATAATCTCGCCTATGTTATGGCGATCTGCACCGTGGCAGCATTGGGTGGCCTGTTACAAGGGTATGATACTTCCGTTATTTCAGGTGTTATTGAGCCTCTCAACAGACATTTTAGTTTAACGCCATCGCAGACCGGTTGGGCGGTATCAAGTATCGTTATCGGCTGCGTATTAGGCGCATGGCTCGCCGGTAAACTTGCCGATAATTATGGCAGAAAAAAAGCCCTGACTATAACAGTATTCTTTATGCTGGTTTCTGTAGCGGGCATGGCATTAGCCACCGACTTTACGATGTTTATTATCTTCCGTATTCTGGGCGGATTCGGCATTGGACTGGCATCGGTTGTGTCACCTATTTATATGACGGAAGTTGCACCAAGGGATTATCGCGGCCGCGTTGTCGCAATGAATATGGTCTTTTTCGTTGGTGGACAGGTTTTGGTGCTGATCGTCAATTATTTGATCGCCAAAGGTGCAGATGAAACCTGGCTGGTGACGGTTGGCTGGCGTTATATGCTTGGATTTGGTGTTATTCCTTGCTTCCTGTATTTAATGTTTATGGCTTTTATTCCGGAGTCTCCTCGCTGGAATATAATGAAAAATCGTGATGCCGAAGCGATGAAAACCTTGACTCGCATCTCCAACCCTACGCATGCCTCGAATTTATTTAATGAAATTAAAGCATCTTTTAATACTGATTCAGTAACGACATCTGTAAAAAATGTACCTTCGATAAAGGGGTTAACACGTAATGCGAAGATGTTCATCATCATTGCGTCAATGATTGCCGTATTCAACCAGTTCACCGGCATCAACGTTATTCAGTACTTTGGGCCAACCTTGTTGATGAATGTCACAAGCAGCATGGAAGAAGCCATGTTTATGGTCACCTGGCTAGCGGCGTTGCAGTTCCTGGGCGTGCTTGTCGGTATTGTCTTCGTTGATCGTGTCGGGCGCCGTATTTTACTGCTGATTGGCTCTTTCGGCACCTTCATCTGTCTGGCGCTTACCTTCCTGACTTTCTATTTTGGTATTAAAGGCTATGCCTCAATCATCGGCCTGTTAGGCTTCATGTTCATCTTTGGCTTAACATGGTCGCAAATCGCCTGGACCGTGGTGGGCGAAATTCTGCCTAACCGGCTTCGCGCAATGGGCATGGGGATCGCTTATGCCTCAATGTGGGTATCCAACTTTATCATTAGCCAGGTTTTCCCGATTATCAATGATAATCCATGGCTGCGTGAAAAATTCCACGGTGGATTCCCGCTGCTGCTGTTCTCAGTATCCTGCCTGATATCCTGGTGGTTCGTAAAACGCTACATTCCGGAAACAAAAGGTGTGGCACTCGAGAAAGTCGAAGAACTCATGAATGCCCGTATCAATAAAAATTCTGTATCCGTCACGACCAGTGATATAAAACATTAATATAGTAAGGACGTAATTATGACTATTCATATTGCTAATGCACCTTGCAGTTGGGGGGTGGATGATCCTAAAAATCCGTTTCTGCCGCCCTGGCAAAAAGTTCTCAGTGAGGCAAATCAGGCGGGTTATAAAAGTATTGAACTCGGACCGTGGACATATTTACCAACGGATCCGGTCAAACTGACGGAAGCCTTAAATAAGGCCTCGCTTTCAATCGTGGCGGGTACAATTTTTGATGATTTAGTCAGTGACAGTAATTTTGATAACATGATTGAGTTGACGCATAATCTGTGTCGAAATCTTTCTAAAATACCCACTGCGGTGAAAGATCACAGCTCTAATTATCCCGCGCCATATCTGGTGATTATTGATTTTGGTAATGCAGAACGCGCTCGTTATGCCGGACATTCAGATAAAGCACCTCGCCTGAGTGCTGATGACTGGCAGCGCATGGTCTCGCATATTAAAGAAATAAGTTCTCTGGCCTGGAATGAATACGGTGTTCGTCCGGTAATTCATCCGCATGCGGGGGGATGTATTGAGTTCTCAGATGAAATTATCAAAATTGCTGAGGATATACCGCATTCAGTTGCTGGGTTATGTCTGGATACAGGGCACCTTTATTATTCTGGCATGGACCCTGTAAGCTGGCTTGAGAGTTATTTCGATCGCCTTGATTATATTCATTTCAAAGATGTGAACGAAAGTGTCCATAAAGATGTACTCAAGCGTGGACTGGATTTCTTTGCCGCATGCGCAGAAGGCGTAATGTGCCCCATTGGCAAAGGGGCAATTGATTATCCCGCAATTAAGAAACTCCTTAACGACTTGAATTATCAAGGCTGGATCACGATTGAGCAGGAACGCGATCCACGCCAGGCTGATGGCAGTCTACACGATGTGACCGAAAGTCTTAAGTGGCTAAAATCAGTCGGCTTCTAACCGGAGATAACATTATGATTAACGGACTAAAACCGCTTAACAGATCTGTTCGTTGGGGAATGGTTGGGGGAGGTGGCACAAGCCAGATTGGTTATATTCATCGTTCAGCAGCCTTAAGAGACAACGCATTCACTTTACTGGCAGGCGTATTAGATATTGATGCTGAACGAGGTAAAGCCTTTGGTGTTCAACTCGGTATTGCAGAAGATCGATGCTATCCCGATTATGCAACCCTGTTCCGGGAAGAGGCGAGTCGTGAAGATGGCATTGAAGCTGTCTCAATTGCCACCCCAAACAATACACACTTTGCTATATGCAAAGCTGCACTGGAAGCCGGTTTGCATGTGATTTGCGAAAAGCCGCTCTGTTTTACCGGCGAGGAAGCAAGCATTCTTGCGGCGTTATGCAGAACCCATACAAAAATCATTGGTGTCACATATGGATATGCAGGGCATCAATTAATTTTGCAGGCGCGGCAGATGATCGAGGAAGGGCTGCTCGGTGATATCCGTATCATTAACATGTCCTTCGCGCACGGTTTTCATGCAGAAGCAGTAGAACTGGATAATCCCTCCACCCGCTGGCGCGTGGACCCTAAATATGTCGGGCCAGGTTATGTTCTGGGCGATCTGGCTACCCATCCGCTGTTTCTGGCTGAAACGATGCTGCCTCAATTGAGCATCACACGGTTGCTGTGCTCGCGGCAGAGCTTTGTCAAATCCCGCGCACCGCTGGAAGATAACGCCTATGTGCTGATGGAATATGACAACGGTGCGGTGGGTTCTATGTGGTGCTCAGCGGTGAACTGCGGTTCTATGCATGGTCAGAAAATTCGTGTTGTGGGTTCGAAGGCAAGCCTGGAGTGGTGTGATGAGCAACCTAACCAGCTTCGCTATGAAATCCAGGGGGAGCCTGTTCGGATCCTTGAACGCGGAATGCCTTATCTCAGTTCGCAGGCTCTGGCTGACGATCGCATCGGGGGTGGACACCCGGAAGGATTGTTTGAAGCATGGTCTAATCTTTATCGCCGCTTTGCGATTGCAATGGATGCAACCGATCGTGGCGACGCGAAATTCCTGGAATCATTCTGGTATCCCGATGTGCACGCCGGTCAGATCGGTGTGAACTGGGTAGAGCACTGCGTCAAATCTGCTGATGCGGGCGGTGAATGGATTGATTTCAATATTAAATAATCATTAACGTACCTGGCCACTGTGGCAAGTGGCCAGGTAATGGGTGAGGGCTTAAAACCACCAGTATTCTTACCCTCTCATAACGCCACTCCCGCTTAGTAATCCCCACCTGTATCAGAGACAACAAGGCCTTAACGGTGATATCTGCCCTCATCAAACAAGCCCGGAAATGAGCTTTCGAGCGTTATAAAACATAAACACGGGATCGGAGCGCCGAACTAACCCGCCGCACCCGATTTACTGTAGAAACAGACATCCAGATTTAGGTCTGTGATCCCTAAGCTCCCGCGCGATGTGGCTCAAATGAAATGACGAACAGATCCCCCAGACAACACTTTCCAAAAGGAAGCGACGCATCTGTTCCCCCCTGGCAAAGATTAAACCCTGTTGTCAGGCAGCTCAGCGAAAGGCCGGGAAATGCGCCAGGCTCTGAATTCCCCGGAGAGCGTTTTGACCAATGTGTTTCATCCGTTGATTGAACTCACAGCCAGAAGTGAACCGATCAATTGCTTTCTGCCTGAACACCGCGATAAGGGCGACTGAGTTGCGGTGTACAAATTTCAGAGGCTAAAAAGGGAACGCCTCAGCTGACTGAGAACGTCGCGTGGTCAGAAAAGTGTTTCTTTAATGGTGATTTCGTCCACCCGGAGGATTGAAGACATGTCGAAACCTTTCATGTCTGACATGAACGCCTCGCTGCTCATGTATTTCTGATTGATAGCCTGTATATCGGCTCCCTCCTGATAGGTCACTGTTGCAATGACCTGACAGTTTTCTCCCAGATAGACATCATTGACATAAATATCAAAAGCAGAAAGAGAAACCCTGTGTCGGGGCCAGTGTATGTGAAAATAAATTTCTGCTGACTGGCTGTCTTTGAGTGTATAAATCCTGACCTGTTTCATCTTGTCCATCCTGTTGTGAAGGTGTTCATCAAGGCGGAAAGTCAAAGCATACCCACTTCATTTCTGGGAAATTAACAAAAGACCACTTTTCACTCATGGCGGACATATCTAAATTGCTTAATAAACGCACTAACATCTGATAAACGCAGGATTAACCTAATCGTTCGTTATCAGACATGATCGAAACGACGCTTGTGATGTGTTTGTTGAACTATTTTAGTAATTGGGCCGAATTTTTAAGGGCAATACTGGAGCTAAATCCTGTTTCAACTATGAAATTTTATTTTAAAACCATCGGTGGGAAGGCGAAGGCAAAAATATTCGGTATGCACTCATGTGTTTCGACCTGATGCCGATATTCATCATATCTGCCGCCAGAGCAGATAAGCCCTTACTTACTGCTTCTTTCTTCTGCAGCTCCCCGCCCTGGGGAGTTTTTTCTGCTCAGAACACTTTTTTCGGAACAAAATGACCGCTGCGACCACCCAAATACCGCAGGAATCACGGTCAAACAATTTCCGCCCTCCTCCCAGAGCGGACACTGCATGAGCGATAAATTGCTTAGCCCCGGTGTGCGGGGTTTTTTTTACCTGTAATACCGCGTCTTTTGAATGTCGCAGATGCATTCCGGACTACTTATCTTATGGAATAAATGCCCCCGGTCAAACAGCAAAGCAGACCGGTCTTTGTGTCAGAAACGTGACGCTTTCATGTTATTTTGATTAATACTGAGTGTTTTTCTGCCGATAAATATTCTGCAAGTTTAACTTAATAACATCCGTTGTTAACGATCAGTCACTTATCACAGCAGGGTATTCCGATGACTATTACACAGCGTTTGCTTCTTAGCTTCTCACTTCTTTGTGCTGCACTGGTTGCGATGGTCATTGTGGCCGTCACGGTGGTCGGCGGCTTTCAGTCCCGTTTTCAGTACGTGCAGGAAAATACCATTCCTTCACTGCTGGATATCGGCAAAATGGTTGACGGCAGTAATTCCCTCATTCTCTGGCTCTACCGTCATCAGAGCGCCACGGACCCGCAGCGGCAGGCCGGGGTTGAAAAGGAGATTGAAGCTACCATCAGCAGTATCAGGTCAGTGAATCAGTATTACCTTAAAAACGAGATATCGAATGAAAAAGACCGCCAGATGACCGAGGCGTCTTTCCGCACCCTGAAACGCATTGAATCCACACTTCCGGCATTTCTGGCGGGCTCCCGCGCGCAGGACGATGCGGTGGCGCTTGGCGCGCTTCAGGGCAGTGACGGCGTGGGTGCTGCCGCCCGTCAGCTCATCGCCGGCTATCAGAAGCAGCTCAGGCTAAACGTGGGCCTTGCGGATGAACTGCGTAAACAAAATGACCGGACCTATCAGTCAACCGTCTGGGGCATGGTGGGCGGTTCCGTGACGGTCATCCTTATTCTCGCCTTTTTCGCGCTCAGAACCATCTTCGCCATCCGCCGGCAGCTGAACAGCATGCGTCAGGTCATGGAAACCGCGAGCGAGCATCTTGACCTGAGCCTGAGGGCGGACGAAGCACGCCAGGACGAGATTGGCCTGACGGCCAGAGCGTTCAACCTTCTGGCGGATAGCATGTCGGCATCGCTGTTAAAGGTGGAAACCTCAGCGCAGTCGGTCAGTTCCGCGTCGGCACAGATTTCGGCAGGCAATGAGGATCTGTCTTCCAGAACTGAGGAGCAGGCAGCTTCGTTGGAACAGACCGCGGCCAGCATGTCCGAACTCAGTGAAACCGTTCGTCAGACCGCAGAAAACACGCGGCTGGCAAGCCAGTTGGCCAGAAATGCACAGGAAATATCAGAAGACAGCGCCGGCCGGGTGCGCACGTTGCTGAGTACGATGGGCGATATCAGAGGAAGCTCTGCAAAAATCACAGATATTATTGCGCTGATTGAGGGGATTGCTTTCCAGACTAACATTCTGGCGCTGAACGCCGCGGTCGAAGCGGCGCGTGCGGGCGAGCAGGGTCGGGGCTTTGCTGTTGTTGCCGGTGAGGTCCGTAATCTGGCGCAGCGCTCATCCTCCTCCGCTCGCGAAATCAGGGCGCTCATTGAGTCATCAATGGGCTTTGTAGAGGCCGGTTCAGCGCAGGCCGAAGGTGTGGGAGACAATATGTCCCGCATGAATGATGCCGTGCGTCAGGTCACTGATCTGGTGGATGAAATATCTGTTGCCGCGGGCGAACAGTCTCAGGGTATTAGTCAGGTGCACCAGGCTGTCAATCAGATGGACGATGTAACGCAGCAGAACGCCGCGCTGGTCGAACAGGCTTCTGCCGCATCTCGCTCGCTGATGGAGCAGGCTGCATCACTGAATCAGCTGGTGAATACCTTTATCCTTGCGTCCGCGTCAGAGAGCGGAAGGGCTTCGTGCAACCCGGCTCTTGTATCGGTTCAGTCCCTTTCTTTAGGAAGCGGTCCCGTCGTGGCAGCTGCCGGAAACGACAACTGGCAGCGATTCTGAGGATGATACCTGTCAGGACTGTGATTGCGGCGAAAAAATATTCGGTACGCACTCACGTGTTCCGGCCGTCTGCCGATAGTTATTTTATCTGCCACCAGAGCAGGCAGAATAAACACAACATGTATTCCATCTGTTTTTTGCGACTCCCCAACCCTGGGGAGATTTTTTCCCTCATGCATTCAGTAAATTAACAGAAGCTTGCTGAACGAATGAACATTATGTCCTTTATGACAGAGACAGAATACTAACTCAGAAGAAATACATCATCTAATGATGACTGATAACGGGGCCAGTAAAACTGAATTTTTAGACTGCATTAATCATATGTCAGGGCGTGGAATTTCTAAAAGCGGTTGAAAATAGCAAATATGTTTAAAGTGAAAGATCTAAGGCGGGGATAGTCAGTCATATTTCAGGAGACAACAAGTAAGGATATGAAACCACATACCATTAATTCTTCAGTGGTCAGGCTTGTGCATTATGACCCTACAAACGGTCTCCTTGAACTAGAATACCATAATGGAACCAGTCGCCGCTGGTTTGGTGTTCCAGTCAGGGTTTATCATACTCTCTGCAGTGCAAAAGATCCTGATGCATTTTTTCGTACATTTATCAATCAGTATTATACTTCATTGCGTGGCAAAATCAGCTTCTAATACAAAGTTGTTGTAATGTTACATTTTTTGCAACAGTTTACCTTCATACTTCGTGGGCGAGTTCATAAGCCAGAAACAACAGTAATAATTCTAAATTGATATAAAAAAAAGCCCCGCTAGTGGGGCTGAGCAAAAAAACGCTCTATCAGTTTCCCTTTTGAAAGGGAATCGGAGTTTTAAACTGCATCATACATCGAGATTCTTAGTGGAGCCTGAACGGCATTTGTTCCAATAAAAAAATAATATCTATGCGTTTACATTTTTTGAATTGAGAAAATGCATCAAATGCATCAAATGCATCAAATGCATCAAATGCATCAAATGCATCAAATGCATCAAATGCATCAAATGCATCAAATGCATCAAATGCATCAAATGCATCAAATGCATCAAATGCATCAAATGCATTATGAGTTAATAGCTTTAGAGTTGAAAAAGTAATGCCGTGCTACCAATTTTCAAACTTACCTAAAACAATTGCATCAGTTTCTTTTAATGTAAAAATCTGTATGCATGGAACCAAATGGTAATCAGGGACACAAAAAATTGCAGGTCTTTAAATTCACTCAATCTCGTCTACCCAAAGCGAGAGCTGAGAGAGCGCTTAAATTGCTCAGCCCCAGTGAGTGGGGCTTTTTTTAGTTCATCGCGCTTTACCGAGCTATGCTGCTTTGATTTTCAGGACTAAGCAGGCGTTATCCTGTCACCCCTAGGCCATCCGCTTTATCACCTTGATCCTGTTGTTTATTTCTTCCGGTACGCTCGTGTTAAGTTCGTGCGTCACACTGAATAATACCCAGATATCGACTAAGTTTATCGGCTGAACTGCTTCAGCGCCTTTATTCCGCTTTCCTTTGCCTGTCTGAACCATACCGCCCATTTCTAGCCCGCCTCCTTTTCATTTGGGGCACACCACAGTTTCTTCAGGGCAGCTTTCACCATGCAGACGAGATTTAGGTGATGATTGACTTCCAGTAACTCTGTAAGTCTGACCTTATGCCCTTCAGACAGGTTTCACGGGTTAGGCAGCAACAGCCAGCAACTGCGTTTTATAATCTGTCGTGACTTCGGGTTATCACGAAATGCAATTGCATTGTCTACACTTACCCGGCTAATGACTTCACGACCGAACTTTGCGACCACGTCAAACAGGTCACAGACCACATTCGCCTGAAAGTAGGGTACTATCACCCCCAGACCGAAGGCGGTATTCATGTCCATCGCAGCGGACTCGATAGCGCCGCATTCCTCCGCTCCCCACAGTACCTGTTGTATATCCGCATTAGCCACGATAGTGGCATAACGGTGTCCCTTGAACAGGGTAAACGCATAAAGAGAAAATAAGTGGGTATAGTTTCTCGATAATTTCTACTTATTCACCATATGTTATGGTGCTAACAAGCTAAGGTAATAATCTATGAAACTTTTAGTATCCATTTTTTAACTGGTGTTTTAAGTTTCAGGTTTGTCTCGGATTTCGCATGGTAAAGTGAAATAGATATTGTTGCTATAATAATTAAAAATAGGTAAAAGTATCTGTTATCTCCTTAGGATGCAGAATTTGAATGTATTTATCTGTGTGTAAGTCGTTAAAATCTCCTTGATTTTGAATGAATTTTTATGCGAATATACCCGGTTATCTTGATTTGCAACTCTTTTCGAAATCTAACTTATAGCTGCTCAATGAAGATCCCTCCGGGCGCAGGGGCATTATCTATTGCGATGTTGTGCACGCAAGTTATATAAACGGAAAAAATAACCGGATGCGGCTTGAATTTTCCTGCTTTCAGCTATCGGTAGTCATGCTATACTTTCCTGAACCTATAAGCATAATGCTGATCGCTCCAAAAAAGAATAGCGCCTCGGTTTCAAGACCCCATGCACCTACTTTTGTAACCGTAAAAAACCTATCTATTCCTACCAGGAGTGTTGCAATGAGAATGTTAAATGCATAAATAAGTGCTGCAGGTCGTGTCATCAATCCCAGTATAATGAAAATCGGAGCTATAATTTCGCCTGCAAAAACGCCATAAGCAATAAATCCGGGGATTCCTTTCGTTTCAAGTATAGCTGAAATCCATTGAGTACCGTGAAGAATCTTAGCTATTCCATGAAACATAACAAGAATACCAAATGTCAATCTAAGAAGGAGCTTGCCAGCATCAGGGTGGTTAGTTAACTTGTTAAAAACGGTAATACCTTTTATCATCTTTTCTTCTCCATTAATTAGTTTGAAACTATTTATAAACAACTTTCTGAAAAAAAACTTAACCTTATGAGGTTTTTTTAATTATCTTTTTATAGAAATAATTTATTTTCAATAACTTAATGGTTTTTATAGGGAAATATCAAGCCAATAACTTGATCATGACTGAAGTATTCAAAACATGCTATGAGTGAAAATGTCACACTCCTTAGAAAAGTATAAGAGTGGTAAGTTTGGGATAATTAGAAAGGTAACAAAGTGCTTTTTTTTAATGTTCAGTGATAATCGAGAGGTGGCGTTATTTAATATTTTCATTTTTGTTTTGGAAAAGTCTGTCTCAAAAGCATGGCTATCAGCGCGATGGTGTTGTAGGGCGGTAGTGCTTTTAAAAATAATTATTTAATCAAGCGCGCATGATTAAGGAAGGCCTGATGATTGCTAAAGTATTTTTGTTTTCAAGCATGTATGTTAATTCTTCCAGAGTGAGTGTATTTAAACCGGATATATCTTGCAACTATTTTATCTTTTGATAAGTTAGGGTCCTAAAAATATGATTGGTGAATCAATGTTAGTTAAAAGATGTCTGATTGTAGCCGATATTTTCAGGTTATGGTGCTTCGTTTTTTAAAGTTTCTAACATTGTGTAATGTCATTACGATGGCAGTTGTAGCATAAATAATAAGAATAATTGCTATTGCTAGCATTGCCCTAAATGCATAACCCTTGAACAAAAGCATTCCAGTGATACAACCGCTTAAAAAGCATACTATTGTTATCAAGTGAGTGCATAGTTGCTTATAAGCGAAATATCGATTGCAGAGTGTTTTTGGTATGATAAACGACCATATATAGGTACCTAAAGCAATGCCTACATCAGTAATAGTGCCTGTAATGTGAGTAGACCTAACACGCCCATTTGAAAGTTGTGTCGAGGTCGTATTATGTAGCCCCATCATAAAAGCCATAGTAGCCAGTAATCCACTATTATGAAGTGGAGAATAAAATAAGCTTTCAAATAGTGATGCTGTAGCAAGTATTACGCCCTCTAAAATTAAAATAATGCAGAATATTGTTCTTATTTTAAGCATCTCGCCCAAAAGAGTTATTAATCTCGCCATTGTGCATCCAGCTAAAAATGCAGCAATTAATCCAATAAGGAGGGTCAACTTGCTAAAATTTGAGGAAAATACTTCTGCAGATATCTGGGATGTATTCCCACTCATGTGTGATGGAAAAATACCAAATGCACAAAGCGCCATCGTGTTCAGCATTCCGGCTGTTGTTGCCATTGTCAATGCAAGATGTCGGTCTTCTGAGTGTGACCTCATTCTTTTCTTTCTTACCAGCATATTGTCTTCCTGTAATCTTATTACTATAATTCTATGTGGGTTTTTTATTACAAAGGTTCCAATTTATTTTTATATGGAGTTTGCGTAGTGCTTTGAAGGGCTTTTGGCCAAAGTGAAAATAAAGCCTTGATAAATTCTTGATGGTTAATTTTCTGTAGTGATCTTTTTTGAGGGTGGATTAATATAATGTCTCAATATAGTTATGCATGAAATAAGAATTTCATAAGAAAATACCGTATTTTAAAATGGAATCTTATAATTGGATATTATTTTTTAACTGGATTTATATTTTTACGAGGCCGGAGTCATACATGAATGTGGATATAAATTTTACCAGTTTAGTGAGTCCGTTAATGTGTTTTTTCTTTATTTTTAATTTATTTCTATTGGTTGTTGGGGTTGTTTTTCCTGTAATTTTAATCTTCATTTCGTATTTTTCGGCGGCTTAGCTACATTGTTCTTAAATGCATTTTTAAAAGTCATTATAGTTATAATTCCTAAAGTTAATTTTAGGTTAATATTTATATCGGGTTTTTTCTGAAGATCACAATCTCATCATCATACTTAGTGATTTTTCAGCCATTTTTAATAATCGCTGTATTTGGTTTGTGTTGTTAATGAATGCATTTATTAATTTTTACTTATATCCTTATTTTATCGATCTACATTACTTAAAGTCAGACTTTAATTCTGATGATAATACAGACTAAACACACGCTTTGTGCCAGAAGCGAACGTTGCTAATAACAGTTTATGTGCATCAATGAAGAATATTTTAGTAGAAAATTTTCTTATAGTCATGATGAGATAAGAACATCTGATTGCAGACATTTCATCAGCCACCTAAAGCCGAAATGATTGATGAAACGCCTTTGAAAGCAGATCGACAGCTTCATCCCCACACGATGCGGCACTTAGTATGAACACGATGTTATGGTCAGGAATAGTAGGCATATTATTCAAGAGTAAGCATGCTGCCAGATACCTTACCCCGATCGATCAAACTTACCGCCAATCCTGCTTTGACACACGTCTGGACCGCCTGACTTGAATGGCTCTCGAGTACAATACGCAAACGCCGACCCGAAGCTTTTAGGGAGGCTGTTATAGCCTTGCGATAAATACATGACGCGGTTTAGACAGCCAGAGGCAAGGGGTTTTCAAACGCCACGTCAGTGTTCAGATGTTCCACCCTGACGGGTGTGATTGACATTGGAAACTGGGCATCGGGGCGGGTATGTTCTTTAGGCTGGACGACTACTGCCACATCCAGTTTTCCTCGCTTCATCCACTCTTTAAGCTCGTTACTGGACTCCATTTTTAACGCTATTACAACGTTCTGCCACGCCGCGGTTTGGCTCGCTTTTGCATTAATTACGCCCCGGCATTACTGGTCGTGTTCTGGCGATATGTGTTGTTAACCCTGCTCCTCTAAGCCTTTGTGTACAAGTCCTTGCTGAAATCACCTCTTCGGATGCTAATTATAAATGCCGGGATCGGCCTGCTGGCCATGGTCAGATACATGATCGGTGTGAAAAAGGGAATCGCATTGGGTGTCCTGGCCGGACTCGTTGTCCTGTGCGCTGAACTGCTTACGCTAGGAATGGCGCTGCTGGTGGCAGCATTTTGGGGAACGGTTAGCTTTAAGGTCTGGCTTGGTCTACTCACGGGGTTGCTCGGCGTGGTGTGGGTGACCCACAATGTGCTCACGTTTGGCAACGCTCCGATCTGAGCTTACGGTTTGCCCGTGGCGGGGATGCTGTCGCTTGCAGTGGCAACGCTTTGGCAGAAACGCAGTAATGACTCAGAGTCAACGAATCTGTTATCCAATCTCTGGCTGCAGTGTTTCGTCGCGGCGATTGTCTTCTCGGTTATTGTAGGCACCCAGGATGGCCTTCCTCCGATTCCCACATTAGGTCTCAGGATTAGCGTGTTATGGACGGCGACTGTGCCAACTTTTGGTGGCTACGGTCTCTACTGGATTTGTCTGCGCCGGAGCTCAGCAACCCGCATTAGCACTGTTCTGTATCTCAGTCCACCTGTCATCATGATTTGGGCATGGGCTATGTTCAATGAGCCCCTCTCCTGGCTGATAGCTATCGGGATGGCAATTTCATCTGCCGGAATCTGGATGGTCATACATGGCGAGACGTCAGATAATGCCTCTCTCTCATGAGCCACCTTATTAGTCTAATTCGCTAAATACCCGGCCATGACTCTTAGAATATAAGTCTGTGACCTGATCTACAGGGGGTAATGCGTAGCGATATCTGCAATGTCCGCAGATCGCTCTGAGCCGACGTTCATTCTTTTAAACTGGCGCAAACTTTCTCTGTACCTGACGGACATCAAACGCAAACGCTTACCCGCACGCATCGCTAATAATAATCCCGGTAATCGCTGAAGCTATGGCCGCGTGAGTCGATAACGCATGCTCAGCTCATTTTTGGGGCTGAAGAGGGCTCATGCGTGCTGGTCATACCGGCGCAGCATTTGGCCCTCTTTTTTACAACACCAGTACGTGCATTCCTTTTAATTACAATGGAAATAACAATATGTCTGTCATTAAGACAATGACCAGAAGCTTAACCGGTTCCCGTTTTGCAGGGGCCGCTCGGCCCGCGGACGGGATCTTTCACTGTGAAAGCTTACCTGCATCGCTCTCTGCTGCAGGCCTTAGCAAACGTGCTGCGGGTATTTTGCTGACGTTTGTACCGCCAGAGGCAGATTTTCAGAAGGTCAGTCAGGCATGGCAACGTTTAACATCGGCGGATCTGACCGTCATTACGCTCTCCTCGAACGGGGCGCTCAGCGCCAGCGGCAAGCAGACAACTTACTGCAAGGGAGACGGACAAGAGGGCAGCTGGCTCTGGCTGCCTCGCAACCTGATAGCGGAGCATGAAACGCACATTGTCGATCTGCATCTTCACGACACGCACACGGCGACCGATCGCATCAGCGCCATTCAGCATGAATTGGCCGCACTGAAGCTGCGCATGCCGCTTTCTGCCGATCGCACCTTCGCTATGATTTACTGCGACGGACTGTCCGCATCAGAAGGCTTTCTGATGCAGGCCTGGTATAACACAGGGCGCTTTCCGTGCCTGGCGATTGGTGGCTCCGCAGGAGGACGTGCAACCTTTGACGGCACATGGATGGGTGTCGGCGGTCGTGTGCTGCAGGGCAAGGCCGTTATCGTGTTCTGCAAAATGGCAGCGGGTAAATCCTTCGCACCCTTCAAAAGCCAGAATTTCGAACCGCTGAATAAAAGCTGGCTGATTGCAGAGGCCGATCCGGTAAAGCGTACGTTGACGTCGGTGTTCAACGCGCAGGGACAGCAGCAGCCATTCACCCAGGCGCTGGCCGAACATCTTGGCTGCAACGAACAGCAGCTCAGCGAGCGGCTTAAAGGTCTGACATTTGCCGTCAAGGTAGGCGAAGCCTTCTTTATTCGTTCCGTGGCGAAAATGGACAGCCAGAGCGTACAGTTTTTCTGCGACCTGGAATTTGGCGATCGGCTTTACTTAATGCGCGAAACCGATTTTAAACAGGCCACGCAGCGTGACTGGCAGGCCTTTACCCAACGCCACGGCAAACCGGCAGCGATTCTGATGAACGATTGCATACTGCGTCGCGTAGGGAATGCCGATAAGCTGCACGATGCGCATTTCTTTAAAGGGATCCCGGCCGCCGGCTTCTCCAGTTTTGGTGAGATTCTCGGCGTGCCGATCAACCAGACGCTCTCTGCGCTGGTGTTCTTTAATCACAGCGTCAATGCGATGGCGCAATTCCCGGTGGAATATGCCAGCTATGCGGCTCACTACGCTCAGCGCGCCCTGCGTCGCTGGGAGGCGCTGAACAGGGTGCAGTCTGACGTGCTGGCGCGCGTGGTGAATTATCAACAGGAGTTAGCGCCTATCGTCCAGGCACTGCCGGTGCTTGAGGCGGCAACCCAGAGCCAGAGTGAGGCGTTGACGATGGCCGAGAGCAGCATCCGCGCTATCAGCGATATCGCCAAAGAGAGCCAGCAGGCACAGGGCCGCTTAGGCGACGGGTTGGACGATCTGGAGTCGATCTCCAATGGTATCAACGTCATTACGCATGGCATCAGCAATATCGCGTTCCAGACCAATATTCTGGCGCTTAATGCGGCTGTTGAAGCCGCCCGTGCGGGTGAGGCGGGCAGGGGGTTTGCGGTTGTCGCCGGAGAAGTGCGTCGTCTGGCGCAATCCTCCAAAGAGCAGGCGGAAGCCACGGCAAGCAATATCAACGATGCGGTCAGCACGATTTCCCGCATTCGCAATGTGGCGACAAACACCGTGCAAACTGCCACGGACATGGCAGAGCGCAGTATCCACGCAGCCGATGCCATAGCGGCGATGAGCGACCGCACCCGCCATGAGCGGGCAGGTATGGCGAAACAGCTGGATAGCCTGCGCACCTTAACGGCGGGAATGGATGCCATGCAGGAAGCGGTGGCCGAGCTGAAAGTGCTGCAAACCCTTTCGGCTTCTCGTTAACGCACGCCTCAGCCGTTATCACCACGCTGCACCAGCGGCTGCGATTCAATAGCTTGATGAAAATGGCTCAGGGCTGAGCCGTTTTCAGGCTATTTCACCGTTGTGTTGCAGCTAAAAGCCCGGTCTGCAAAGCAGAGGCGATGCAGACCTGCCGCTTACTGAGGACGGTAACGTCAGTATCGGGCCCGACTACTGTTCAGACGCAAAGAGGGGGCGGTTGCGACGACCGGCCCGGGCATCACGGGCTGATCGCTCAGCATAGACAAAAATGCCTGAGACCAGCGATGACTGCTGTGCAAATGCAATCCCTTCATCAGACGCGCGTGAAGATGACGCCGTTCCCTGACCGGCATCAGCAGTGCGCTATGAATGGCATCGGCCATCGCATCGGGATCGTAAGGATTGACGATTATCGCGCCGTCCATCTGCTCTGCTGCGCCTGCAAACTGTGACAGGATCAGCACGCCAGGGTTATCGGGATCCTGAAGTGCAACATACATCTTCGCCATCAGGCTCATGCCCGCCATCAGTGGGGTCACCAGCGCAACACGGGAAGCGCGATAGATTCCCGCCTGCTCTTCCCGACTGTAAGCATGCGTCAGACAGTTCACCGGATACCAGTTCATCATGCCGTGCACGCCGTTAAACTCGCCGCACAGGGTTTCTAAGGTGTGACTGATTTCCGGCGCGCGATGCGCATACCCGGCAGAGGGCGGAGCCAGCTGCAACAGGGTAATATTTTTTTGGTAAACAGCATGTTTGCGCAGCAGCACTTCCACGGCGCTGATTCGGTAAGGCAGCCCGGCACTGTCATCAAGATGGCCGCCACTCAGTACGGTATTTTCTGGCAAGTTTTCGCGGCACTGCATTTCCATGAAGGCACAGCTATTGCTGTCGCGCAGGCAGCGGGCATCGTCAAGGTCAATCCCCACAGGAAAGACGCCGAGGCGGACAATACGGCCTTGTACCCGAAAGCTGTCGCCAGCCAAACGCTCTGTACGGAATTCACTTTCCAGCCAGACAATAAAGTTGTTCATGTCCTGTACCGTTTGAAAACCGATCACGTCACAGCACAGCAGGGATTCGGTGAGCCAGCGCCAGTCGGGAATGGCCTCAAACATCTTGCCCGATGGGAAAGGCTGATGCAGAAAAAAGCCCACTGGATTGGTCAAACCGGCTTCGCGAAGATAGCGGGCGCAACCCAGCAGATGATAATCCTGTATCCAGATTCTGTCCTCGGGCAGGGTGTGCTCACAAATAGCACGCGCATAAGCCTCATTAATATTTTTATATTCCCGATAGCCGTCAGCGGAAAAACGGGCCAGATCCGGGCGCTGGTGGAAAACAGGCCAGAGTCCTTTATGTACGTAATTGTGATAACCCTCATTCGCCTCGCCGGGTGTCAGGGGAAAGGTCAGGGTTTCATAGTGATCTTTCTGCTGAGATGACAGAGGTCTTGCCGTATCTGATGGCAGAACTGCGGTCTGGCCATCCCAGCTCACCCAGAGCCCACCTTGATGGGCGAGAATGCCTTCATAAATCGCAGTAAGCGTGGAACGTTGAGAATGATTATGTGATACCAGGATAAGACCTGACATGGTGTTTTCCTTGTGAGACAGAGGTTCGTCAGTCGCATTGCTTAACGACCAACAGCTGGATAATTGAGGCCGAATGAGAAACTGAAGCAGGCTGCTCATCGTTATAGTCGCTTAATGTCTACGTGTGATATCGGAGCCTGCTGGGTAGTCAACGCCGTGATACAGAGGCGGCGCCACGTAAATACCCGGCAGTGAGGGATGACAGATTAAGCCGTTGTGTTGAAGAAACTCTGGTGCGGATTCACTCAGGGCGATAATACGATGGCAGCCGCAGGCACCTGGATGCGACAGACAGCAGCGCAATAGCCAGGATCCCAGACCGATAAACCGATATTCTGGCGAAATAAACAGATCCTGGATTACCCAGGTTTCGGCCATATCGGTTATGACGCGTGCAAAGCCGATTTGTCGTGCATTACGGTAGACGCCAAAACAGAGACTGCTGTTCAACGCCAGCGTCAGAAGGCGCGCATCGGGGATTGTCGCCCCCAGCCATTGAGCAATCAGCCGGGGGTTAAGCCTGTTCGGATCGGTGTTGACCTCAATCGCGTCTCTGAACCATTTACGGGGTGACATCAGCCGAAGACGTTGCTGCTCAGCCAGCTCGATTAAAGCGGCATCGCCACTGACAGGCAGAGAAAAGGGCGCATTAACGCATTTCATCAACGACTTCCTTATGCATGGGCCATGAGTACCCGGTGCCGTTGATTAAAACGCCCGGCGTGTAAAAGTGGCGTAAAAAAGAAATGGCGAGGTGTAAAAAGGATGCAAAGGAAAAGCGGTGATATGGGCTGGCTGTACCCATTATCAGGTGTTAAGGGATCGGTCTTAAACATAGCGACTGTGTCTGAAAGCTGACTGTGTGCCTGAAATGTCTCGTGAGCCTTCTTAGCAAATATTCATCCCTGCAGAATGGAGACTTATATGCGTTAAATGACGTCACTGATAAACGGCTAAGACAGTATTTGGGTAAATTCAGGTACAGGCTCCCACGTTTTACCAACGATTATTGACGAATGTTCATTGGGTTGGGAAATGAAGTGGCACAGGAAGCGTAACTGATTACGCTGAACTATTCAGAAAGGGGGATTTCTATGATTGCCTACCAAGAACATTAATGAAAAGTATTTTTATTTATATTTTTGTAATTCCTTAAACGTAATCTCAATAAAAATGGATTGTTTCTTTTTATATCAGCATTCTCCCTCTATATTAGCCGCGTTTTAAGTACACAGTATCTCGTTTGGCGAGGCTCCTATACAAACACAGGTTACTGATCTGACGACATCGAGAGATGCCCAAGGTTAAGACAGGCTTTATCGGATTAAGGTTCAGCCCAAGGTAACTTCTGATTAATGAATCAGATACGTTGTATAGTGCTAAAACCTGGACGCGGAGATAGCCTACGTTCACTCCCTCTTTGGTTACGCCCCTGTACGATTCGCTGATGACGTTTTAGCCGATATAGGGACACTTCAATGCAAAAAATACAGCATCTTTCTACCGGTTCGCGCCTCAATGCTGACGGCGTAAATGACGCCTCCGTTGCGCAGTATATGAACCCGAATTTTATTACGCTCCCCTACACACTGACGGTAAAAGAAGCAAAGCTTTATTTTCTGTCGCAGTTAAAAACAAATGAGATCCCCTCGTTAGTCTTTATTACCGCGCGTGATTACCATTTACGCGGCACGCTTGCGGTTAAAACATTATTGCAGTGTCATGATGAAGATAAACCGGTTGGTGTCATGATGCGTCATGCTTTCACGAAAGTGACGCCGGATGACAGTCGCGGTGATATTGCCCATATTTTAATGGAGGAGAATATTGATATTCTGCCCGTCGTCGCCAACCATACGCTGGTTGGTGTACTGGGTGAACGTGAGATTGCACGCCTGATTGCGGATGAGAACACCGCAGATGCACAGCGTCAGGGCGCCAGTCTGCCGCTGGACAAACCTTATCTTGAAACCAGTCCTTGGGCGCTCTGGCGAAAAAGAGCCGTCTGGTTGCTGATGCTCTTTGTGGCTGAGGCCTATACAGGCAATGTCCTGAAAGCCTTTGAAGATCAGCTGGAGGCGGCAATTGCGCTCGCCTTTTTTATTCCTCTGTTGATTGGCACCGGCGGCAATAGCGGTACACAGATCACCTCTACCCTAGTGCGGGCCATGGCGTTAGGGGAGGTTAGTCTGGCAAGGCTTGGTGCAGTGCTACGCAAAGAAATCTCCACGTCCCTGCTGATCGCGGCCACTATAGGCCTTGCGGCATGGATACGGGCATGGATGATGGGCGTTGGCGCAGAGGTCACGCTGGTTGTCAGTCTTTCGCTGGTGGCCATTACTGTGTGGAGCGCGATTGTGTCGTCAATCATACCGATGTTACTGAAAAAGTTAGGGGTTGATCCGGCGGTGGTTTCTGCGCCCTTTATTGCCACTTTTATTGACGGCACAGGGCTCATCATTTATTTCAAAATCGCGCAGTATGTGATGGGAATTTGATTCGGCCTCTGCCTCTGCCTCATCAAACGCTCCAGGCGCCATCAGGTTACTCGGGTGGCGCGAAAATGCAGGTAATCATTACTGGCTTGTTACCCTATCTGTCTGACAGACATTAACCCTCAGGATTACAACGTTGAAAAAACACCTACAGTATGATTTTCACCACTTAGGGATTCCAGTCAGTGATGGCCTGCAAGACGGCAGTTACAGTCAAAGTGCCGGCATGTACACCGCCGACAACCCAGGCCAGTTCCGGGTGCAGTGGCAACGGTTTGAAGTCGATTCACCTTTGCATCATCTGATCCGTACTGTGCCACATGTGGCATTTAAGGTGGCCGATCTCCTGGAGGCCATTCGCGATGAGGAGGTTATACTTGGGCCCTATGAGCCGATCGACGGCTTTTTTGTTGCGATGATTAACGATGCTGGCGTGCCGATTGAACTCATCCAGACTGAACTGACGGATGATGAAGTGTGGCGGAAGGCGAGGTCGGGCGAGGGACGTCTTTACCAGGCTGAGTAATGCCAGATGGTTGTTGCGAATGCGAAGAAACAGTCGTATTCGTTAAGCGTAGTAGTGTAAGCACACCCGTTTTAGTTCCACGCACTTTTTGAGGTTTCCGGTTTTTCGGCCATCAGCCGGTACTCCTCCGGTGTCAGGTTATTCAGGGATTCATGAGGCCGCTCGCTGTTGTATTCCATCAGCCAGCGACTTGTGATTTCCCGAGCTTCATTCAGCGTTCTGAACAGGTAAAAATCCAGGATTTCTGTTCGGTACGTCCGGTTAAACCGTTCGATAAAGGCGTTCTGCGTTGGTTTTCCCGGCTAGATAAATTCGAGCTGTACGTCATGTTCTTCGGCCCATTGTGCCAGCGCCAGTGAGACCAGTTCTGGTCCGTTGTCCATCCGCATTTTCAGCGGGTAGCCGCGCTTTGCCACGATCCTGTCCAGCACCCGGATGACTCGCTGAGCCGGGATATTCAGGTCGATTTCTGTCGCCAGTGCTTCACGATTAAAATCATCCACAACATTGAAGGTCCGGAAGCGCCTGCCGCAGACCAGCGCATCGTGCATAAAATCGACGGACCAGCTATGGTTCAGCGCTTGCGGCGTCGCCAGTGGTGCTGGATTACGCACAGCCAGCCGCTGTTTTCCTTCGCGACGAAAATTCAGTTTGAGCAGGCAATAAACCCGGTGAACGCGTTTATGGTTCCGGGTATTGCCCTGCCTGCGCAGCAGCTGGAACAGCTTCTTAAAACCGTAGCGCGGATAGCGTTCTGCCAGTTCAGTCAGCGCGTGGATCACTGGTTCATCACGCCGGGTATCGGGCTGATAAAAATACACCGTCCTGCTCAGCGATCACGTCCTGCAAGCCTGGCGTAAACTCATGGCAAATTGCGTCCTCAGATAGCTGACGAGTTCACGCTTTATCACTGGTTTTAAAGCTTTTTTTCAATAACGTCTTTCAGTACACGGCACTCGAGACTCAGGTCCGCAAACATCTGTTTCAGCCGGCGGTTTTCATCCTCAGGGTCCTTCATCTTTTTGATTTCAGAGGCTTCCATGTCGCCGAACTTCGCTTTCCAGTTGTAATAGCTGGCTTCAGAGATACCGGCTTCGCGGCAGACATCCTTGACGGTGCGTCCGGCTTCGACGGACTTCAGAACGGCGATGATCTGGTGTTCGGTAAATCGAGCTTTGCGCATGGCGATCTCCTCAGGGGACATAATCAGTATGTCGGAAGATCTCTAAAAGTGAATGGCTCGTTTTGCCGGGATACTTACATATGAGTGGGGTGACGGTGGAGGTGGTGAGTTAAACGGCATGTGCTGAACACTTGTTAACTGCTCAGAAGGCATAAGTTAAATTTTAAAATCTTATACAGTTTCACAACTTGCCTTTCGTTTCAATGATATACTAAAGTATCCTTCTTATTTTTAGGTGGCTCCATGTCTCATCTGCTCAATGATCCCAAAGCCCGAAATTGGGTTGATGCTGCCCTTAAAAGACATTCCATTAGTATTTACGGACGATTTGAGCCAGCAGTTATCTGGACTAATGATAAAGATATTAACGGGCAATTAATTGTACCTGTCGATCCTCAAGACTTATCAAAAAGAATTAATCGCGACCCGTTTATAATGTTGCACAACCATGATCCAGGTAATCCTAAAGGCCAAATTTTAGAGTCTGCCGTCTTCGAGACCTTATCTGGCATCGTTTTTGTTGCTGCTGTAGTAGGATTTTATGCTGGCGGAAATGTGTTAAAATTTAGCGATCTAAATTTCAACTTAGAGATCTCGTATCCTTCTCCCAAACACATCCCTGATTTGCCTGATAATGCACAGATAGAATTAGCCTTAGATCCAAGGGAAGTTGACTCAAAATGGATTGAGAGCGTAACAGCAAATGCACCAATAAGAATAAAACATACTGAGTTTTCATATAATGCTGCTGAAATAACTCAGGAGCTAATCAGTATTGGCATTGGATATTTAGCTATTGTCTGGAATCCTTTTGTAACGGCTGTTGCATCAGAGGCTGGTAAGCGAACTTATCAAGCATTACATGATTGGATGAAGAAATTCCTTAGCAGTATGTCTGACAGGAAAAATCCCATAATTAATATTATTTCTTGGCAGGATGGGTGCCAGGTTTCTTTCTTGCTTCGCGGCAAGAATGTCAAGCTTCACTATATGGCTCATGATGCTCTATCAGAGGGAGGTGTACAAGCAGCTGAATTGATACGTAAAATAAAAAAACGAGGTAACCCACCAACTCAACTAACTTATGAATGGGACAATGAAGCCAACAAGTGGTTTCCATCATACGCTTTACTTGCTGATAAAAGCATTATAGTTCATAAATCGATACTGATTGCAATGGAAAGAATGCCTACCAATTTGAGTCTGGGAATAAGCGTTGGAACAGAAAATAATAAGATGATTCTCCCATCAAATGTAAAGAAAAAGGACTGAAAGTGAAAGGTAATGTGCAATTAATTTCGGAATGAAAAGGGGAGCACTCAAAATGTTTTAAATGAATATTTGACTGATTTAAAAAGTATGAATGCTAATTTTAATGACCAGTGCGCAAGAAAAATTAATCAACATAAGATTGCTCCATATGACAAATGTTACTCTTGAATTGCTACGCGGTCGTCTTGAAAAAATAGCTAAGAATAAGCGATATTATGAGTATCAAGCAACTAAGCACAATCGACTTGCTTTGCATGAAACATGGCGTCATTCTTATTTATCACATCCATATTTGGTAGGCGCTCCAGATGACAGAGTCGATGAGCGGTTTAAAAACATCTTCATGAATGTGTCAGAAATAAGCGTTGAAGGTAAATTAACACCTGTCTCAATGCAAGAAACTGATGAGTTTATGCAAACCTTTACTCATATGCTCGAAGAGTATGGAGTGAGGGCCAATGGGATGGCTTCTGCGGACGTTATTCAAGCTGCGCGTCAGCCACTTATTAAATACTTTGAGCATGGTAAGCCTTTTGGCCTGACTCTGTTCGATGGGTATACGCCGCCAGATAGACCCTATCTTGTTAAATATGGTAAGCGGGAGTTCCTTGAGCCAATGTTTCAAAACGGTACTATTCGTTTAGCTAACGCAGATTATTACAACAAAGAAGGATTTCTTAATTCCATCAGGGATGATGAAACAAGCCGAATATTTTTCATCCCTACCTATAAGGAGCGACTTGCTGGTAAAAACTATATTAATTTACAAGGAAATAAGCTCGAATTTTTCGATGATGACATAGTATTACCTTTAACTTTTGATGACTATTATCTTTTTAGCCTTTGCGAGAAAATACATTATCGGATGCCCACTGACTTTGAAGCCGATTCAGCAATTGTTATCCATTCCCCCGAGATTTTTAAACAAAAGTTTATTTCAACATTTTTGGCTCTATTCGGAGATTGGATCCCAATGGAGGGAAGGGTGACATATTATGATCCATATCGAGACTATACGAAATTTAAAATCCCAGAAATGGCAAAACATTTTTCTTATGCTTATCAAAAAGAATTTCGGATAGCATTCAGATCTCGAAGCCGTATCTCAACTAATTTGGAGCCACTTTATTTTTCGATAGGAACAATGTCAGATTATGCGGATTTTATTCATCTTTGATAGTAAATACACAATGTAATTGGTCAACTCTTGTTAAGTGAGATGAAGGTGTATATTGATTTTATTAGCAATCTGTTGTGTTTCATCTAATGTCAATTCAGGTACATCACCCCAATCCGTGCCTCCTCCTTTAAGTGTCCCCGCGATGTGAAAATGCATATGTGGGATTGATTGGCTTGCAGGGATTCCATTATTTTGCCATATTGAAATACCCTCACTTTTATATGCTTTAACAATTGCTTTGGCAACCTTCTTTAGTAAGATAGAAATCATCATCATTTCTTTGTCAGTTAAATCTAAAACGGTTTCTCTATGAGCGCAAGGAATTATCAATAAATGCGGCTCTCCTCTTTGCTCTTTTGTTACTAATATGGCAACTAATTCATTTCTATATAAAATCGTGTATGGGCGATCTTTCCTAAGATATGAGCAGAATGAGCATTTCTTCTCTGTTGGTACACATATACTGTTTGATTTCATCTAAGATTTCCTTAAGGAGGATAAAAAAGATTTTAGTTCCATTCGATCTAATTTATCATAATCAGAAGGGCGAACAATGATGCGCAATTCATCACATATTTTTTTATGCCGAGAAGCAAAAATATAAGACATTATTATAAGCCTAATTGAGTCTTGTGCAGGTAGGACATTTGACAATCTTGCCTGTCCTCCTCCTATTACAGGAATGGCAACAGGTTCTCCATTTGCAGAGAGTGAAATACTCTCCCAAAGTTTAGCTAAACTTTTCCATACACTATCAACAGTTCCGTGTGCTTCGTTGTATTCGTTCATATTACAGTAGGCAAGAAGGTACGTTTTTTTTGGAATATGATCCAAGGTTATAACGCTTCCTATCTCGTATTTTTTCTTCCGTCCAATTTTTTCTATGGTAGAAATTGGTACCATATTTATAAGTTTTGAATCAATAAGACGATCAAAATTTTCAATGTCATTGTTAAAATTCTTTTCTAACAACTGCCCTTGCAGGCTATTTCTTGCAATAATATTAGGAGTCTGGGTGTCGAAAGTATCACACATCCCGACCACAATATGAGTATCTTGATTTAGAATATCACCTTTGATTATTTTAATTTTGGTGTTAGGTTTTGAATATTCCTCCTCAATTGGTCTTGGCCATGATTTGTATACCCCATAGATGATAGATAAAACTGATATCGATAAAACAAAATATTGTGACTGGTAATATTCTGAAAAAGCCTTTGGTGTAATCATTGATAGAAACTGCATAGAAGCAGAGGTAAAACCCAAGCATGCAAGCGAATTTATTATAAAATAGCGCCAGAATCGCATGGTTTTTAAGTCATTTATGATATTCACTTATCAAGACCTAAGTTAGTGTATATTTCATCTTTATAAAAGTGAGGTCCCGTTATTGATTTATCTGAATGAAAGAAAGGTGTATATTCATCCAGAGCAAATTTTATAATTGTCGGTTGGAAAGATGTTGATATGGTGTAATAATTGTTATCGATTAATGGTTTTGGTATATTGGCATAGTCAATACTTCTGCTGCCATTTTTATTGGCAATTAAAATTGGTAGATTAAAATCCATAATAACCGATATTTCATGTGCTAAAAATGAATATCCGTCACCACCTTTAGATTTTGCCGTTGGTGTTCCTATCAAAACTGCTTGTTTAGCGTTTTTCAATCTTTCCCTGAGGTTTCTTTTTATTGTTTCTCTTTGACTGGAATCTCTGGAGATAAATAAATCGTGAGCATCATAGAAGTTAAAATCAATTTCTTTATTATCACGCCATGCTTCCATGAGACGATACATATGTATCGTCTTCACTTGCAAAGGCAACATAAGTTTTATTTTTATAGCTCATTATTCCCTCTCTATTTAAATAGTTTTTCTAAATGAATTTAAGTTCGATTTTTAAATGTCAGTGGCGTTATACCAGCGTTAGGTAAGTATCGTATTAATTAGCATATTTCATCTATAAATCAAAGGAATATTTTCAATTATGGTTTTATTGTATCACACATTTGCGTTACACAATCTTAGTAAGGACCACTCCTCGTATGAAACGTTTGCACTACCATGTGCTGAGCTAGACTAGCCCCATAGATCGCCAGACACTTTGCCTCTCTTAAAATATGAGGTAGTCTTAGACCTATGTTTAACACCAGTCAGAATAATAAGATGGTTGAAGTATTATCAGGACCTGAGCGACGCAGGCGTCGTACACCGCAATGAATCGCCACGAGTTTAACTGACACCTCAGAGTCATTTAAGATGACTTAAAGAGAGGTGCACATGAGCGGTAAGCGTTATCCTGAAGAGTTTAAAATTGAAGCAGTCAAACAGGTTGTTGATCGTGATTATTTTGTTTCCTGCGTTGCAACACGTCTTGATATCACCACCCACAGCCTTTACGCCTGGATAAAGAAGTACGGTCCGGATTCTTCCATTCATAAAGAACAGTCTGATGCTCAGGCCGGGATTCGCCGTCTCCAGAAAGAGCTGAAGCGAGTTACCGACGAACGGGACATATTAAAAAAAGCCGCGGGTACTTCGCAAAGCTGTCCGACTGAGGTACGCCTTTATCCGTGACAACACCCGTTGCTGGCCTGTTCGCCTGCTCTGTCGGGTGCTGGATGTTCATCCCAGTGGTTTTTACGTCTGGCTTAAGCAGCCGCATTCACACGCCATCAGGCAGACCTGAGACTGACGGGACAGATTAAACAGTTCTGGCTGGGATCGGGATCCGTCTGTGGTTATCGCAGGATCCATCTGGATCTGCGGGACAGCGGACAACAGTGCGGAGTCAACAGAGTCTGGCGACTGATGAAACGTGTCGGGATAAAGGCTCAGGTCGGCTACCGGAGTCCGCGGGCACGTAAAGGCGAGGTCAGTATCGTGTCACCCAACAGGCTCCAGCGACAGTTCAATCCGGATGAGCGTTGGGTAACGGACATAACTTACATCAGGACCCACGAAGGCTGGCTGTTTCCTGCCGTGGTTGTTGATCTGTTCTCACGCAAAATTATCGGCATGGTCCATGCAATCCCGGATGAGAAAGGACATTGTCCTGAAGGCACTGCTGATGGCTGTATGGCGGCGTAATCCACAGAAACAGGTGCTGGTTCATTCGGACCAGGGTAGTCAGTACACAAGCCATGAGTGGCAATCGTACCTGAAATCACACAGCCTGGAGGGCAGCATGAGCCGTCGCGGTAACTGCCACGATAATGCGGTTGCAGAAAGCTTTTTCGAGTTACTGAAACGCGAACGGATAAAGAAAAAGATCTACGGAACGCGGGAAGAAGCCCGAAGTGATATTTTTGATTACATCGAAATGTTTTATAACAGTAAGCGTCGGCATGGTTCGAGCGATCAGATGTCACCGACAGAATATGAAAACCAGTATTATCAACGACTCAGAAGTGTCTAGATTATCCGTGGCGATTCAAATGCAATTTCTTAAGCATCTTTGTATTTCGTGGGCTTAATCGAGATGATAATTAAAATACAATAAAATCAATTAAGTAAGTCAGCGTTCAGTTTCATCAGGCTGCCAGATTGTCGCATGGGAGGATTAAGAAACATTTTGTTGCTTACCTATCTGATAAGGATGTGGTCTGTTTAGCGATTGATGTTTTACTTAAAGGGCTTGGTCGATGAGTGAGTCTTTGCCGGTGGCTTTATGTGAATTTGCGTAGAAGTTTTGGTATACTGTTCTAACGATGTTTTGCAGCCCAAATTCTGCTTTTCAGGAGTGATTATGAGCACCCACAAAAAAACTCAGGCAAGCTACGCTAAGCCATCTCGTGCTGACATTGTTCGCTCAGTAGCAACATCTACGGCTGTTGAAACAGGGCAGCCCTCCGCGAAGATCGAAGCTTCACTTGAAGCCACGCGCAAAAAATTTGCTCATTTGCGTCTTGCGGTTTAATCCCTTCTTAATGCTTCTCTCACCCAGTGTTTCATCGGCTCGTAGTCCATTGATACACCTGCATGGATAGCCGAGATATACTGGGTTTTGTTTTGCTCCCAGCTTTGATAATCCAGCGGTTTGTACCCACCCTGAACGGCCATTACGTCGGCTAGCAGTCGCGACAGGCGTCCGTTTCCCTCTCTGAATGGATGGATAAGTATCAGCTCGACATGGGTGATGGCGATAGCGGTGATGAGTTGTTCTTCGTCCAAGCCGCTACACGGTGTGTATTGAGCCAGATACTTGCTGTCGAATTCGTTCAGCAGTTTTGGCAACTGTGCCGAGGGGGCAAACATAAAGCCGCCTTTGCTGATATTAACCGCTCTTTCTTGTCCAGCCCAATTGTAGATGTTGCCTAACCAGCGGCGATGCCAGCTTTTTAGCATGGCTACGCTGAGCTGTCCTTCCGGGAACTGTTCTTCAAAAACAGACTGGTAAAGTTGTTCTAACAGGACAAGTTCAGCCTCACCCATCTCATCAGAAGTAGCGATCCTCAGCTTGTTAGCCAAAACTTGCTCGCCAGAGTCTTTCTCATACTGACCTTCACTGCTGGATACATGGTATCGGCTCATGGAGATGCCCTGTGTTATTAGAGGGATGGAAAAACAGAGGGATTATAACGCTGGATGAGTATAGTAAACAATACTCGTAAAATCAGATGGTTACGAAAGTGTGGGTTAAAATGTAGTTTTTATTATCTTGTGGAAAATAATCGTTAATAATCAGCATTAACATACCAATGCATCAGCGTTTATGAAACATCAATATTGCTGTGTGTGCTTCCTACCCATCCTTCAAGTTTATCTGCCCAGTCTTGCATCATAACCTTTCGCTCATCAAGATAAGTTGCATGGTTGTATGTGCGACGAACATTGTTAGTATCAGCATGGGCAAGTTGGGCCTCAATAGCATCAGGCCGATAGCCCATCTCGTTTAAACGCGTACTTCCTGAAGTTCTGGTGGCATCCGGGCTATACGTTCCGCTCCAGCTCAGGCTTTTAAGTAGTTGGCGCAGCGAGTGCGAAGTCATTGGACCTAGCGGATTATCCCTGCCCGAAAAAAGATGCTGCCGATGCCCGGTTAATCCTTGTAGTGTTTTGAGCATGTTGACGGCCTGGGAGGGTAGGGGAATAACATGTTCCCTGCGGGCTTTCATGCGCGTTGCCGGAATTGTCCACAGTGCGTTACCAAGATCTAATTCTGCCCATTCTGCCTCTGTGACTTCGGCTGGCCGCGCCAGCGTCCACCACATTAGCCACATGCAATAGTTAACTTGATATGAGCTGCGACTGTTATCAAAACAGCTTAATAGCTTCCCGATTTGCTGTGGATTCAGTGCCTGTTTGTGCTGTATCTTATTCTCCGGAAGCGCCTTGCGTACAGACCATACAGGATCGCTTTCAGCTCTAAGCGTTGCTACTGCCAACTCGAAAACCGATGAAATGGTACGTCGGGCTTCAGCAGCAACAGTCGGAGCGCCGCGTTTAGCAGTTTCTTAAAAAATTATAAGGATGTGATGTGGAGTGATCTCACTGACTGGGAGCTTACCGATTGCAGGGAAAACCGCACGTTCAAGCATATCCAGTCGTCGTATTTTGGTAATTTCGGCCCAGTCTTTCATCTGCAACCACTCTTTGGCGATCAGCTCAAAGGTGTCAGAAGCGTCATTGACCTTGCGGATCTTATCTCACTAACGAGCCTGTATCGGGCTAACGCCAACCGAGACTTGCTTACGCGCTTCCTCGCATTTCTCGCGAGCTTCGGCGAGCTTTATCGCCGGATACTCACTCAACGCAAACATGTTTAATTTACCGTTTAGTTTAAACCGATAGCGTCATGCCTTTTTGCCGTTGGTTTTCACTTCGAGGTAGAGATCGTTGAAATCATTAAGTCGATAGAGTTTTTCTTTCGGCACTGGCAGTGCGGCATTGCGTATCAGTGAGCATAACAGGGCCTTGTTTATTTATTACACCGTTTCTGTACTCACTTAAAATGAAGATGGAAGAATGTTGTACTCATCCATGTACTCATTTTTGACAGCGCTTCTACGAAATTATTTGAGACGTTATAAAATGAAAAATCCACGCAAGTGCTTGGATTTAATTGGTTTTTGTGAGTGTCGTGAGATTCATTAAAACCTCATAAGACACCACATTTTATTTAGACGTTAAACAAGAAATTCATCACATCGCCATCTTTAACAATGTACTCTTTGCCTTCTGAACGCATCTTGCCTGCTTCTTTCGCGCCTTGCTCGCCCTTATAGGCAATAAAGTCTTCAAACGCGATAGTTTGCGCGCGGATAAAGCCTTTCTCGAAGTCGGTATGGATTTTACCGGCTGCCTGTGGCGCGGTGGCACCGACAGGGATAGTCCATGCACGAACTTCTTTCACGCCAGCGGTGAAATAGGTTTGCAGGTTCAGCAGGGAGTAACCGGCGCGGATCACGCGGTTCAGGCCGGGCTCTTCAATGCCCAACTCGGCCATAAACTCATCACGATCTTCATCTTCCAGCTCGGCGATGTCGGACTCAACGGCGGCGCAGACGGGCACCACAACAGAACCTTCTTTGGCCGCGATTTCGCGCACTTTATCCAGGTAGGGGTTGTTCTCAAAACCGTCTTCGTTGACGTTGGCGATGTACATGGTGGGCTTCAGCGTCAGGAAACTCAGGTAACGCAGGGCGGCCTTGTCTTCTTCCGTCAGATCCAGCGCGCGCAGCATGCCCGCATTTTCTAAATGCGGCAGGCATTTTTCCAGTGCGGCCTGTTCTGCTTTAGCGTCTTTATCGCCACCTTTGGCTTTCTTCTGTACGCGCTGCAGAGCACGTTCGCAGGTGTCCAGATCCGCCAGCGCCAGCTCGGTGTTGATGGTTTCAATATCATCAGCCGGATCGACTTTGTTATTCACGTGAATGATATTGTCGTTCTCGAAGCAGCGCACAACGTGACCAATCGCTTCGGTCTCACGGATGTTGGTCAGGAACTGGTTGCCCAGGCCTTCACCTTTGGAGGCGCCTTTCACCAGGCCGGCGATATCAACGAATTCCATGGTGGTGGGCACTACGCGCTGCGGCTTAACGATCTCAGACAGCTGATCCAGACGCAGGTCTGGCATAGGGACGACGCCAGTGTTGGGTTCAATCGTGCAGAAGGGGAAGTTAGCCGCTTCAATACCCGCTTTAGTCAGCGCGTTAAAAAGAGTGGATTTACCGACATTTGGCAGGCCCACGATACCGCATTTGAATCCCATGGTTTAGTACCCTTTATAGCTGTATGGGCAGAGCCATTAGCAGGCTCCGCCGGAAACGTAAGATAATTTTCGCGCATTATACACAGATTCGCGACAATCTGGGCGATTAGACAGGCTTAAAGGCATGCAGGCGGTTCATCGCCTTGATGCGGTCTTCCTTTAGCCACAGTTCGGTGCAGCGCGCCGCCTCATCAATGGCATCATCAATCAGTTTTTGCTCGCTGGCTGGGGGCTTGCCCAAAACAAAGCCGGTGACCTTATTGCGATCGCCGGGATGGCCGATGCCAATCCGCAGGCGGTGAAAGTTATTGTTGTTGCCGAGCTTGCTGATAATGTCTTTCAGGCCGTTATGCCCGCCATGTCCGCCGCCTTGTTTAAATTTGGCGATGCCAGGGGGAAGGTCCAGTTCATCATGGGCCACCAGGATCTCTTCCGGCGCGATGCGATAGAAGGTCGCCATGGCTGCCACGGCTTTGCCGCTGAGGTTCATAAACGTGGTCGGCACCAGCAAGCGCACGTCTTCACCGGCTAAAGCCAGTCGTGCCGTATAGCCATAAAATTTGGCTTCTTCTTTCAACGACTGATTGTGACGCTCAGCCAGCAAGTCCAGATACCAGGCACCCGCATTGTGGCGCGTGGCGGCATATTCCGCGCCGGGATTCGCCAGGCCCACAATCAGTTTTATGCTGCTCACAAGGAATATCCTGCTGTAATAACTCAAGGGCGATAGTTTACTGTGCCGCGACGCGGATCACAAAGACCGCGCAGGGGAAATTATTAGTGTCAGTGATTAATTATTTTTCATCTAAATCAATAAACTGGAATAACGTATTGGTCACAAATCATCTGGCCTTTATGTGAGTTAGTGCACAAATTAGCCTGAAGGCATTGCCTACACTACTATCAGTTTAACATTGTGTGCGCTCATCCGACCGCGCATAAAGGAGGTGAAAGATGAAACGTCATCACTCACGCATGGCAGGTAATGCCTTGATGGGAATTGGACTCGTGACCATGCTTCTCGGCATCGGTTTTTCGATTATCAACCAGCTGCCTTCGCTTGATTTACCACAGATGCTGGCTCAGGGCGCGATGTTCGGCATTTTCTTTGGCGCACTGTTATGGCTGGTAGGCGCCTGTATTAGCGGTCGTGAAAAAGTAGAAGATCGCTATTACTGGGTGCGCCATTATGGCGATAAACGCTGTCGCCGCACCCATCATTCGTCACATTAGATTTTCTGACATAACCAGGTAAGGTTCTGTCCGATTTCTGCCCTTGGCTTTGGCGCGATAGAGTGCTTTATCCGCCAGAGCCATCAGTTGACCAAAATCTATTTCGCCGTTATCTGCAGTCGCAAAACCGATACTGACTGAATAGGCGATCTGGCCGGGACGCGAATGCTGAACGGTCTGGCGTACCTGTTCGCACCACACTCGGGCTTGCTCAAAGCGGAGCGGCAGCAGTGCTGCAAACTCCTCACCGCCCAGTCTTGCAAAGCGGCCATCCTGTGGCAGCGTTCCCGAGACCCTGTTACAAAAATCAATTAACACCCGATCCCCTTGCTGGTGCCCGTAGCGGTCATTGATCCCTTTAAAATGATCAAGGTCGAATAACACCACCGTCAGCGCTTTGTTTTGCTTCAGGCAAAACCGGATCATAGCGTCCGCCCCGGAAAACAGTGCACGACGATTCCAGATATTGGTTAGCGGGTCATGAAGCGAGGCGTCCTTAAGTGCATTACGGGTGCGTTCATTCACCATAGCTAATATGGTGACGGTGAAGCCAATCACGAAAAGCATGGATTCCAGAATCACGTAGATCGAAAAGTCAGAACCGCTGATCGCCCCCTGTATGCCAACAGGACGGGTGTTATCCAGAAATAACCGGGCGACGTGAAAAAGCAGGTGAGTCCAGAGCAATAATTGTGCGGGCCAAAAGGTGGTATTCATATCACGGCGTGCCAGCCAGAGCAGATAAATGAGTGCGGCGGTATAGGCGATGCAAAGCAGGCAGAGCACCAAAACACGCAGTGATAAGCTGTAATAAAAGGTCGGAAACAGGCAGAGCAGAGACCACAGTGCCGCCCCTGCTAAGCCGGTCATGCCTGGGGATTTACCACAGAATGTGCGAAAAGCGCTAAATAACCCCCCGTAGGCCAGCATCACTAATACGTTGCTTACGGCCACCGGCAAGAACTGATCGCCCTTGCTGCGCAAGCTGCTGAGAAAAAAGGCAACAAGCGTGAGCACGATGGCGACACAGACATAGCCCAGAATGCGGTCATAGTGAGATCCGACCCAGGCAAAGATCATAATCAGGCTCATAAACCCCAGTACGTAGAGTTCGCAAATAAATAACGTAAAGACGTCGAGGTTCATAGTGGGCGGCGATCGCAATAAAAAGTGCGGGCAAATTACCACTCAACTCAAAAAGGCAAAAGGCCAGATAACATAATTTCAGCGAAAGAGTTTTTCGTAGTGATCGTGACAATAACTGAGGTCACTCATAATGAAAATTTCTGAAAACCAAGCAGCTTTGTCGGAGGGAATAAACAGGAGACAAAAGAAAAGGCCGGGCATAATGCCCGGCCTGCGAAGATTAATGTTCGAACATTGCCGAAATGGACTCTTCGTTACTGATGCGGCGAATCGCTTCGGCCAGCATACCTGACAGCGTCAGGGTACGGACGTTTGGCAGCGACTTCATCTCTTCTGATAACGGAATGGTGTCACAGACGATAACCTGATCGATAACAGATTTACGCAGGTTTTCCACCGCATTGCCAGAGAAGATAGGGTGCGTAGCGTAAGCGAACACGCGCTTGGCACCGCGCTCTTTTAACGCTTCTGCGGCTTTGCACAGTGTGCCGCCGGTGTCGATCATGTCGTCGACCAGCACACAGTCACGGCCCGCAACGTCACCAATGATATGCATGACCTGAGAAACGTTCGCACGCGGGCGACGTTTATCGATGATTGCCATATCGGTGTCGTTCAGCAGTTTGGCAATGGCACGAGCGCGCACTACGCCGCCAATGTCCGGAGACACAACAATCGGGTTTTCCAGACCGATTTGTAACATATCTTCCAGCAGAATCGGGCTGCCGAATACGTTATCAACCGGGACGTCAAAGAAGCCCTGGATCTGCTCGGCGTGCAGGTCAACCGTCAGAACACGGTCAACACCGACGCTGGAAAGGAAGTCAGCCACTACTTTAGCCGTAATAGGCACGCGGGCGGAGCGCACGCGGCGGTCCTGGCGGGCATAACCAAAGTAGGGGATAACAGCGGTAATACGACCAGCTGAAGCACGACGCAGCGCGTCGACCATCACGACCAGTTCCATCAAATTATCATTGGTGGGAGCACAGGTGGACTGGATGATGAAAATATCACCACCGCGTACATTTTCATTAATCTGTACGCTTACTTCGCCATCACTGAAACGGCCAACGGCGGCGTCTCCCAGGCTGGTGTAAAGGCGGTTGGCAATACGTTGTGCTAGTTCCGGGGTGGCGTTACCAGCAAAAAGCTTCATATCAGGCACGAGAAGAACCTCAGGCTTTGCGTCCAGAGAATGAACGTCATGACAGTAACCGGCGAATACTGTCGTGAACGTTCACACGGGTATGTGAGTGCGAAACGTGCTGTGTCTGGAACAGGGTGACACAGTCACGCTATCGCTAATCGCCTTGCAGAGTACGCTGTAACGACGAGACGTTAAGGCCTCGAGCTACAAAACCGCGCACCCATGGTGGGGCAAGTTCCAGCACCTGGCGAGCAGCATGCTCGGTGTCAAATTCAGCAAACACACAAGCACCTGTCCCCGTCAGGCGCGACGGCGCGTATTCTAGCAGCCATGAAACAAGCTCATCAACCTCACGAAAACGTTTTCTTACTACTGATTCGCAATCGTTGACGAACGGAGCCTGTAAAAGTGCTGATAAACTGCGCACGGGCGTGTCACGGGTAAGCGCCGGATCGTTGAAGACCACCGGCGTGGCCACGCTGACGCCTGGATGGGCAACAAGATACCATTTTTCTGCAGGCGATGCTGGAGAAAGCACCTCACCGACGCCTTCGGCAAAGGCGGCATAGCCTTTAACAAAAACCGGGACGTCGGCGCCCAGTTTCACGCCCAGCTCCGCCAGCGCCTCAGGGGAAAAGCCGGTCTGCCACAGGTGGTTTAGCGCAACCAGCACGGTGGCGGCATTCGACGAGCCGCCGCCCAGCCCGCCGCCCATGGGCAAACGCTTTTCAATGGCAATGCGCGCACCAGCCCTGGCAGGCAGGCTGCCGTTTTCACGCGCCGCCGACTTGAGGCTCTCTGCCGCCCGGACAATCAGGTTTTGCGCATCCGGCACGCCAGGCACCGGCGTTAACAGCCTGATCTCATCGCTCGTGTCGGGCGTGATTGTCAGGCTGTCGCCATAATCAAGAAACTGAAACAGGGTTTGCAGATTATGGTAACCATCAGGCCGACGACCGGTGATGTACAAAAACAGATTCAGTTTTGCCGGAGCAGGCCAGGTGGTCATCATTTCAGCGTCCAGTTATCCATACGTAATTTAATACGCTGATCGCCTTCTTTTAACTCCAGGCTGGCCGGAAGCGGTGGATTGACCTTGTTGTCATAGTCAGCAATGGTCACCTGCCAGGTCTGGCCGTCATGCTTGTAGGTCAGGCTGCTTAGCTGGTACTGATCGTTGAGCTGGTAATCGGTCGCATCGCCCGGCAGGCCCATCATCCACTGGCGCAGGTTGGTCAGCGGGATATCCATGCCGGTCAGCTGCGAGATCATCTTCTGCGCATCGTTGCTGACATAACGTTTGCCTTTGTTGTCCACAATCTGCACCACTGAACCCTGAGCATCCAGCTGAAGCTCGGTGCTGCCTAACGGGTTGGTTAACAGCAGGCGATAGCGGTCGGCCGCGGTCTGCTGCCAGTTAAAGCGGGCATAGACTTTTTGTTTATCCGACAGATAGGCGAACGCGCCGCGCGTCTGATACTGGGTAACGTGGCTGACGGCTTGCTGATGCTGTTGCCACTGTGGCGCGGTGACGCTTGGGCCAGGACCTTGTGGTTTATTGATGCTACAGGCAGCCAGCAGAACACTGGCAAGGGGTAAAAGGCGCAACAGGTTGCGTGTAGAAGTCAGCATCAAGTGGTCATCTCCTCGGACACATTTTTAATTGATAACAGGTAACGCTAACCATCCGCGTTTTAACCGTCAATGCTCTTATACGGCAAAAACGCTATGATCGGCTTAATCTTATTACAGTCATAGCCTTTGTATGGCTTTTCTTGATCTGCTGCATCTTGTAGAATGCGCTTCACAAAACCCTGACATTTATTGGGATAACCCAACCTAAAACGCTATGACGCTGCTCGCACTCGGAATCAATCACAAAACTGCACCCATTGCTCTGCGCGAACGCGTTGCGTTCGGGCCGGAGTCGCTGGAGCAGGCCTTAAACAGCCTGTTATCCCAGCCTATGGTGCAGAGCGGCGTCGTGCTCTCTACCTGTAACCGAACCGAGCTGTACCTCAGTGTAGAGCAACAGGTCGATCTTCAGGAACGTCTGGTGCGCTGGCTGTGTGAATACCATCAGCTTGATGAAGCGGACGTGCGCAACAGCCTCTACTGGCATCAGGATAACGAGGCGGTTAGCCACCTGATGCGCGTGGCCAGCGGGCTGGACTCGTTGGTGTTGGGTGAACCCCAGATTCTGGGGCAGGTCAAAAAAGCCTTTGCCGACTCTCAGCGTGGTCATGCGCTGAGCAGCGAGCTGGAACGCATGTTCCAGAAAACCTTCTCGGTGGCCAAACGCGTTCGTACCGAAACCGATATTGGCGCCAATGCTGTTTCCGTGGCCTTTGCCGCCTGTACGCTGGCTCGTCAAATCTTTGAGTCGCTGTCCACGGTGAACGTGCTGCTGGTGGGCGCGGGAGAAACCATCGAACTGGTGGCCCGTCATCTCAGCGAACATCAGGTGAAAAAGCTGATCATTGCGAACCGTACCCGTGAACGTGCGGAACTGCTGGCTAACGAAGTCGGTGCGGAAGTGATTAGCCTGGCCGATATTGATTCCCGTCTGGCCGATGCCGACATCGTGATTACCTCCACCTCCAGCCCGCTGCCGATCATCGGTAAAGGCATGATGGAGCGCGCGTTAAAAGCGCGTCGTAATCAGCCGATGCTGCTGGTGGATATTGCGGTCCCCCGCGATGTGGAGCCGGAAGTGGGCAAATTAGCCAACGCCTATCTTTACAGCGTTGACGATCTGCAGGCCATCATTGAGCAAAACCTTGCCCAGCGCAAAGCCGCTGCGGTGCAGGCCGAAAGCATTGTGGTGCAGGAATGCAGCGATTTTATGGCCTGGCTGCGTTCGCAAGGCGCGGTCAACTCCATTCGTGAGTACCGCTCGCAGGCAGACGATATTCGCGCTGAGCTGGAAGGCCGTGCGCTCCAGGCGCTGCAGCAGGGGGCAGATCCGCAGAAAGTCATGCAGGAACTGGCCCATAAGCTGACCAACCGTTTGATTCATGCTCCAACCAAATCTCTTCAGCAGGCCGCCCGCGACGGCGATAGCGAACGCCTGCAGATTTTACGCGACAGCCTGGGTCTCGATTAGGCACACTGCTGTCGTCATCTGTTACGGGAATCCCACAGTTAAATGAAAACCTCTATTGTTGCTAAACTGGAAGCGCTGCAGGAGCGCCACGAAGAAGTGGAAGCGATGCTGGGCGATGCCGGCGTGATTGCCGATCAGGACCGCTTTCGTGCTTTGTCGCGTGAATATGCTCAGTTGACCGATGTCACGCGCTGCTTCCGCGACTGGCAGCAGAACCAGGACGATATCGAAACCGCAAAAATGTTGCTCGACGATCCTGAGATGCGCGATATGGCGCAGGAAGAGCTTCTGGAAGCACGGGAAAAAAGTGAGTCCCTGGAGCAACAGCTGCAGCTGTTACTGCTGCCGAAAGATCCAGACGATGAGCGCGACTGCTTTGTGGAAGTGCGGGCCGGCACCGGCGGCGACGAAGCGGCAATTTTTGCTGGCGATCTGTTCCGGATGTACAGCCGTTACGCCGAGTCACGTCGCTGGCGCGTTGAAATCGTCAGCGCCAACGAGGGCGAACATGGCGGCTACAAAGAAGTGATCGCCCGCGTGATGGGTGAAGGCGCCTACGGCCGCTTTAAATTCGAATCAGGCGGCCATCGCGTTCAGCGTGTGCCAGAAACCGAATCCCAGGGACGCATCCACACTTCCGCCTGTACGGTGGCGGTGATGCCGGAACTGCCGGAGGCCGAGCTGCCGGAGATCAACCCGTCTGATTTGAAAATTGATACGTTCCGCTCCTCAGGGGCCGGTGGTCAGCACGTTAACACCACCGACTCTGCGATTCGTATTACCCACCTGCCAACCGGTATTGTGGTGGAGTGCCAGGACGAACGTTCTCAGCACAAAAACAAAGCCAAAGCCCTGTCCGTACTGGGCGCGCGTATCCATGCGGCCGAAATGGCAAAACGCCACGAAGCTGAGGCCAGTACGCGCCGCAACCTGCTGGGCAGCGGCGACCGTTCTGACCGTATTCGGACCTATAACTTCCCGCAGGGCCGCGTCACCGACCATCGTATCAACCTGACGATCTACCGTCTGGATGAAACCATGGAAGGCAAGCTGGACAGTCTGATTGAACCTATTGTGCAGGAATATCAGGCTGACCAACTGGCCGCGCTGGCCGGTCAGGATTGATGGATATCCGTCACTGGCTTAAACAGGCGGTCGCCACCTTGTGTGGGGGCGACAGTCCGAAACGAGACGCAGAGATTTTGCTGGGGTTTGTGACCGGCAAATCCCGCAGCTGGCTGGTGGCGTTTGATGAAACTCTCCTGACGGAAGCGCAACTGCAACAGTTAGATGTGCTGCTGGCGCGTCGCGCCCGGGGCGAACCTGTTGCGCATCTGATCGGCGAGCGGGAGTTCTGGTCGCTGCCGCTGCAGGTGAACGACGCGACGCTGATCCCCCGTCCTGACACCGAAATACTGGTGGAGCAGGCGCTGGCGCATCTGCCTGAGTCACCCGCACGCGTCCTGGATATGGGCACCGGAAGCGGGGCGATAGCCCTGGCGATTGCCAGCGAACGTCCGGATTGCGACGTCATCGGTGTCGATCGCATTCCTGCCGCGGTCGCGCTAGCTAAGCGCAACGCCGCGCATCTGGCCATACCTAACGCCACCTTCATACAAAGCCACTGGTTTGCGCAGATTACGCCAGCCAGATTCGACCTGATTGTTAGTAATCCGCCCTATATCGACGCAAACGATCGCCACCTTAACGAGGGCGATGTGCGTTTTGAGCCACGCAGTGCGCTGGTGGCGGAAGAGGCGGGCCTGGCGGATTTACGGCTGCTGATCGAGCAGGCGATAAACTGGTTACAGCCAGGCGGCTGGCTGCTGCTGGAGCATGGCTGGCAGCAGGACGAAGCCGTGCGCCACTTGATGCAGCAGCATCATTACCTGTCGGTGGCGACGGCGAATGATTATGGCGGTAACCCCCGGGTCACGTTTGGGCAGGCAGCCCCGCACCCGGCCTGAGCGCGCTATTGAAGAATACTCAAGAACAACATGGATGAACGATGTTTGCTTACTATCCGCTAATCAAGAATCTGCACCTGCTGACCGTGGCAGTAACTATTTTGCTGTTTTTGCTGCGATTTTACTGGCAGCGCACAGGCTCTGCGATGCTGCAACGCCGCTGGGTACGCATCCTGCCTCATGTCAATGACACGCTGTTGCTGCTGAGCGGTGCATCGCTGGTGATGATCACCCATTTCTATCCGTTTTCGCCTCAGGGAAGCTGGCTGACTGAGAAGCTGTTAGGCGTTATTATCTATATTGCCCTTGGGTCGGTTGCGTTAAGCCGCCGCCCACGTTCTGACCGCACCCGCTGGATCGCCTTTATCGTGGCATTGATTGCGCTGGTGACGATCATTAAGCTGGCACTGAGTAAAATGCCGTTACTGGGGATAGTATGAGCTCCACCGAACAACTCGATTACAGTGAGACACCGCTGTGTGAGGCAGTGATTGGTGCCACGATGGCCATCCGCACTGATTTCCCGGCGTTGTCGGTTGAAGAACAGTTAGCTGCGTTAGTGGCTGAAGCCCGTGACTACGTCAGTCATGAACAGGATGCCGATTTAAAGCTCGAAAAGCTGCTGGAGCTGTTTTACAAGCAGTGGAAATTTGGCGGTGCCAGCGGCGTCTATAACCTGTCAGATGCGCTCTGGCTGGATAAAGTGTTGAAAACCCGTCAGGGCACGGCGGTATCGCTGGGCGTGATCCTGCTGCATATCGCGGCTGAACTGGAATTACCCCTGATGCCGGTGATTTTCCCGACGCAGCTGATTCTGCGCGCCGACTGGCTCGACGGCGACAAGTGGCTGATTAATCCCTTTAACGGGGAAACCCTGGACACGCACACGCTGGAAGTGTGGCTGAAGGGCAATATCAGTCCGCTGGCGCGTCTGTATGATGACGATCTGGACGAAGCCAAAACCGAGAGCGTCATGCGCAAGATGCTGGATACGCTGAAAGCGGCCCTGATGGAAGAGAAGCAGATGGAGCTGGCCCTGAACGTCAGTCAGGTACTTCTGCGAATTGATCCGGACGATCCCTATGAAATTCGCGATCGTGGTTTAATTTACGCTCAGCTTGAGTGCGAACATATCGCGTTAAATGACTTAACCTACTTCGTTGAACAGTGTCCTGAAGACCCGGTCAGCGAGATGATCAAAGTTCAGATTCACGCAATCGAACAAAAACGCGTGACGCTGCATTAAGCGTCACCCCAGATAAGGAAAGGGCATGACACAGAAAGTCGTCAGTATCGGTGATATCAAGGTCGCAAACGATCTGCCATTTGTTCTCTTCGGCGGCATGAACGTGCTGGAATCTTACGATCTCGCCATGCGCATCTGCGAGCACTATGTAAAAGTGACCGACAAACTCGGCATTCCTTACGTGTTCAAAGCGTCTTTTGACAAAGCCAACCGTTCCTCAATTCACTCTTACCGTGGTCCCGGCCTGGAAGAAGGCATGAAGATTTTTCAGGCGCTGAAGCAGGCGTTTGGCGTGAAAATCATTACCGACGTTCACGAAGCATCCCAGGCCCAGCCGGTTGCCGACGTCGTGGATGTGATTCAGCTGCCGGCTTTCCTGGCGCGTCAGACCGATCTGGTCGAAGCGATGGCAAAAACCGGCGCAGTGATTAACGTCAAGAAGCCGCAGTTTGTCAGCCCCGGCCAGATGGGCAATATCGTGGATAAGTTTGCCGAAGGCGGAAATGACAAAGTCATTCTCTGCGATCGCGGCAGTAACTTCGGCTACGATAACCTGGTTGTGGATATGCTGGGTTTCAACGTGATGAAGAAGGTGACCAATAACTCTCCGGTCATTTTCGACGTGACGCACGCGCTGCAAACCCGCGATCCTTTTGGTGCCGCCTCGGGCGGGCGCCGTGCTCAGGTGGCAGAGCTGGCCCGTGCCGGTATGGCCGTGGGCATTGCGGGTCTGTTTATCGAAGCGCATCCGGAACCCAACAGTGCTAAGTGCGATGGCCCGTCGGCGTTGCCACTGGACAAGCTGGAGCCTTTCCTGGTGCAGATGAAAGCGATTGATGATTTGGTCAAAAGCTTCCCGGCGCTGGATACCAGCAACTAAGCCAGCGGCTGCCGATAAGAAAAAAGAGCGAATAGTCGCTCTTTTTTTTTGTCTTGGATCAGCGGATTACAGCATTATCGTCATCAGGTAACCAATAAACAGTGCCAGATGGGCCGCGCCATTCAGTACGTTGGTCCTGCCGGTTGAGAAGCTGATCTGGCACAGAATCAGTGACGCAATCATAATCACCATCTGCGGCGGCTCCAGGCCAAAGATCAGTTCCTGTCCGGTCAGGGTGGCGATGATGGAGACGGCGGGCACCGTCAGTGAAATGGTCGCCAGCACCGAGCCAAAGAACAGGTTCATGGCGCGCTGAACCTGATTCATCAATACAGCCCTTATCGCGCCCAGCCCTTCCGGCGAAAGAATCAATAAGGCTACCAGGAAACCGGTGAACTGCTTAGGTGCGTTCATCTCGCTCAGCAAATGCTCCAGCGGGTTGGCATTCATCTTGGTTACGGCAATGACCGCAATCAGATGGATAATCAGCCAGATAGCGTGCCAGACGCTGCTGTGGGCAGAAGGCTTACCGTGATGGGGATCGCCATCATCGCTTTCATCTTCGTGCTCGTAGATAAACAGGCTCTGGTGCGTTTTAGTCTGAATCAACAAGAAAACGCCATACATTGCGGCAGAAATCGCAGCGATCAGCAGCGCCTGCGCCGTAGTGAAGTTTCCACCCGGCAGAGCATTCGGAAACACCAGAACCAGAATCGCCAACGGGAAAATGGCAATCAGATACTGTTTTACCCCAGCAAGATTCACATACTGAGTGGCAAATTTATTTCCACCCAGCAACAGCGCGAAGCCCACCAGACCGCCGGTCACAATCATGATGATGGAATAAAGCGTATCGCGCATCAGCGCCGGTGCCGCATCGCCGGTGGCCATCAGCGCCGAAATCAGGCTGACCTCGAGGATCACCACAGAAAGACTGAGAATCAGCGAGCCATAGGGTTCACCCAGACGGTGAGCCAGAACGTCCGCATGGCGCACGACGCTGAAGGCGCTGCTGAGGATCGCCAACAGCGCCAGTAAGTTAATACCGACCACAACAGGCAGTGAGGTTTGTGCGCTAAAAAAATAGAGTATGCCCAGGGCAATAAGGGGAAGTATTAGTGAAAACTCTTTGTGACGTGTTTTTTCATGTGAAGGCATTCACCATCCTCTCTGCTGAATAAAAGGGGTAATTCATTTACCCATCATTACATTGAAACTTATAGGTTACGCAGTTTAACTTTTCAATCACAATGAATGTGAAAATTTACCGCTTTTTACTTTCAGGCTTTTTTTGTTTGAAGGGCGAATAACTTTCGCTTATCGCACGTTTCCTCTGTGAAATCAGGCGGAAGAAGATGCAATTACCAGGGTTATCCTGGCATTTAGCCCCATAAAAGGTAGTGAAAGGGGGGCATTAACCTGCCATTGAAGAGAAAAATCGCGGAAGGCACAATAAAACCCGGTTTGCATTTATGGCCATCTGCGCCAGGCTTATTCATTCCCCTGTTAACTGAGGAGTGGCTATGCCCTACGATAAGCGAAGCGATCTTCCGGAGCCTGTTAAACGTGTTCTGCCTGCCCACGCGCAGGACATCTACCAGCAGGCTTTTAACCACGCATGGACAGAGTACAAAGACCCTGACGATCGCCGTGGGGATGAATCCCGTGAAGAGGTTGCACATAAGGTGGCCTGGGCAGCGGTAAAGCATGAATATCAAAAAGGGGATGATGATAAATGGCATCCTAAAAAATAACATCCGCTCAGCCGACGCGCTCACCCATCCCGCCCCGAACGGGATGCTGTGTTTCTGCTTCAACGCCTGCCCCAATAATGATGTCGCCTGCCAACGCGGGCGCGGCAGCCTCCGCCGTTGTCCCTCATGCGCCCAATCTGATATTAACGACCTGTCGCAGTTGTTTCGTATTTGTTATTAATAAAAAGCCGTTATTATCGTGTCCATAATCCGCGATAACGAGCTGTTACATCTTAGCATTTTTTTAAAATAAGATTTTGGTATGTAATTAACCTTTCTTTTAATACCGCAATATAAGTAGATTTTTACTTTCTACTCCGACTCTTGCTTGCAACTCATTGTGTTAATAATTAATGTCAGTTAAATGAACAGAGCGTGAACCAGTGAATGTTGAACGTCACAGAGCAGAGGAGCCACTTGCATAGGATGTGGTGAACGTTGAGGAGGTCGCATTGCTAACCCGGGAATTCTTATTAAAAGCAGATTGTAAAACGTCATTTGGTGATATCGAGGAAACACTCCTGTGGAGTTGTGAACAGCGTGCAGCATCGCTGGCAGCAACCCTGGCGTGTCGGCCCGATCACAGCCCGGTATGGATCTTCGGCTACGGTTCGCTGATGTGGAACCCGGTATTTGAGGCAGACGAGGTGGCATCGGCGTCACTGGACGGCTGGCATCGGGCATTCTGTTTACGCCTCACCGCAGGACGCGGCACGGCTGCACATCCGGGCCGCATGCTGGCGCTGAAAGAGGGCGGAATGACCCAAGGGCTGGCCTTTCGTCTGCCGGAAGCGCGCCTGCACGACGAGCTGGCGCTGCTGTGGAAGCGAGAAATGATTACCGGCTGCTACCTGCCGACCTGGTGTGAACTTTCACTGGAAGACGGCCGCCGCGTGACCGCGCTGGTGTTTATTATGGATCCGCGTCACCCGCTGTATGAGGATGACACCTGTCCGCAGGCCGTTGCGCCATTGATTGCCGCGGCTACCGGGCCGTTGGGGTCGAATGCCCAGTATTTGTTCTCGCTGGAAGCCGAGCTGACCCGGCGCGGGATGGAGGAGGAAGACCTGATCCGTCTGGCGCACCAGGTACGTGCGTTGCAACAAGACTGGCTGAAACAGGCCTGAGACAGTAAATCCTTGAGCAAAACGGGTAGCCAGGCTGCCCTTATCCTGTATTGCCGCGCACTAATTGGTGGGATTAATCAGCCAGGTGCCGGGTTTATCGATCACCAGTGACTGACTGCGCAGCCTGTTACCGGCGCGTACGTCAATGCGGTACTGCCCGGCGGCCAGGTTTAGCACCGCAAAACCGTTGCTGCTGGCACGTACTGCAACGGGCTGGCCGTTCAGTACCACCTGCTCGTCGTTGGTGAGCTTAAGGTAAACCATCGCCAGCCCGGCAGGCACCGTGCCCGTTACGGCGCCCGATGATGACGGGCCCTTATTGACGAGGGACGCCGCAGGCGCGCGCGAATTCTCAATCCAGACCACCACCGCAACCGCAATCAGCGCCACAGCGGCCAGTGCCACTAATCCTGGAGACAGACGACGGACGTTACGTCCGGTCACGGGTTCTGCCGCCGTGGCACCATGATTCATTGCTAACACGACCGGTGGCGCGGTATCGGCTGAGGCGGCCTCGCTGTTATTCTGCTCGTCGTTACGCTGTTGCAGGCTGTTCACCACCGCCTCAACGTCGCTAACCGGCAAATCAATTAACGCGGCAAACTCATCGATATTCTGCGGGCGATCGTGGGGCTTCATCATCAGCGCGCAGTCAATCGCGTGCAGCAGCGGCAGCGAGTAACCTGCCGGTTTGCGCGTGACCAGCGGCAGGTAGTTATCTTCAATGCAGCGCACCACGCTGACCGGCGGCGGGGCACCTGTAATCAGCGTATGTAATACGGCGCCCAGGGCATAAATATCCGTCCACGGCCCTTGTTCGCTTTCACCTTCTTCGCTGTACTGCTCAATCGGTGCAAACCCCGGCTTGAGCATGATTTCGGTTTCGTCGGACAGGTTGCCAATTTCTTTACGGGCGGAGCCAAAGTCGAGCAGGACCGGCAGCTGATTTTCCTGAATCTGGATGTTGTCCAGCGAGATATCGCGATGCAGATAGCCAGCCTGATGAATGGTGTTAATCGCCCCTAACAGCGGCGGCAGCAGGCGGCGAATCCAGGCTTCTGAAATCGCCTCATGGCTGGTGATCTGCCACTCTTTCAACGTCATGCCGTTGTAGTAGAGCGTTCCCATATAGGCGGTGCCGTTCTGTTCCCAGAAACGCAGAACGTGCAGCAGGCCGGGATGGTTAAAGCGCGCCAGCAGTCGGGCTTCCTGAATAAAACTGTTCAGACCGGCGTTAAACAGCTTTTGAAAGCGTTCACCGCGCAGCTCCAGCGATAAGTCTTGTGTTCTGACCGCCAGCGACACAGGCATGTACTCTTTGATCGCAATGGTGCGTTCAAGTTGATGATCCCATGCGCGATAGACAATGCCGAAACCGCCGCCGCCAATCACCTCTTTAATTTCGAACTCGTTAAAACGATATCCGTCAGGTAAGGCATTCGGTATTGTTTTCTGACTGTCATTAGCCGACATAATAGACTCTCTGAACGGGGCCTGCTTGTCAGGCTACGCGGTAATTAATTGATGTTACGCCATGCACCTGCGCCAGGATCGACCCGATCCGCGCGCAAGGCATCGACAAGTAACACATTCACTTTTTGCGACGACGTAAAACTGGTTGCCCAGCGGCTGCGCAGGGTGCTGATGCGCGAGGCCAGCGCGGTAGTATCCTGCTGTGTCGTCGCCTGATCGGCTTTGATCAATAAGGTTCCGTCAAAGCGCCACAGATGCTGCTGTTCATCAAAGGGCAATACAACCCAGCTGTCTGGCGCATCGGATCGGGCCAGAATCATACGCTGTTTATTCACATCCACAATTTGCAGGCGTTGGTCGGTGAGCGTCAGGTTGGCAAGGGGATAACCCTGGTAAAAACTGACCGCAACCGTCTGTGACTGCGCGCCACCGCTCAGGGTTATTTCACTTTTGCCTTCCAGCCAGCCCTCCGATGAGCACTGCTGTTTACCTTTGTCGGGCACAAATATCGACAGTCCACGCTCGTCCCACGCGGTGCGGAAACGGCAGCCGTTCGGTAAAGCGAAATGCTGCAGCGGCGTGTTGTCTGCCGGACGCGACGGACTGGCTGCGCTGGCCCGTGGTGCCGGGGCGGCTGCATCGGTATTCACGATCATTCGCCAGTTCTGCAGCTTGCTGGCGCTGCCGGTCGCCAGCACCTTGCCCTCACCGTCCATCATCTGCCAGGGCAAGACGTCCAGCTCGTTACACTGGTTGGCTAATAGCGTGCCCACGCGCGGCAGAAAGGATTTTAAAATCGCTGAATCCTGGTCTTTGCCCGATACGATACGGATCGGTAGCGTTTCCTGGCACCAGTCATCAGGCGTTTTGCCCGCAACATTGTCAATGTACACTTCCAGTTCAAGACTGGGTGAATACACCACACGATAATTTTCCGCCTGCGCAGCAAAGGCCATAAACAACGTGGCTATAGCGGGCAACCACAATTTCATAGAGTTCCTTTAATCAATAGCCTGAGGGCAGAAAACGTGCTGAGTCAGCCAGCGTGTAGAGCAGGGTGGCATCCTGCGGCTCACCGATCCACACCGCCAGGGCGCTAAGGTTGTCTTTCTTTACGTCGCGGCTCACCGCCTGCGCCATTAACGTCAGCCACTCATCACAGTCATTGACCATGCGCAAAGCCTGTTCCATTTCCGTGGTGGTCAGATTCAGCCAGAAACCGTCGCTACAGACTAAAAACGCATCCCCATCTTCCAGCAAAATTTCGTCAGCGAAGGTCACAGGATGAGCGGGTTCTATGCCGAGCGCATTATAGAGTAAATTACTGTTAATTCCGGTATTTTCATAGCCCGCATCGCTCAACTTTTGCGCCAGGCTGTGGTCGCGGGTCACCTCATTCAGCACCCCGTGACGAAAGTGGTAAACCCTGCTGTCACCTGCGTGCGCCCACCATGCGCGCTGTCGGGTGCGGTCGATAAACAGGCCCGCAAGCGTGGTGCACATGGTGGAAAAATTCGGATTATTACCCTGGGCCATTTCAAGTATTGAACGGCACTTTTCCACCGCCTGATGCGTCACGGCGGGGGTAACCTGCTCGCAATCCTGCAATTGTTCAATCAGCACATCGCATACCAGCTGTGCGGCCTGATCGCCGCCGGGCAGGCCAGCCACGCCGTCACACACGACAAAGCAGGCTTTGCGCGCATCCAGTATCACACCGGTTCGATCCTGATTCTCATCGCGCAGCCCCTGCTGACAATGACTGGCAAAGGCAATATTCATGCGTCGTCCGTGCGCGTCTGGGAGTCTTTATACTGATTGACCTCCATGTCGTAGGCATGCAGGAAGGCTTCCCCAAAGAGCGTATGAAAATCGTCTTCGATCTCGCCGGCGGTGCGCTGGTAGCGACGAGTAAAATAGTCCCACAGGGCGGCTTTCTTAAAGGACGAGAACGGGGTTTTGGATACGGCACCGTCAGCGCGCGCCTGCTCCTCCAGTCCCTGAGGATTAAACGACTGCAGCATCGCGGCGATAATCGCGCGGATCCCGGCAATCATGCCCAGCTGGTGCGCCTGCAGATCGACCAGCGCATCGCGCACGGCCTGCTCGGGCTGCATAAAACCGGGCATCTGGCTCTGGTACATCTGCATCAGAACCGTTTTGCCTGAAGGCAGGATTTTGAACGGATTATTTGCCTCGTTCAGGATCATCGTCATTTCGGCTTTCACGCCACGTTTCAGAATGGAACGTGATGACAGCAGGGCAACCGTCCCCTGCGAGAACAGGCTCAACATTCTGCCCGTGGTGCGCATTTGCTCTTCGCTGATAGCCGTATTATGGCCGTTATTAAGGCCCATGCCGTCGAGCAGGGCCGCCACCAGTTTGTCCTGCTCCACTCCAGCGGCGAAGGGTACGTGAAAAGTTTCGCTGGTCTGGGGATCAATGGCCAGCCTCGCGTCGCCGCGCCGTTCCGGCCGCTTCACTACAGGCTCTTCCACCACTTCCTCTACGTCGGCATGGTCGGGAATATCCAGCGGATTCGTTCGCGTCGCAGCGTCGGTAAAAAACGCCAGGGGATCGCTGTTTACGCCGTGAACTGCCGGATCGCGCACGTCGATGGCGTAGTCACCAATGCGCAGGGCGTCGCCGTGCTTCAGGCGCACCTGCACGCCACGCTTCAGCGCCACACCGTTATGTTCAACAGGCGTGACGCTGCCCTGATTGGTCAGACGGCATTCGCCTTCGCCTGACAGGTGCACCAGCGCCTGCAGGCGGGAAATAGAACGGGCTTCATCCGGTAGCACCAGGTCGTTATCCTGGCTGCGGCCAATCGTGCCGCCGGGAGGATGAAAGGTGACGGTTTTCACCGGAACATCAGACGTGCATTGAACGATGGTAAATTGCATGAGTTATCCCGTCAGTGAGGACAGTAGCAACGCCTCACTCAAACATCGGTGGATAGAGGCCATTGCGACCCGGCTGTGCACCTGCCGCCGGATTAAACAGTAATGAGAACAGTTCGGGGGTGAGGTTGCCGCTATGCTTGTGCGTGGCATGAACGAAACCGTCACTGCGATTGCTCCACCAGTAACTAATATGTTGCTGAGGGTCGAAACGTTCAGCAACGTCCTGCCAGCTCAGGGTGCAAGGTAAATCCTGGAAACCGATTACATCCATGATATCGGAGTGCTGCTGTACCGGGATCATCAGCGTCGTCATGGTCTGGATCGCCTGTTCCAGCTGTGCCGGACTCTGCTGCTGCGTCACGGCGTTCAACAGTGTCGCGCCCAGATCCCGATACCAGTCGCCCGAAATCGTTAACTGTGCCGGATGCCACTGGGCCAGGGGGAAACTCAGCAGCGCCAGCAGTGGCCAGGCACGGCCTACCCGATCGCAGGAGGGCAGCAGGCAACCCATTTGCACCTGATTGCGTATTGGGGTGATCGGTAACACAAAATTCCAGACCGGGGCGCGCAGGAAGTCGGCGCTCACCGCATCATCCTGATGATGCCAGTGCACCAGACCTTGCTGAAACCAGTGGTTCCAGGGCGCAATCAGCTGCTCGGTTAACCGATGATGCAAAAAGTCCCCCGTGGAGGGTAATTTACCGTACCAGCCAGGGGCCAGAGAGACAGGCATGTTCACCTCGCTATTATGGGTTATGCGTCGTCAGGCGCTGAGCTTTGCGCGGCGCAGTGGCCAGCAGGGTACTGTCGCGACCCGCATTATTTAAGTTATCAGCCAGCTTGCGCATCATCAGCGCATTGTCGCGAGCATAGGGTGACGACTGAATTTGCTGATCGAGCAACTGACTCAGGTGCCAGTCCAGCTGCTGCAAATCCCGGGCGCTGACCTTCTCCGGTAACGAATGCTGCAGATTCTGCAGCAGCCAGGCGCGGAGGAATTCCCCATCATAATTTCTCGGCTGATACAGCATCTGATAAGCACGCAGCGCATTTCGGCTGTACTCGTTATCATCCCCCGGGTCATTACGCAGCAGGTTGGTGATCTGTTGCGCCACGCGGGGCAGCAATAAAGACTTAAGCGCATTTTGATAAAGCGCCCAGGCTGCATCGCTGACCTGGTTTCCACGATATAAACCGGCTCGCATAGTAAGCGGCGGATTATCGAGAGAAAACTGGTCGGACACGGGTAACTTCACCAGGTTATTCAGAAAGGGTAGCAGATCAAAAATATTATCAGCGGGCTGATGTATCACCTGCTGACTTTGTTGTGAGATAACCGGCAATCGCGCCGTAACCTGCTGCAGATAGTGTTGGTTCTGATAGTAACTCGTCAGCCATAAGCCGCTCATGATCACCAGCGCGCCGGCCAGCATGCCGTAGCCAATCCAGTGCAGCAGCTGATTGCGGTACTCCCAGCGACGGTTGCTGCCCGCCAGACCACTCTCCCTGAACACCAGATTGCTCAGCAGATCGCGAATAAAAAAGCTCTGGCCTTTATTTCCGGGAATCGGGCTGCTGCGGTTCACGCGGTCCCAGGCTGCAATCGAATGGGAACCGGCCTGGCGCAGTTGCAGTTTGCGGCTGAGCTCACCCATTACTCTGTCGAAAGGTAAGCCCTCCTGGGTGCCGCTGGTAAAGAACAGCCCGCGCGGATTCCAGGCGACGGTTTCAGCGCGGGGTGAAAACACAATGTCCAGGTATTCGCTGAGCAGCGGGCGCAGAGACGAGAACTCCTGAGGAAACAGGAAACACTCTGCCCGCTCATTGAGATCGCGCTCGTGGGTCATCTGATCGGCCAGCTGTAGCTGCAGCTTCTGCTCTAACTGGGTAAACTGCAGGTCAAAGTGCGGATGCCAGTCCTGCTTATTGGGCTTACCGGCATCCCAGGGAAAGGTGAATCCCCAGATGGCATCGCGTCGGGCTTTATCCAGCGAGCCGTGATAGCTCATAAAGCCTTTCAGCAGGTCGGTCTTGGTCACCATGATATACACGGGGAAGTGAATACCGGTGTGCTGATGCAGTTCGTTCAGGCGGTCGCGCAGGGCATTAGCCTGCTCAAAACGCGCCTCGGCCGAGTCGCTCAGCAAATCTGCGACGCTGATGCTCATGATAACGCCATTGATCGGCTGTCGGGCACGATAGCGCTTCAGCAAATTAATAAAGCTCTGCCACTCGCTGGCATCACGGGCGCGTTGACTCTCCTGTAACGCATAACGTCCGGCTGTGTCGATCAATACCGCACTGTCGGTGAACCACCAGTCGCAGTTGCGTGTTCCGCCGACGCCGCGCACAGCCTCGTTACCAAAAGTATCGGTAAGGGGAAACTTCAGTCCGGCGTTCAGCAACGCGGTGGTTTTTCCGGCACCCGGCGCGCCAATCATCAGGTACCAGGGAAGCTGGTAGAGATAATTCGCGTTGATGCGTGCCCACAGGCTGCCCTGACGCCGGCCAAAATGGGTGCGTTTCAGGCGCATGGCCGCTTCGCTAAAACGCTGACTCAGCAGGGCTTCCGTCGCCTGACGCTCGGCGGGATCGTCGCTTTCAACCACCTGCAGCCGATCCAGCAGACGACTGTTATACCAGGCACGGTAAACCGCAGGGATTAACTGAAGCACGATCCAAAGCAGATAAAGCGTGCTCACGGCGATTTCGCGGTGCAGGGCGGGTTCAAGCGGACGGGTTTCATTCCAGGTGATAAGCGGCCCCAGCATCCACATCAGGCAACTCAGTGCTGTTACACCGATAAAGCTCCACAGCAGTCGATGCGTTAAAAATAAGCGAAAAGAAGCGCGCATCAGTGTGTTCCTTGGTGAGTGCTCAGTGTTTCAGGTGCGGCGAACAGCGTAATTTCAACACGGCGGTTGCGGGTTCGGTTCTCGCTGCTGTCGTTCGGCAGCAGGGGATCGCTGTCGCCGCGTCCTTCAGAGCGGATAACGTGGGTGTCAGCGAGCTGCACCTGCAGCAGTTGGCTGACGGAACGCGCCCGGGCAAAGGAAAATTCGTAGCTGGAGGCAAAGCGGCTGCCGTCCACGGGCTTGTCGTCGGTAAACACCGACACCAGAATCGTGCCCTTCACATCTTTCATCGCGCTGGAAACCCGCGCCAGGATGGCCCGTCCAACCGGGTTGATGACCGTTCCCTGCTCGGCAAACAGCTTGTCAGCAGGAATAATCACCTTGCTGCCAAACGCGCCATCACTGACCTCCAGCTGACCGGCGGCGATCACGTCATTGAGCCGCTGGCGTAAATCCAGCAGGGCCTGCGGCGAGGAAGGGCGGCGATTTACCGTGATTTGCGGCAGCGGCATGTTGTAGAGGCTGCGCAGCAGCGGTTCGGCCGCATTGCCCAGTCGCCAGTTCAGCCCGCTGTAAATCAGACAGCCGATCAGGGCGACGAGCATCGCACAGGCCCAGAGCGGCACCATCGGCCGCGCGAGCGTGCTGACCAGCGGATGCACCTGCACCAGCGGGGCGGAATCGGTACTCTGCTGAGCGCGGGTTTCATCAATCAGGGCCTTGAGTCGTGCCCGCAGGCTGTCGCACTGCGCCCGGCCTTTTTCACTGCCCCGATAACGACCTTCATAACCCAGTAACAGACAGTAATGGATGATTTCCAGCAGCCAGAGATGTTGCTGAGGGCTTTGCGAGATGCGAGACAGCAGCTGAAAGAATTTTTCACCGCCCCAGCTTTCATTGTGAAAGGTGACCAGCATGCCGTTACCGGACCAGACGCCGCGCGTGCCCCAGGGCGTTTGCGCGGCCGCCTCATCCAGCGCGCTGCAGACGCAGTAACGTGCGCCAATGATCATTTCAAACGGCAAACCCGCCTGCTTGCAGCGCTGTTCAAAGACGCGCACTTCATCAATCAGTGACTGACGTAAACCCGCAGGATCGTCGTGCGTGGCGGCCTGACGAATCTGCACCACCGCATTCAGCAGTGGCGCGGCCGCTTTAAGCAAAAGATTTTCGGTACCCGAGGTCGTGACCTCTCGCGGTGAGGATTCCACGCTCATTACTGTGTGTTCTTCCCGCGACAGATAGCGTTTCTGGCAACGTGACCAGCACGGCAGGTAGTTAATTTCATTAGTTCAGAATCCAGGTCGCCGTCGCGGTATTACGACAGGCTTTGCTGTCGCCTCCGACGTCAACGCACACTTGTTTAGTTTTTCGCGGACGCGGACGGTCATTGCGTAACGTGTCATCATAACGATGACTTTCTACGCCCGCCTTCAGCGGCACGTAACCGGTTAACATGCCATCCGGCTTATCAGCAATGGCCAGCCAGTGGTTCTCAACGCTGCCAAGAACCTCAAAAGACTTGCCCGCCTCCAGGTAACGAACAACCTTGCCGCCGTAATCGGGTTGGGTCATCACCGACGCCTTGTACAGGGCGCGCCAGGTTTGATTGATGGGCGTAAAGGTTGTTGGTGCCGCCACGGCATGACGGTGTACCAGTTTCACACCGTTCACATCACTGGTGACCAGGGTGTCATCATTCACCGCAGGCGGTGGCGTTTTACAGCCGGACAATAAAAGTCCCGCTAACAGGATAAACGCTAAATTTTTTTTCACCTTTTTCCTCACGATATTATCAATATACCTGCATGTTGTTTATCAGAACACGGCTGTTCACCTTCACTGGGGAGGAAGCGCAGTCGGGTAGGTAAGCCGTTAAGATAATGCGGTAAATGACATTTATCCTGTACAGCGCTCAGTCTACCTAAGACTTTTGAGAATTCAAACCATTGCACCCAATGATATAGCATGGTAAAGCGCGTTCATCACCTTCTTATCACACCGCGTTGTCGTGTCGGTTTCACCTTGTCGCGCACAGGGCAAAGCAGACATGCCGAGGCCAGCCAGACACGTCGGGCTGGATAGTGGCACAGTCAGATGACAGGCAAAAAAAAGCCTAAGCGCCAATAACAATTTAACAGCACGCATTGCCTGGACTGCGATCCTGGCGGTCATTGTTCAGGCACCCTCATCCTTATGGCCCTGCGATCGGAAGCGGCACGGCTTTTGCTTGACTCTTTTTTTGCATTCAGAGGGTTGAGCAATGGATGACGCACTGAGCTGGTTGCAGGCCTCACGGCAAAGCGATATTGCCAGTCTGGAGCGACTTCGGCAGACCGGTAAATTAATTACTACGGTCTGCGAGCTGGTTCATCAGCTGCAGCGCGAACGGGGGGCCAGCAACCTGTGGATCTGTTCGCAAGGGCGGCTGTATGGCGAGGAGCGCAGTGCAAGTGAGCAGGATGTCAGCCGGAGCCAGCTTGCGTTCAGCCGGGCATTACCCAGAGCGGAGGCTCAACCCGGATACAGCCGTTTTTGCAACCTGATCGCGACAGCGTTACAGGCACTGGCAGACTTGCCGGTTCTGCGCCAGAAGATCGCCCGTCAGGACGTCACACATGCGCAGGCGATGGCGGCGTTCAATGCGATTATTCGTAGCCTGCTTAATCTGGTGTTTGAAGCGGCCGACACCGCCAGCCATCCGGAAATTACCCGGGCACTTATCGCCCTGTTCAGCTTTATGCAGGGCAAAGAGCTGACGGGACAGGAGCGGGCCCAGGGCGCGGCCGGATTTGCGGCCGGGGAGTTTACGGCCGAACAGCGCAGCACGATGGTGGCGCTTATTGAGGCGCAGGAACAGAGCTTTAATACCTTTCAGCAGTTTGCCGATGAGACCGTGCTGCTCAACTGGCAGCCGCTGGCGCAGCCCAGCCGGGAAATTGAGCGGCTGAGGCGCATCGCCTGTACCGACGGCAGGCGCGACGACAGCGGGGCGCTGCACTGGTTCTCGCTGCTATCTGAGCGCATCGATCAAATGAAGTCGCTGGAGGACCAACTGTCTGCTGTGCTGATGGCGCACTGCCGGGACGCTATCGCCCTGGCGCAGCATCAGGCTGGCGCGCCCCTGAGCGTGGCGCCGTCAGGCTGTGACTTCACGCTCTATGTGTCTGGCGCAGACTGGCTGGCTACCCGGCCCACCGCGCTTAACAGCGAAGGCCTCGCCCCACAACTGGGGCGATCGTTACTGTCGTTGATTGGTGAGCAGTCTCAGCATCTGCAGCGCCAGGCCAATGAGCTGGCCGCCATGCGCGCTACGCTCGAAGAGCGCAAGCTGCTCGATCAGGCTAAAAACTGGCTGATGCAGCAGCATGGCCTGAGCGAAGAAAAGGCCTGGCAGACGCTGCGCAAAAGCGCGATGGATCAAAACAAACGGCTGCCGGAAATCGCCCAGGCGATCGTGACGGTCGCGGCCACAGTGAAGCGCTAACCCGAAAGGGTTAGCTGCACAACGCTTGTGCGTGACCTGCGTCACCAACGTGCAAAAACGATTAAAAATCCGCCACCTCTCGCCGCGCAGGGCAGACGTGACGGCAAATAATTCTGGCACGCGGTTTGCTTTACCTTAAAGAGTGTACGTATTTGCTTTGCCAACGGCGGTAGAGCGAGTGCTTGGGATAAAGGCGTCCGTCCCCTTGCGAGAGCAGTGGGGAGGACGCCTTTTTTTATTTCTTCAGGGTGGTAAAGATGAGCAAATCGCCAGTTTCACTCTCTCGTCGTCAACTGCTGTTATCCGGCGCCGCCGTCGGTGGACTCTGGCTGCTGCCGGGATTGCGCAACGCGGTATGGGCGGCAGGTTCCGACGCGCCAGAAAAACCGACCGTGCGCGTCGGCTTTATTCCACTGACCGACTGCGCGCCGGTGGTTATGGCCTCGGTAAAGGGGTTTGACAAGAAATACGGCCTGACGCTGCAGGCCAGCAAAGAAGCGAGTTGGGCGGCGGTACGCGATAAACTCACCTCGGGTGAACTGGATGCAGCACACGTACTTTACAGCCTGATCTATGGCCTTCAACTGGGCGTCGCCGGTCCTCAGCACGATATGGCGAACCTGATGACGTTAAACAACAACGGTCAGGCCATCTCACTGTCAAACCAGCTCAAGGCGCAGAAGGTGACCGATGGCGCCAGCCTGAAAAAGGCTATCGACAGCCAGGCGAAGGGCAGCATGACCTTCGCGCATACCTTTCCTACCAGCACCCATGCCATGTGGCTCTATTACTGGCTGGCTAACGCCGGTATCAACCCGTTTGAGGACGTGCGCACCGTCGTGGTTCCACCACCGCAAATGGTGATGAATATGAAGATTGGTAACATGAGCGGCTTCTGCGTGGGAGAGCCGTGGAACCAGCGGGCGATCAGCGACAATATTGGTTTCACCGCCGCCACCAGCCAGCAGATTTGGCCGGATCATCCGGAAAAAATTCTGGGCACCCGCGCAGAGTGGGTCAAAGACAACCCGAATACGGCCCGCGCGCTCACGTCTGCGGTGCTGGAAGCCGCGCGCTGGATCGATGCGTCAGACGATAACCGACGTGAAACGGCGCAGGTACTGTCCGGACGCGCCTGGATCAACACCAAACCCGAGACGCTGGAAGGGCGCATGCTGGGCCAGTACGAAAACGGACTGGGTCAAAAATGGCAGGATCCCCATGCGATGCGTTTCTTTCACGACGGCAGCGTCAGCTTCCCTTATCTCTCCGATGGCATGTGGTTCCTGACCCAGCTTAAGCGTTGGGGCATGCTCAACAGCGATCCCGATTATCTGGCCGTCGCCAGGCAGATTAACCGTATTGATATCTACAAACAGGCTGCCAGCGCGGTCGGCAACGTCACGCTGCCCGGCAGCGACATGCGCAGCAGCACTTTACTGGACGGCAAAGTATGGGATGGCACCGATCCCGCCGCCTATGCCGCCAGCTTCGCGATCAAACGTTAAGAGAGGCCCTGATGAAAACCCAGAATCGTCCACTGGCGCAGCCGGTCAATACGCCCACTCAGGCAACGGTGGTTTCCCTCCAGGTTACGCCTAAAAAAGTGTGCCCGCCTGCGCGCCTGCGTCCGCTGCTACAGCGCTGTATTCCGGCGCTGTGCGGTGTCCTGCTCCTGCTTCTGGTATGGCAGATCGCGGCGCTGTACAGCCAGGGCTTTCCGGGGCCTTACGCGACCTGGGCGGCGGCGAAAGTCCTGTTTGCCGATCCGTTTTACAACAACGGCCCTAACGATCAGGGCATTGGCTGGAACGTCCTGGCCTCGCTGCAGCGCGTGGCCATCGGATTCGGTCTGGCGGCGCTGGTGGGCATTCCCGCCGGTTTTCTGTTGGGGCGTTTCACCTTTGTGGCGCGCATGTTCAATCCCATTATCGCCTTGCTGCGTCCGGTCAGTCCGCTGGCCTGGTTACCTATCGGTCTGCTGCTGTTCCAGCGGGCGGAACCGGCCTCTAGCTGGACCATTTTTATCTGTTCGATCTGGCCGATGATCATCAACACCGCAGAAGGCGTACAGCGCATCCCGCAGGATTACCTCAACGTGGCGCGCGTGCTGCAGCTCTCTGAATGGACCATTATGCGCCGCATCCTGTTTCCCGCCGTGCTGCCTGCCGTCCTCACCGGGGTGCGCCTCTCGATTGGCATCGCCTGGCTGGTGATTGTCGCGGCGGAGATGCTGACGGGCGGTCTGGGCATTGGCTTCTGGATCTGGAACGAATGGAACAACCTGAACGTTGAAAACATCCTGATTGCCATTCTGCTGATTGGTGTAGTCGGCCTGCTGCTTGAGCAGGGACTGATGCTGCTGGCGCGTCGTTTTAGCTGGGATAAATAAGGGGAACATCATGCAACCTATCATTCGCGTACAACAGGTCAGCCAGCGCTTTACCACCTCGGGCGGAGACTTTCTGGCGCTGGACAACGTCAGTTTCGATATTCATCAGGGCGAAACCCTGAGTCTGATCGGTCACTCCGGCTGCGGTAAATCCACGCTGCTTAACCTGATTGCCGGCCTGACCCGACCCACCAGCGGCGTGCTGCTGTGCGATAACCGCGAGGTCACCGGTCCCGGCCCTGAGCGGGCGGTGGTGTTTCAAAACCACTCTCTGCTGCCGTGGCTGACGGCGTTTCAGAATGTCGAACTGGCGGTGCAGCAGGTTTTTAAAGGCAAGATGAACAAGGCGGAGATGCACGACTGGATCGAGCACAACCTCAACCGGGTGCAAATGAGCCATGCCCTGCACAAGCGTCCCGGCGAGATCTCTGGTGGGATGAAGCAGCGCGTCGGCATCGCCCGCGCCCTGGCAATGAAGCCGCGCGTTTTACTGCTCGACGAGCCGTTCGGCGCGCTGGATGCGTTAACCCGCGCGCACCTGCAGGACAGCGTGATGCGTATTCAGCAGGAGTTAAATACCACCATTGTGCTGATCACCCACGACGTGGATGAGGCCGTGCTGCTTTCTGATCGGGTCCTGATGATGACCAACGGCCCCGCCGCCCAGGTGGGGGACATACTTACCGTCGATTTACCCCGACCGCGTTCGCGCGTGGCGCTGGCTGAGGATGCGCGCTATCACCAACTGCGCCAAAAAGTGCTGCATTTTCTCTACGAAAAACAGACCTCGGCGGCGTAAGGAAAACACCATGAGACAACGGCTGCTGGTGGTCGGTAACGGGATGGCGGGCATGCACACCGTGGAAACGCTGTTGCAGCTGGCACCGGAGCGTTATGACATTACGGTCATTGGCCGTGAACCGCACGGTAACTACAACCGCGTGCTGTTGTCGCCGCTGCTGGCTGGCGAAAAAACCGTGGAGCAAATCCAGATTCACGATCGTGACTGGTACGCGCGCCAGGGCATCACCTTGCTGGCCGGGGAAACGGCTGAGCAGATCGATGTGGCGGCGCGCACGTTGCGTACCTGCCAGCGCCTGCTGCACTGGGATCGTCTGATTCTGGCGACCGGATCGCAACCGCGCATGCCGCAGGTGGCAGGCATCGATCTGCCGCACGTAACGGCTTTCCGCACGCTGGAGGATGTGGATTTACTGCTGGCCGGTAGCGGGCCGGTCGTGGTCGCCGGCGGCGGTTTTCTGGGCATTGAGGCCGCGGCAGCCCTTCAGGCGCAAGGGCGCGATGTCACGCTGGTACATCGTCAGTCGCGCTTACTGGACCGGCAACTGGACGCTATGGCAGGGGAATTACTGCTTGCCCAGCTCAGCGCACGCGGTATCCGCTGTGAACTGAATTGCAGCGTCGCAGAAATCGGCCCGCAGTCACTGACTCTCAACGATGGCCGACAGCTGGCGGCGGCGCAGGTCGTTATCGCAACGGGCGTGCAGCCAGATATCGCCCTGGCCCGGGCCTCAGGCATTCCCTGTCAGCGCGGCGTTCTGGTGGATCGGCAGTTACGCACCGCCCATGCCGGGATTTATGCGGTCGGCGAATGCTGTGAAATCAGCGGAGAAACCTTTGGCCTGGTTGTGCCTTGCCTGGCGCAGGCGGCGGTGCTGGCCGCTCAGCTGGCGGGATGTCCTCAGGCTGATTTCTACAGTGAAGCCACCGGCACGCGTCTTAAGGTGAGCGGGATCGCGCTGTTCAGCGCGGGTGATATCCGTGAAGCCCCTTCCGTCACCAGTTTCGATCCGCTTTCCGGTCACTATCGACGTCTTTTTCTCAAACAGGGACGGCTCAACGGTGTGCTGCTGTATGGCGACTGCCAGCAGGGTGCCGCGTTGCTGAACCAACTGCATAACGCCAGGCAGGTTTCTGTCAATACGCTGTTTGGCCTTGATGAACCTGAAACGCAGCCGCAGGCTGCAGGAAACCCCGTGATGAATCACTCTAAACCTGTATTAGCCGTCGTGGGTCACGGCATGGTCAGCCACCATTTTCTGGAACAGCTGGTAGCGCGTGATCTGCATCAGCAGTATCACGTCGTGGTGTACGGCGAAGAGCGCCATCCGGCCTACGATCGCGTGCACCTGTCTGAGTACTTCACCGGCAAAGAGGCCGCGCAGCTCTCGCTGGTTGGCGAGGACTTTTTTGCCCAACACGGCATTGAACTGCGCAGCGGCTGTCGGGTGGAGGCGATCGATCGTCAGCAGCGTAGCCTGCACGACAGCGACGGCAAAGCACTGTGCTGGGATAAACTGGTGCTGGCGACCGGTTCGCGCGCGTTTGTGCCACCGGTGCCGGGACATGAGGGCGAACGCTGCTTTGTGTACCGCACGCTGGACGATCTGGATGCGATCGCCGCCTGTGCCGGTAAAAGCCAGCGCGGTGTGGTCATCGGCGGTGGCCTGTTGGGGCTGGAAGCCGCCAATGCGCTGAAGCAGTTGGGGTTGGAAACCCACGTCGTTGAGTTTGCGCCGCGCCTGATGGCCGTGCAACTGGACGAAGGCGGCGCGCTGATGCTGCGGCAGAAAATTGATTCGCTGGGCGTGACGGTTCACACCTCCAGGCAGACTGAACAGATTGCGACCCAGCCAGACGGAAGCCTGGTGCTGCACTTTGCCGATGGTGGCGAACTGGCCACCGATCTGGTGCTGTTCTCTGCGGGCATCCGGCCGCGTGACGAGCTGGCCCGCACCGCCGATATCAGCGTTGGTCCCCGCGGCGGCATTACGATCAATGACGTCTGCCAGACCAGCGATGACGATATCTACGCTATCGGCGAATGTGCCCTGTGGAACGGACAAATTTTTGGCCTGGTGGCGCCGGGCTATCAGATGGCGCGCGTGCTGGCCGGGCATCTGGCCGCCGAGCCAGCCCGGTTCAGCGGGGCCGATATGAGCACCAAACTGAAGCTGCTGGGCGTGGAAGTGGCCTCTTTTGGTGATGCGCACGCGAAAACGGCAGGCAGCCTGAGCTACTACTGGGCCGATGGTCCGAAAGGCATTTATAAGAAAATTGTGGTCAGCGCTGACGGTAAGCGGTTGCTGGGCGGTGTGCTGGTCGGTGACAGCAGCGACTATGCCACGCTGCTGCAGATGATGTTAAACGCGATGCCGCTGCCCGAGGCGCCGGAAGGGCTGATTCTGCCTGCGCTGCAGGGCGCGCCAGCCAAAGGTCTGGGCGTTGCCATGCTGCCCGACAGCGCCCAGATCTGCTCCTGCCACAACGTCAGCAAAGGCGATATCTGCCAGGCGGTGCAGAGTGGCTGCGGCGATATGGCCAGCATTAAAAGCTGCACCAAAGCCGCGACGGGCTGTGGCGGCTGCTCGGCACTGGTGAAGCAGGTGATGGAATGTCAGTTGGAAAACCTGGGCGTTGAGGTGAAAAAAGATATCTGCGAACATTTTGCCTATTCACGTCAGGCGCTTTATCACCTGATCCGCATCAACGAAATCAAAACCTTCGATGACCTGCTGGCGCGCCACGGGCGCGGCTGCGGCTGCGAGATTTGTAAACCGCTGGTCGGTTCTCTGCTGGCCTCGTGCTGGAATGACTATTTGCTGAAACCGGCCCATCTGCCGCTTCAGGATACCAACGATCGCTACTTTGCCAATATCCAGAAAGACGGCACCTATTCCGTCGTGCCGCGCGTGCCGGGCGGGGAGATCACGCCGCAGGGGCTGATCGCCATTGGCGAAGTGGCGGCACGTTACGATCTCTACACCAAGATTACCGGCGGTCAGCGCATCGACCTGTTTGGCGCACGGCTGGATCAACTGCCTGAGATCTGGGAAACCCTGCTGGCAGCAGGCTTTGAAACCGGCCATGCCTACGGGAAGTCGCTGCGTACGGTGAAATCCTGTGTGGGCTCGACCTGGTGTCGCTACGGCGTGCAGGATTCCACCGCCTTCGCCATCGATCTGGAGAATCGTTACAAAGGCCTGCGCGCGCCGCACAAAATCAAAATGGCCGTCTCGGGTTGTACCCGCGAATGTGCGGAAGCGCAGAGCAAAGATATTGGGGTCATCGCCACAGAAAAGGGCTGGAACCTGTACGTGTGCGGCAATGGCGGCATGAAACCGCGCCATGCCGAGCTGTTTGCCAGCGATCTGGATGATGAAACCCTGATCCGCTATGTCGATCGCATTCTGATGTTCTACGTGCGCACGGCGGAGCGCTTACAGCGCACCAGCGTCTGGATGGATAACATGGAAGGCGGCCTGGATTACCTGCGCGACGTCGTGATCAATGACAGCCTCGGTATTGCCGCAGTGCTGGAGCAGGAAATGCAGCAGGTTGTGGAAACGTATCAGTGTGAATGGCAGACCACGCTGGCAGAGCCATCGCGCCGGGCGCTGTTTACCGCCACGGTGAACAGCGATCAGCCGGATGAAACGCTGCACTATGCGCGCGTACGCGGTCAGCGTCAGCCGCACGCCGCCAGCGGTATTCCGCTGATGCACCTGCCCGCCGAAACCTGGAGCGAAGTCTGTTCGCTGGATGCCATTCCAGCCGAAGCGGGGATCGGTGCGCGCCTCGGCAGCGTGCGCATTGCGCTGTTCCGTTTTGGCGACGACTGTTATGCACTGGAAGATCGCGAGCCGGGCAGCGACGCCAGCGTGCTGTCGCGGGGCATTCTCGGCGATGTGGCCGGTGAACCCGTCGTTATTTCACCGCTCTACAAACAGCGCGTGCGCCTGCGCGACGGCCAAAGTCTGGATGATCCGCAGTATCAGCTGCGCTGCTGGCCGGTGAAGCTGGAGGATGGCCAGGTCTGGGTCGCTAACCGTCCGCTTAACCTGATGGCGCAGGCATCATGAAAACGACCTGTGCCTATTGCGGCGTGGGCTGTGGCGTCGAGGTGACCCTGCATCACAGCGAATCTGCACAGGTGAGTGGCGATCCGCTGCATCCGGCCAACGGCGGGCGACTGTGCGTTAAAGGGGCCGCGCTGGGGGAAACACTGACCCGGACGGGACGCCTGCTGCATCCCTGTATTCATCAACAGCAGGTCAGCATGGCGGCGGCGCTGGATGCCGCCGCTGACGGGCTCCGGAAGATTATCGCAGAGCACGGCCCTGAGGCCGTGGCCTTTTATGGCTCAGGCCAGTTGCTCACGGAAGATTACTACGTGGCCAACAAGCTGATGAAAGGCTTTCTTGGCGTCGCCAATATCGATACCAACTCGCGCCTCTGCATGGCTTCAGCGGTGGTGGGCTATAAGCGGGCGCTCGGGGCGGATGCGGTACCCTGCTGCTATGAGGATCTGGAGCAGGCGGATCTGATTGTGATGGTCGGCTCCAACGCGGCCTGGGCCCATCCGGTCATCTTTCAGCGACTCAGACAGGCGAAACAGCAGCGGCCGGAGATGCAGGTGGTGGTGATCGATCCGCGCCGCACCGCCAGCTGTGATATCGCCGATCTCCACCTGGCAGTGCGGCCGGGCAGCGATCCGGCTCTGTTTTCAGGCCTGCTGCACTGGCTGGCCCAGAATCAGGGCATTGAGGCGACAATGCTGCCGCACCTGGACGGCGTTGAAGCCACCCTGCAGGCAGCCAGCCAGTGGGGAATAGCTGAAGTTGCGGAACACTGCGATCTCAGCGATGCGCAGGTGGTGGCCTTTTATCAGCTGTTTGCCCAGCGTGATCGGGTCCTGACCTTGTGGTGCATGGGCATCAACCAGTCACAAAGCGGCAGTGACAATAACAATGCGATAATTAATGCGCATCTTCTCAGCGGAAAAATAGGCCGTCCCGGCTGTGGGCCGTTTTCACTCACCGGCCAGCCCAATGCCATGGGCGGACGTGAAGTGGGCGGCTTAGCCAACCAGCTGGCGGCACACATGAGTTTTAACGAAGCGGACTGCGATCGTTTACAGCGTTTCTGGCACAGCCCGACCATTGCCCGCCAGCCCGGACTGACCGCCGTGGCGCTGTTTGACGCGATCGATCGGGGAGAGGTTAAAGCCGTCTGGATCATGGGCACCAATCCGGCTGTGTCAATGCCGGAAGGCAATCGCGTGGCCCGGGCGCTGGCCAACTGTCCGCTGGTAATCGTCTCCGACGTGCTGGCGCACACGGATACCACAGTCTTTGCCCATATTCTGCTCCCCGCCCAGGGCTGGGGCGAAAAAAACGGCACCGTGACCAATTCTGAACGCCGTATTTCCCGCCAGCGTGCGTTTGTTGCACCCGCCGGGGAAGCCAAACCCGACTGGTGGCTGCTGGCGCAGGTGGCGCAGCGGCTGGGGTTCGGTCAGGCATTTAACTGGACCCATCCGGCGGCGATCTTCCGCGAGCATGCGGCGCTGTCCGGCTTTGAGAACCACGGCGAACGCGCTTTTGATATCAGCGGCCTGGCGCAGCTCAGCGATGCCGAGTGGGATGCGCTGACGCCTGTTCAGTGGCCCGTCAATGCCCGTCACCCACAAGGCTGTGCCCGGCTGTTCAGCGACCGGCGTTTTTATCATCCCGATGGCAAGGCACGGCTGCTGCCACCGGCCACGCCGCCGCCTTTAGAGCGCAGTGCCCGTTATCCCTTACTGATGAACAGCGGGCGCGTACGCGATCAGTGGCACACCATGACGCGCACCGGCCTGGTGCCTCGCCTGATGCAGCACTGTGACGAGCCTTTTGCCGCCTTGCATCCGGAAGAGGCGCGCCGTTATGGCCTGTTTGCCGGGGCGCTGGCGCGCGTGCAGTCTGAATGGGGATGGATGGTGGTGCGCGTGACGCTGGACAGCGGTCTGCGGCGCGGGGAGCTGTTTGTGCCGATGCACTGGAACCGTCAGTTCAGCCTGCAGGGTAACGTCGGGGGTTTAGTGGCCGCGACCCGCTGCCCGGTTTCGGCTCAGCCCGCCTTTAAACAGACAGCGGTGCGAATTCAGTTATTACAACCCCGCTGGCAGGGCTGGCTCTGGCAGAGAAACAGTGCGCCACCGGCCGGGCTGCGTTACTGGGCGCGCACCCCGCATGAAGGCGCGCATCGCTTTGCGCTGGCCGGAGAGGACCAGCCGCAGCGCTGGCTGGCGTCTCAGTTCAGCGTTGAAGGGTTGCAACTGCAAACCGCCAGCGATGGCGGCCACAGCTATCGACTCCTGGCATGGCGGGACGGTGAACTGCAGCTGGCCTTTTATGCTGACCAGCGCTTACCTGAAATCCAGCACGACAGGGTCGCTCAGGCCTTTCGTCAGGCACCGGCGGACGCCGCTGAACGCCACGCGCTGCTGGCAGGCCAGGCGGCGCAGGCCCCGGCGACCGGACGCATTATCTGTAGCTGCTATGGCGTGGGCGAACAAACGATTCTTGATGCTATTCGTCAGGGCTGCCACAGCACCCAGGCACTGGGCAAAGCGCTCAAATGTGGCACCAACTGTGGCTCCTGCCTGCCGGAGCTAAAACACCTTCTGCTTTCCGTCTCTGTCCCGGAGGAATTATGACGCTGGCTATTCACACCTTAGATAAACTGCTGGCGCCCGAAAACGCGTCCCGCCCCGGCCGCGTCTGGTTAGTGGGCGCCGGGCCGGGCGATGTCGACCTGCTGACGGTAAAAGCGCTGCGTTTACTGCACGGCGCTGAAGTGGTGGTTTACGATCGCCTGGTGAGTGAGGCGGTCATGGCGGAAGTGCCGGACAGCGCGCTCTGCATCGACGTGGGTAAACGGCCCGGTCACCACGGCCTGAAACAGGCGCAGATCAATCAACTGCTGGTGGATCTGGCGCTCAGCGGGCGCAACGTCGTGCGCCTGAAAGGCGGCGATCCCTTTATCTTTGGTCGCGGTGGCGAAGAGATGGTGTGCCTGCAGCAGGCTGACATTGTCTGTGAGGTCGTGCCCGGCATTACGGCTGCCGTCGGCTGTGCCGCCGCAAGCGGGATTCCGCTGACGCACCGGGATTGCGCCCAGTCCCTGCGCTTTATTACCGGACACGGGCGCAGCGGTGAGCCTCAGTTGGATGCCGCCGCGCTGGCAGCCAGTAATCAGACGCTGGTGTTTTACATGGGGCTGAGCTGGAGCAGCATCATTAGCAGCCGTCTGCGTGAGTATGGCCGCAGGGAGGATACGCCGGTCGCCATTATCGAAAACGGCACGCGCCAGGATCAGCGGGTGTTGGTGACCACGCTGGCAGGGCTGCCAGAGACGATCGCGCAGCATAAACCGGTGTCGCCGTCGTTGCTGATCGTCGGAGACGTGGTTCGCTACTATCGAGCCGACCTGCTTGTCAGGCTGGGCGCAGAGGCGGCCATTTGCCAGGCGTGATAATCAGGTTGCCAAGGCCACGCGTTAACATCAGGGGGCGCGGCGAGCGGGTAAGGGCGCAACCAGCACCTTAACGCCCAATGCCTCAAACGCGGAGATATGCGCCTGGCTGATCCCGCTGTCGGTAATCAGGTAGTGGATGTGGCTCCAGTCGCAGGGCAGCGCAAACATCGAGACCTTATCAATCTTGCTGGAGTCGGCCACGACGTAGACGGTGCTGGCGGATTTGATCATCGCCATTTTTACTTTGATGTCGGTTTCGCTGGGAAAGCTCAGGCCAAGCCGTGGCGAGATACAGGCGGTGGCGAGAAACAGTTTTTCTGACAGCACGTTTTCAAAGAAGCTGGCGGCCTTGTCTCCGGACGTTGAAAGCGTCGGAAATTTAAAGGTCCCGCCCGTCAGCAGCACATTGATCCCGGGCTCGCCGCCCAACTTCAGGGCGATATTCACGGCGGTGGTTACCACCGATAAACGCCGGATGTGGCTGATGGCATCCGCGATAGCCGTGGTGGTGGTGCCAGAATCGAAAATCACCGTATCACCGTTTTCGATATGCTGGGCTGCCAGGCGCCCAATCGCGTCTTTTTCTTCCATGTGGGTCTGACGTTCCAGCTGCAGCAGGCCGGTATTCTGTTTGCCGGTCATCAGGGTCGCACCGCCGTGGTAGCGCTGCACGAAACCCTGTTTTTGCAACATCCGCAGGTCGGTTCGCAGCGTGGCCTCGGTCAGCCCGAACGTTTTCGTCAGCGCTTTCACCGTCACCGTCCCGTCCTCCCGAATCATCTCCAGGATCTTGTCACGACGCTGCTGCATTTCAGCTAGCTGCTCAGTCTTGCTTTTCAATCGAAACGCTCCCTCTTTTAATCGCATCGGGCTTATAGCGATAACGCGTTGTCGCAGAGTTTAACCCGCAGATTTCGCCTTTGCGAGTCAGCATGAAAAGATGTTTATTTTCGTTCGAAAGTCAATATGCGCCATGCTTTATCCCTTTCACCTTCGCGACAGCAACACAATCCATATTACTCAGGCGGTTTGCAACCGGGATCACGCGCTTTGAAGCGAATCACGCCGCCAGGCACGCAGTGTTGTGAAATTTGATCTTAGCCACATTAACCATCAATTCGATAGCTTATATTTTTGTTCGAAAATGAATGCGGCAAATAAAATACCAGAGAGGACAGTCGGATGAGCGGTGAATATGACGTTAACCTGCGCTATGGCGTAGACACCACAATGAATCTGAGCGGCAAAGTGGCCGTGGTGACGGGCGGGCTGGGCGGCATCGCCATGGCCAGTAATCAGATGCTGCTGGAGAAAGGGGCGAGCCTGGCGCTGCTTTATCCGCCCTTTGAAGCGGATAAGGTCGACAGTGCGCGCGCAGCCCTGGCCGGACAGGTGCAGTTTATTTGCTGCGATGTAACCGATCCTGCCGACGTTGAGCAGGCGTTCGACGCCATTGTTGATCACTACGGTCATATCGACATTCTGGTGAACTGTGCCGGCTACGTGATGCTTCAGCCCGTGCTGGAAACCGATTTTGCCGAGTGGCAAAAGCAGATCGCCGTGAACCTGACCGGGCCTTTTCTGTGCTCACAGGCTGCGGGCAAGCAGATGGTCAAGGCGGGCAACGGCGGCAAGATCATCAATATCGCCTCTCAGGCGGCCTCCATCGCTATCGACAACCACGTCGCTTATACCTCCGCCAAAGCCGGGTTACTGGGCATGACCAAAGTGATGGCGAAAGAGTTTGCTCCGCACCGCATTAACGTGAATACCCTGTCGCCCACTGTGGTGCTGACCCCGATGGGGGAAAAAGCCTGGCGCGGTGAGAAGGGCACCGAAATGAAAAAACTGATCCCGTTAGGCCGCTTTGCCTACACCGACGAGATCGCCGCCGCCGTGCTGTTTTTTGCCAGCAACGGCAGCGACATGATTACCGGGGCCGACCTGATGATCGACGGTGGCTTTACCATCTGGTAAGGCCACCGCCAGGCTTCGTTTTCCTCTGCCAACACCCTAATAGCGAGACACACCATGAAAAAAACGACGTTGCTCTGCACCACGCTTGCGGCCTGTTTGTTTTCTCACACCGCGCTGGCGGTTGAGAAAGGCACCATTATGATTTTGGTTAACTCACTGGATAACCCTTATTACGCCTCGGAGGCCAAGGGCGCCAACGTGAAAGCTCAGGCGCTGGGCTACAAAACCTCGGTGCTCTCTCACGGTGAAGACGTTAAGAAGCAGAACGAGCTGATTGATGCGGCTATCGGCAAAAAAGTGCAGGGCATTATCCTGGACAACGCGGATTCCACGGCCAGCGTGGCGGCCATCCAAAAAGCCAAACAGGCCGGTATTCCGGTGGTGCTGATCAACCGTGAAATTCCGGTAGATGACGTGGCGCTGGAACAGATTACCCACAATAACTTCCAGGCGGGCTCTGATGTGGCCAACGTGTTTGTTGAGAAAATGGGAGAGAAAGGGAAATACGCCGAGCTGACCTGCAACCTCGCCGACAATAACTGCGTCACCCGTTCGAAATCCTTCCATCAGGTGCTGGAACAGTATCCGGATATGCAAAGCGTCGCGCGTCAGGATGCCAAAGGCACGTTGATCGACGGCAAGCGCATCATGGACAGTATTCTGCAGGCTCACCCGGATGTAAAAGGCGTTATCTGTGGTAACGGCCCGGTGGCGTTAGGCGCCATTGCCGCCCTGAAAGCAGCCGGACGCAATGATGTCGTGGTCGTCGGCATTGATGGCAGTAACGATGAACGCGATGCGGTGCAGGCCGGAACGTTAAAAGCCACCGTGATGCTCCAGGCGCAGGCCATTGCCGCTCAGGGCGTAACCGATCTTGATAATTACATTCAGAAAGGCGTGAAGCCTGAGAAGCAGCGCGTGATGTTTCGCGGCATTTTGATCACACCGGACAATGCAAAAAACGTACAGGACTTTAACTACAAGTCGTAATCCATTGTTGTCGCGCCCGTACTGACGGGCGCCAGGGAGAATGTCATGTACAACCGACTCTGGCTGATACCGATCGTGATAGCACTGGGTAGCTGTCGTATTGTGTCCCAGCAGGAACTGGCCGACCTCAAGAATCCCCCGAATCCTCACATGGCCAATATCGGGCAACTCTGGCAGCAGAAGCTGGTGCCACAGATCGTGGCGCAGGCAAAGCCGTTGGGCGAGCTCACTCAGCGCCTGCAGTCAGAGAAGGATCTGGACAGCGCCTGTCGCGCCCTGGGCTACCGGGCGCAGAGCGAGAATCCCTGCATATTCAGCGTCAGCGTGAGTGGGGAAGTCACGGCGCTGGATACCACCTCACGCAACGGCAAAATGAAAGTTAAAGCGGCATCAGGTGACACTGTCACTATTCAGATCGGGCCCATCATTCGTGGGACGGCGCTGCGGGATGCTTACAAAGGGGCCAGCTATCAGGATTTTAACGATCAGGTGATGTTTAGCGACTTTGGTAAAGCCATCAATCAGCAGGCGGTCACCATGATACATAACGCCGCCGTAAAACCGGGCGACCGGGTTGACGTGGTCGGCGTTTTTAGCAGCTGGGACATTCCCCACGCGCTACCCGATATTACGCCCGCCCAGATCACGCGTCAGTGAGGAGGTGATCATGCATGTTACTGAACAGCAAGACGACGTCATTATTGAGACGCGCGGCCTGTCGCGGGTTTATCCCGGCGTGACCGCCCTGGATCAGGTTAACTACCGGGTTTATCGCAACAAGGTCAATGTGCTCATCGGGGAAAACGGTGCCGGCAAATCCACCATGATGAAGATGCTGGCCGGGGTGGAATCCCCATCGTCAGGCGAGATTCTGCTGGATGGCAAACCTGTGACGCTTCACTCCACCCAACAGGCCGAAAAATTGGGCATCAGCATTATCTTTCAGGAGCTGAACCTGTTCCCGAATATGAACGTGATGGACAACATCTTTATCGCCAATGAGTTCTTCCAGCGCGGCGTCATCAACGAAAAGTATCAGTATCAGCTGGCCAAAGCACTGCTGGAACGGCTGGAACTGGACGTCGATCCCTATGCTGCGCTGGATGCGCTGGGCATTGGTCATCAACAGCTGGTCGAGATCGCCCGCGCGCTGTCGAAGGATACGCGCGTGCTGATTATGGATGAACCGACCAGCGCCCTGAGTCAGTCGGAAGTTAAAGTGCTGTTCAACGTCATTAAACAGCTCAAGCGACGCGGCGTCACCATTATCTATATCTCCCATCGGCTGGAAGAGCTAATGGAGATCGGCGACCACATTACGGTTTTCCGGGACGGGCGTTTCATCGCCGCGCGTGAGGTGCGCGACGTCAGCGTGCCCTGGATCATTGAACAAATGGTTGGCGACAAGAAAAAGCACTTCGACTATCAACCCGCGCCGCAGGGGGAGACGGTGCTGCAGGTGGCGGGGCTCACCGCACTGCATCAGAACGGTGGCTACCGGCTCAATGCGGTGAGTTTCAGCCTGCGCAAAGGCGAAGTGATTGGTATTTATGGCCTGCTGGGCGCCGGACGAACAGAGCTGTTTAAGGGATTAACCGGGTTACTGCCTTGTCAGCGTGGGGAGATTCAGTTAGGTGGACAGCGGCTGGACAACTGCAGTTTCCAGCAGCGACTGAAGCGCGGCATCACGCTGGTGCCGGAGGATCGTAAAGGTGAAGGCGTGATCGAGCTGATGTCGATTAGCGCCAATATGACCTTGTCGAATCTCAGCCTGCGCGGCTTTCGCCGGGCGCTGGGCATCGTGCACCCTGACAAAGAACGGCAGCGTGTCAATGAAATGATTCAGCACCTGGTGATTAAAGTCAGCGACAGCGAGTTGCCTATCAGCGCGTTAAGCGGCGGCAATCAGCAGAAGGTGGTGCTGGGAAAAGCGCTGATGACCGGACCTGCGGTGGTGTTGCTGGATGAGCCCACCCGCGGCATTGATGTCGGGGCCAAAACCGATGTGTATCACCTGATTGGCAAACTGGCGCAGCAGGGGCTGGCGGTGATGTTTTCGTCGTCCGAACTGGATGAGGTCATGGCGCTCGCCGATCGGATTCTGGTCATGGCCGATGGCCGTATTACTGCCGATTTGCCCCGTGCCGCTGCCACGCGCGAAAAACTGATTAGTGCATCCACCCCGCAAGCCTGAGGTTGCCGGAGAATAAGATGAATCAAAAATATCTGCTGTACATGTACTTACTCAAGGCGCGTACCTTTATTGCGCTGCTGATCGTGGTCGGCTTTTTTAGCGTGATGGTGCCTAATTTCCTGACGCCGTCGAACATGCTGATTATGACCCAGCACGTGGCGATTACCGGGCTGCTGGCTATCGGCATGACCCTGGTGATCCTGACCGGAGGTATCGATCTGTCTGTCGGTGCCGTCGCCGGGATCTGCGGCATGGTGGCGGGCGCGTTACTGACGTCGGGCGTGCCGCTGTGGAATGGCGCGCGACTGTTTCTTAATGTGCCGGAGGTGATCCTCACGGTCGCGCTGTTTGGCACGCTGGTGGGCATCGTCAACGGCACGATAATTACTCGCCTCGGCGTTGCCCCTTTTATCTGTAC
>JAAIGG010450616.1_pt1 | contig 89976 bp, 99 predicted proteins | sample 6487391 | NCBI WGS metagenome assembly JAAIGG01 (sample SAMN13974130, study PRJNA590717) | phyllosphere metagenome | biome: asymptomatic weeds; feature: pooled weeds collected from a community garden; material: weeds; isolation source: pooled asymptomatic leaves from various weed species from...
CCGAGCGTGGTTCGGAACGCGGCATTGCGCGACGGCTCCCCCGCGACGAGCTGATTGGCGGCACCGAACGAACGGGGGTCGGCGGGCGCATAGGAAGCGAGGTTCCCCTTGGCGCTGATCAGCCCATCGGCGCTGACCGCGCCGGTGAAGGCCGCGCCCGCAAGCTGGGCGAAGGCACCGGCGTGCAGGCCATCGAGCAGATCGGCGTCCAGACCCGACCCCGCGCCGTCGACCGTCAGCAGCTTGGCGAGGATGTTGGCGGCGGTGTAGACCGCCGCATCGAGCGGGGTGAAGCCGAGACGCGCGGCAATGTCGGCAAACCAGGCACCATCACGGCCATCGAGCAGGTCGGCGTCGAGCCCGGAGCCCGCCCCGTCATTGCTGGTATGATAAACCTGACTTCCGCCCTGGGTCAGCGCCCCCGCCACATCGGCCGGGCCTCCGAACGCGGTCAGACCACCGGACGGCTGGATATCGAGCGGTGCGCCCGTGCCATTGGCGATCGTGTTGAGCACCCCGCGCCATTGCTGGCCGCTGAGATAGTAACCGAGCGTGGTTCGGAACGCGGCATTGCGCGACGGCTCCCCAGCCACGAGCTGACTGGCGGCACCGAACGAACGGGGGTCGGCGGGCGCATAGGAAGCAAGGTTCCCTTTGGCGGTGATCAGCCCATCGGCGCTGACCGCGCCGGTGAAGGCCGCGCCCGCAAGCTGTGCGAAGGCGCTGGCGTGCAGTCCGTCGAGCAGATCGGCGTCCAGACCCGACCCCGCCCCGTCGACCGTCAGCAGCTTGGCGAGGATATTGGCGGCGGTGTAGAGCGCCGCGTCGAGCGGGGTGAAGCCGAGACGCGCCGCGATGTCGGCAAACCAGGCACCATCACGACCATCGAGCAGGTCGGCGTCGAGCCCGGAGCCCGCCCCGTCATTGCCGGTGTGATAAACCTGATTTCCGCCCTGGGTCAGCGCCCCCGCCACATCGGTCGGGCCACCGATCGCGGTCAGACCGCCGGACGCCTGGATATCGAGCGGCGCGCCCACGCCGTCCGCGATCGTGTTGAGCACACCGCGCCATTGCTGGCCGCTGAGATAATAGCCGAGCGTGGTTCGGAACGCGGCGTTGCGCGACGGCTCCCCCGCCACGAGCTGACTGGCGGCACCGTACCAGCGCGGTTCGAAAGGCGCATAAGACGCGAGATTGCCCCTCGCGCTGACCAGCCCATCGGCGCTGACCGCGCCGGTGAAGGCCGCACCGGCAAGCTGTGCGAAGGCGCTGGCGTGCAGTCCGTCGAGCAGATCGGCGTCGAGGCCCGAGCCCGCGCCGTCGACCTGGACCAGACGGGCCAGGACATTGGCGGCGGTGAACACCGCCGCCAATCCCTTGGGCGTCAGGGCGCGCAGCGCATCGGCCAGCGCAACAGCCTCGGCCTCGGTTGCCAGCTCCACGACGCCCGGCGTTTCGGTCGTCGCCGCAGGGTTCATGAAATTGGTGTTGCCGAAGGTGATCTGCGCAGCCGACACGTCGACCAACGTCGCGTCGATCGCCAGCAACAGGAGCGCGGCGGCCGATTTTTCAATGATCGGGTCGTTCTGACCGTAAAGGGCGAACAGCGTGCCGTCAGCAAGGTAGAGCGCGAAGCTGCGCACGGTATAGGTGTCGGCGCTTTCGTCTCGCACCGTCACGTGAATCACATCAGCCGCCGACGCACCGCCCGAGATGGTGGCGATCCGCTTCACCTCGCCCGGCAGCGTCGTGGCGGTGGACGATGCGACCAGGGCGGTCGGCGAAATCCCGACGCTGGCGACGCGCACGGCGTTGGTGCCATCGCGCTGGGCGTTGACCAGGGCGGCGCGCCCGGCGTTCGTGATGCGTAGGATGATCGACATGATCTCTCCGGTCAGGCCGCAGGCGCGGTCATGGTGAGGCGGGCAAGTATGGCAGGGCGGATCGCGGCGACGGACGCAATCCCGGCGGTCGCGTTGACCGCTTGGCTGAAGGTGAAATGCGAGCGGACCGGCTTGGTCCGGTAGACCTCGGCAATCACGGCATCGACAAAGGCGGCATCGGCAGGCACGCCCGCCTGATCGGTGATGTTGAGGACCAGGCTGAAAGTGTGCGGGTCGCCGGGCGGCTGCATCTGCCACCATTCCCGGATGGCGACGCCGCCACCGAAGGATTCGATCACGTCGCGCACCGACGCCGAGGTGCCCTTGCGCCGCTGGATCGCCAGCGCCTGCCGCACCCGGCGCCGCTTGATCGTCTCGGGCCAGTCGCTCGACCAGCTATCGATGGACAGCGCATAAGCGAGATAGGGCAGCAGGCCGACCGGGCAGGTGTCGGGGTTCCACAGGTCGCGCAGCGGCGTCGGCACATCCGAGATGCGCGCGACGGCATGATCGAGCGCGCGTTCGAGCGGCGAGGCATTGGGGGGCAGCAGCGTCATTCGCCAAGCCCGGCAAAGCCGATGGCGATGGCGCTGCACCATGACGCCTGGGTCCGGTCGAGCACCACGTCCGCCGCTGGCGCGGTCAGCAGGACGTTCTGGACGCCCTCGACATGGAGGGCGGCATAGATGCCCGATCGCGTGATATCGCGGCCCAGCCGGTGATTGTCCGCGACATAGGCCGCCAACCGCTTCTGCGCCTCGGCCAGCACGATCGTGCTGTCGGGTCCGGCATAGGTTCGGATCGTCGCCTCGACCCGGTAATCAACGATCGTCGCCGACCGGATGGTGACATGATCGGTCAGGGGGCGGCGCGTCTCGGCAGAGACATAGGTGTCGACCGCCGCGACCAGGGCGGCGCTGGCGACGCCGTTGCCGGTCCGCGACAGGATCGTGACCACCACCTCGCCCGGCGCCGGGCTGGTCGCGCTGGCATCCAGCACGTCGGACGCTGCCGACAGGGCGTGAAAGATATAGGCGCCCTCGGGTCCGGCGACCGAATAGCCCTCGGGCGCCAGCACCAGGCGGCGCCGGAAATCATCGTCACTCTCATAGACGGCGGGCGCGCCCGTCTCGGTGTTGGCGGGGGTGAGCAGCAGCCGCGCCACGCCCATGAGCGCGGCGAGCTGATCGAGGTCCGAACCCGTGGCATAGGCGGGCATGACGGCGCGGGCGGCATCGTTGACATCGGCGCGCAGCAGGAATTCGCGGTACGCGGCGACCTGAAGCACCTTGACCGCCGGATCGCTCTCAACCGTCGCGTCGAAGTCGGGCAGCAACGCCTTCAGGCGGGCGAGCATCTCCGCATAGATCTGCTCATAGGACAGCGCCTCGATCACCGCAGGCGCGGGCAGGCGCGACAGATCGACGGCGGTGAAGGTTGCGAATTCGGTGGCCATGCCGCCATGTCGCGGAGCCGCCCGCCATCACGCCAACCCGTTCGGGTGTCGGGAACGCCCCGACACCCGATCAGGCGGCGATATGGCGCAGGATGCCGTCGATCAGCGCGCCGCGTTCCTCGTTGGTCAGGCCGAGCAGGACACGGCGGGCATAGCGAACCGGCTTCGACCGTTTCGAGGGTCGATCCATCTCGCCGAACTGGTGGACGCTGGCGACCCGGCTGGCGGCGGGCTTTACCCAGCCGATCCACGCCTCATCCACCGTCGCCCCGCTTTTCAGCAGGCGCCCGCTGCGCAGCTTAGCGAACATGGGACGCGCGCGCACCTTGCCCTGTCGGCGGAATTTGCCGCTGCGCTTGTTCTGGTCGGCGGGATCGACCGGCAACCACTGGTCGACCTTGTCCCAGAAGAAGCTGCGAATACCGCCCGCCTCGACATCATAGCCGGTCATGAGCGGCCCCTGCCGCACCCAACTCTTCATGAAGACCAGGCGCGGTTCGGCGGCCCCCTTGGGATAGAGGAATTTCACCGCATGGGTGCCGGGCTTGTCGGGCTTGCGCTCATGGCGTTTGGCGAAGGCCCTCCCCTCCGGGTCCTGTTGACGCCCGATCCGATCCGACTGGCTGGCGCGGATATCGCGTGCGATCTCGCGCAGGATGCGGCGCCGCTCGGGCCCGCCCACCTTGCGCAGGAGCGCGCTCGCCAACGTCTCGATCGATGCCAGGCCGTCGCTCATGGGGCGCCAGGCGCGGGCAGGCTGCTCTGCCCGATCAGTTCGTCGCGCAGGAAGAGCTGCCACAGATTGACGCCGCAGACGCCGTCGAACCGGTCCAGATCGGCGGGGGCCGGATCATCAAGGTGCGTGACCGCATAGCCGCCCTCGGGCCGGGAGCGGACCGACACCCGTTCGGTCAGATCGAGCGTGATCGAGATATCCGCGCTGTCGCTGTCGAGCAGCTCGCATTCGAAGGTGAAGGGCTCGGCGCCGGGTCGGTCGAGCAGATCGGGCTGCGCCTCCGCGATCCATGCCAGGAGCGGGACGATGAGCGCATTCCGATCGCCCGCGAAGTCCTGCGCCACCAGGTTCAGCTTGTAGCGATATTCGAACGACAGGGTCGCGCCACTGGTCGCCGCGACCTTGCCCTCATCCACATACATGGCGAGGTTTTCGGGGTTCTGGCCGAGCTGGGGCACGGTGAGCAGCAGCAGGCGCTTCAGGCTATCGGGCTTCTTCATCAGATCGGCACCCCCGCCGAGCCGTCGCGCATCCACCATTGCGACCGGGTCAGGATATCGATCTGCCCGGCGTCGCGCAGATCGGCGAGATAGTTGATCCACCAGGAATAGAAGGACAGCTCGGTATCGACGCCAGACGCACCGACCAGGACCGAATGGGTGTAGAAGATGCCCGTGGTGCCGCGCAGTCTGATCTGGTTGACCATGTCGATCAACTGTTGCTGGGTTCGCGCGCTGGTCGGGTTGCCGGGCATGGTCAGGGCGCGCCCGGCAGGCCCGAACCGGGTGAAGGTGCCCCCGCGATTGAGCGTGGTGCGCGCGCTCTTGAAGCCCGCCGCCTTCAACGCCGTCTGCAACCGGTTGGGCGAAAACGGGTCCGATACATCGGTGAAGGACATGGGCTTGGTCTGGGCGGGGACCGCGTTGCTAAGCTTCAGCGAATTGGCGCTGTTCACCGCCAGCACGGTGGTGCCGGCGGGGACGTTGAACCCCGCGACCGCCATGCCGACCGTGATGGTGGACACCGAATTGCCCAGCGTCACGGTGTCGGTGCCGTTGGAGGTGACGGCATTGATGAGCACCTTCGTGCCCGTCCGCTGATAGGTGCCGTTGGGGTAGACGAAGTGGTCAAGCGCGCCGGTGAAGCCCCGATCGGTCAGCCATTTGCGATCGACCAGGAGGTCGGCGATCGCCGCGTCGATGCTGCCCTTGCCGGTCAAGGGGCCGTCATCGGTCGAATTGAGGCTGACGTCGCACCCGCCCGCCACCATCTCGCGCAGCCAATCGGTGGTCAGGCGGTTGATCTGGTCCATCCGGTTGGCGATGACATTGATCGTCACCGGCACGCCGCGCGCCTTCAGGATCGGCCAGGCCGAGAGATACTGGCTGGCGAACACGTCATCGAAATCGAGCATGATCGTCGGTCGACCGCCTGCGCGGGCCATCATCGCATCCAGCTTGGTGGTCGCGGCATAGGGCACAACCGTGCTGAGCGTGATCGATGCGCCGAGCTGGCCCGATCCGATGCCCGCGAAAGCCCCGGCGACCGATGACGTTCCCATTTCCGACGCCGCGAAGGCGTCCCAAAGGCCACCGAAGAGCAGGGGCGCGGGCGTCTGATAGGTCGATTCGGAATAGCCGAAGCTGCTGCCCGTGCCGGTGGAATATTCGGTACCGCCCCGCGTCAGCGTCCGGCGCAGGGTGTTGATCTGCTGATAGATCGTGTCTTGCCCCAAATCCGCATAGAGGCAGATGACACCGAGGGTGGCGGGGTCGAAGGTCCCGATATTGGCCTTGTCGACCTTGGGGTTGCTGGTGCCGGTGCCCTTCACCTGAAGCATGTTGGTGCCCTGGACCGCCCCGCTGGTGACCGAGGCGAGCACTGCCCCGTTGCTGGCGGTCCAGTCGCTGGCCGTCTCGAAGCCTTCGAGCAGGATCGGCGGGGCGAAGATGACATGCACGGCCATGGTCGCGCGCTTCAGCCCGCGCCAGCGCCCCCGCGCGACCAGGCGACAGCCTTCGTCCGCCGCTTGCGCGACATAGGTGGTCGCCACCGCGCCCGCGATCGGGGTCATGGTATAGGGTGCGGCGAGCGCGCGGCGGTACCAGCGGATGTTGGTCCAACTCGCCGCCTCGCCGACCAGGCTATAGGTCTGGCCGGTCGAGCCATCCTTGGTCGCGGCGATCAGGCCATAGGTCGGGGCCGGATCGGGCTGCACCGTCATCACGCCGATCGCGGCCAGGCCGTCATCGATCGTCTCGGCACCGCCGACCGCAGCCCGCGCCTGGGCATCGGTCAGCCCCTTCTTGTCGAGCAGCGCCATGAGACGCGCGATGGTGAGCGCACCGCCCCCGAATTGCGCACCGGAACCCCGCCGCATCGATCAAGCCTCCCCGACTAGGTCGGTCGCGGTGGTGCCGGTCGCGCGGACATGACTGGCGGCAACCGCGATATAGCTGGCGTCGGGCAGGTTCTTGTACGTCACGTCCGCCGCCCCATCGACGCCGCGCAGGGTGACGCTGCCACCCGTGCCGACATAGATGCCCTTCACGGTCACTGGCAGCGCCACAGCGTCGCTCGGAACGATGTTGAACGGCGCCTTGGATGCGCCAGGGGCCAGATCGGGCACGGTCTGGTCATAAGCGGCGCGGCGCTGCGCAAGGGTTGAGGTGGCCATGGTTACTCCTTGACCGGGCAGGTGCCCGGCGCATTCCAGTTGGTCAGGCGATCGAGCCGGTCGGCGTTGCTGCCGAAGGCGCGGGCCAGGCGGATGATGCCCGCGCGCAGCCGCGTCGGGATTTGCGCGATGAGGCTGGCGTCCTCGGGCAAACCGTCCGGGCGTTCGGCACAGGCGAGCAGCTCGGCGGGGGGCTTGGGCGGCTCGATCCTGATCGCGGGGCCCATCACCGACGGACGATCAGCGGGTCGGTGCGCGCAAGCCTGCAACGCCGTTGACAGCAGCAGTCCACTCACGATCGACAAGGTTGCGGCGTTCGGCTTCGGCATCGGCTGCCTCCATTCTGAGTGCGGCATTGCGAGCGGCCTCCGCCGCAGCGCGTGCCGCCTGGTTGTCCTTGAGGGTGCGGTCGTTCGCCTCGGCCATCGCCGCGGCGAGAAGGCGCGCGCTTTCCTGGTCGGCGTTGGTGCGGAAGGCGAGCAGCTCGGCGACGCGCGCGGCGCAGGCGACGCCGCGCTTGGCGTCCCTGGTCGCGGCCCAGTCGGATTGCGCCTTGGCGCAGATCACCTCGGCGCGGTGCACCGCATCGTCGCGGTCGGCGCGCACCTGCTGAAACTGGACATAGAGCCATGCCCCGGCAGCGGCGACCGCCAGGAGGACGAGGAAGCCCGCCTCGGCGCGCAGCTTGGCGAACAGGGTGCGGATCATCGCGCCAGATCCTTCAGGCAAAGCTCGCGCTCGGCGCGGCGTCGGCGATCGAGGCCGCGCACCACCTGTCCGCCTGCCCTGTTCCACATCAGGAAAGCGTCGCAGGCCCCGCGCCAGTCCCGCGCGTTGAAGCGGCGGGCGACGGTCGAGCCGCAATAGCCCTTGGTCCCGATATTATAGGCCAGGCTGATCGCGGCGGAGAGCTGGTTGGGATGTCCCTTCAGGACGGGCGTGCAGGCGAGCACCGGTTCGGCATGGCGAATGAGCGCGGCTTCGTCGCGGGCCTTGCAGCCCTCGACCGTCTCGACCATGCCGGGCTTCACGCCCAGCGTCTCGCCATCGCAGATCGTCCATACGCCGACGATGTCGCGATAGGCGGTGAGCTGGGGCTTGCCGCCCGATTCCCATCCCGACACGAAGGGCGCGACGATCGCGGCGGTCGCCAGCCCGACGACGCCGATCAGCGTCTTGCGGGCAGGCAGCGGCTTGCGCGTTGCCATCACTTCTTCTCCTTTTTCGAAGGCAGCAGGTCGATCACGCGGTCGCGCAGCAGGCCGGGCAGCTCGCCCAGCGCGGTGGTCGCGCCGGTCATGAAGGCGGGCGCGGCGCGGTAGGCGATCATGCCGGTGACGAAGGCGACCGATTGCAGCACGTAGGGGTGGAGGTCGAAGACGGCCCCGCCCGCGCGCTGCACGAAATAGCTGACCGTGACGCCGACCCAGAGCCGCGCGGCGCGCTGTGCCCAGGTCAGGCCGGGTTCGTAGATCATGCTGACGATCGCGCCGATCGCGCTGGGGACCAGGCTGGCCAGGAAGGCCAGCACCGCCTGAAGAATTTCGTGGGTGAGCTTTTCCATGGTCAGTCCCAAAGGTTCACAAGGGCGCGGGTCGGCGTGGCGGGCGTTGCCTGGGCAGCGGGGACCGTCACGCGGGTGCCGAGCGGGAGCACGACTTTCATCGATAGGCCGGGGTTCGCCTCCAGCACGGCGGGCCAGTCGGCGGGACCGAGCCGCATTTCGCGCCAGAGAAGGCCGTCGAGCGTGTCGCCCTGGTGCGCGGTGAGCGTCGTCGCCATCAGATCAGCTCGACACAGGTGCGGTTAACGCCGAGCATGTCGCGCACCGCCCATGCACCATCACGGCGCAGTTCGCCGATCGACGGATCGAGCTCTTCGGCGCGGCGCTGACCGGGGCCGGTCGTATCGACATCGCGGTAGCGCTCGACCAGATCGGCCTTGGCATAGGCATAGACGGCACGCCGGTAGAGGATGACCAGGCGCGGTTCGCCACCCAGCTTGCCGTTCGGCGCGTCCGTCACCGTTTCCAGACTGGCCGCGCTGGCGGCGCGGCGCGCCTCCGCCCATGCCGCCAGATCGTTGCCGACGGTGATGATCGCCGACAGCACCGCGTCGCGCTGGCGATCGACGGTGACATTGTCGCGGATACGGGCGGAGCGGCGGAAATGCGCCAGGTCGATATCGGGGAACCAGCCGTCATTGACGATCACCGTGGCATCGGGTGCGGCGGGATCGGGCACGATCGAGGCGCAGCCGTTCACGTCGCCGAGCGCCGGGATGATGAGGCTCATGCCAAGACAATCCGCTGCGCGATCGACAGGCCGAGGATGAAGACGGCCAGGCCGATGGTTGCGGCGAGCGCCGCCAGCCCCATGATCTCGGCCTTGCCGAGATGATCCAGCTCGGGCGCGTGGACGCGGACGAAGACCATATCGTCGGTGGCGGTGATGCCGAGCGCGATCAGACCGATGCCAAAGACCGAGCCACCGGCAATCTCAAGGGCCATGGCAAAAAGGAAGGCGAGCGTCAGCATAGGTGATCCTTCGGGCCGGGCGCCCCTCGGCATACGGGGGTGAGGATCAGGTCGAATTGCGGCCCACAGCTCCGAAGAGCCCTCCCGCATCGCGTGATCCGCCCCCGAGCGCCGGGAGGCGAGCTTGTCAGCCGGTGGGTCCGGCTTGTTCAGTCGCGGCTTTCGCCGCCTTGATGGCTTTTTCGAGCTGTGCGGCCTTGGTCTTCGTGCCCGCCCGAGGATTGAGTTCCTGCGCCCGGAGCAGCGGTTCAAGCGCGCGGGTAGCGGCTGCAATGAAGTCGGCTGCGCCGGTATCGACCTCACCGGCTGCACGGGCCAGCTCGACACCAATCGCTTTTTGCAGCTTGGCCTTTACCTCGTCGTGCATGTCGACGCCGATGGTCAGCAGTTCGACCTTCTCCAGCACCGCGAGCGGGAAGGGTTGCGCACGGGCCTGAACGCGGAACGCCGCCTCGGCGATCTCCTCGGCGAGCAGCGTTGGCGCATCGCGCTTGTACCGATCGGGCATGGCGACACGGAACCGCAGCACATGCTCGGCCAGTTCGAGCGCGCGAACCCAATCGCCCGTGTCAATCGACCAGACCATGATGGTGGGCAGCACGTCATCGGCACCCGAGGAGCCAAGTTCGTTACCGTTGGTGCATCGCCCCGCTTCAAGCCAACCGTCACACCACGATTGATATTCGGGCAGCATCTGGCGCTTGGCGGCAATCTTGGCTTCGGTCGACTTGATCTCCGACAGGCGGCGCAGGTCGTGGACGAAGCGCAGTCGGATTTGCGCGGCTGCCTGGTTCATTGGCGCAGGGCGGCTGGGGGTGGAAGGGGCGAGCCCGCCCCCAAGCGCAGGAGCAGACGCCGCTTGCATGGCGAGAACGCGATCTCGGTGCTTTTGAGCAAGGCTCATGGCGTGTCCTGTTGGGAGCGGGCTACTTCGGGGAGCGCGCGGTTAAGCGCTGGCGGCGGGCGCCGCCTCCATCTTGATGTTCTCGATGACCGCGATCAGGCCGTAGTCTTCGACGACATAGGCCTCGTTGACGCTCTCGAAATTCTCGACGGCGTCGATGCGCGGATTGTCGATGATCGCCCGGCGACGGGTGCCGTCCTGGGCGTAGATCGACAGGTTCTTGTAGGTGGTGATGACCACCGTGCCCGCTGGAAAATTCGGCACGACCGCCGCCAGCTTGCCACCGATCTTGTCCTGCAGAAGCAGTACGTCGCGAGCAAGCTGCTCGGTCGCCTTGTCACCGGCCGCATTGACGATGGCGAACTTCTTGTCGTGGACCAGCTCGTCACTGACCAGCACGACCAGATCGGTGCGACGACGATGCTGCTCGTCGAGGAGCTGAATGCCGTCGAAGACTAGGGCGTCGAGATTGACGTAGTCGCCCTTGCCCGCCACGGCCGAGACGTAGATCGCAGGCACATGCCCAGCCTTGGTCTTGTCGCCCGACAGATCGCCATCGCTCATGATGCGCGCGGGCGCATCCTCACGGGTGTTCTGAATCCAACCCTTGTTCACGTCCTGGAGCAGCGGATAGGTGACGCGATTGGTGCTCTTGGCCACCTTCACACCATTCCAACCGATCATCATGCGATCAAGGCCCTGACGCTGGGTGATGGCGTCGCGGACCATGGTCTGGAATTCGGGCTTGTGCGCCCAGGCATCCAGCTTCGCGTACTTGATCTGGGTATCGAAATTGGTCTGCTCGCAACGGTAATTCGTCGCGGTCAGGCCGGTCGGGTCGATGCCCTTCCGTTCTTCACCAGCCGCCGTATCCTTGCGGCCCGCGATCGTGCTGGTGACGCCGATCCCGACCTTTTCGCCTTCCTGCTGATAGACCGTCTCGAAATTGATGAGCGACAGGAATTCGCTCGACGCCTGGGTCTTCTGCTCCAGCTTCTGGGCGACCGTCGGGTCGACGGTGAATTTTTCAGCCGCCGAGGGGACCGAGGACAGCAGCGCGATCTGGCTGACATAGGCATTGAAGGCGATACGGGTGGTGGTGCGCATGGAGGAATTCCCGGTTCAGTGAGTGTGGTGCGGAGCGGCGATCAGCAGTCGGTGACGAAGGTCGCGCTGCCGCCGGTCGCCTGCTGGCGCGGCTGACCGCCCGGCGCCGGGGTGTTCGACAGCCGGGTCTGAAGGCCGGACAGATCGGTGCGGACCGACCCGACGTCACGGTCGAGCTTCGCGCTCAGCGCGGTCAGGCTGGCCGTGACCAGGCCGAGACCTTCCATGACCTGCGAGAAATTGTCGTTGGCAGGCGGCGTCGGCGCAGCGGTCGGCGTCGGTGCGGCGGGCGCGGTCGGGGGCGCCGGGGGCGTGGGTGTGGCCGAACCCCCCGTGAACCGGTTAAAGAACGAGGTCATCGCGGCGAATGCCCCGGCCGCAGCGGCGTCTTCCTGGATCACGACGGCGGGCTTTTCGAGGGAGAAGAGGTTCTCCTCGGCCGCCGAAAAGAGGTTGGTCGGGTCGGACTTGCGGGCGTCCCACATCGGCTTGAACGCCGAGAATTTCAGCGCATCGGTGCCCAGGGAAGCGGGGTTGTCGGTGATGGCGACGCCGACCAGACCGAAACGCCCCGTCTTGGCGAAATTGGGCTGGAACTCGCTCGACGTGAAAATCTTCTGATCGGCCTTGATGGTCGCGACCATCTGGTCGTTCGCATCGAACTGCGCGAACAACGCGCGCTTCGTCTGCTTGACCCCGCCGATCGTGATCTCGCGATCGTCGGCCTTCAGAGCGACCACCGAGCCATAGGCGTTGAACGGGGCTTCGGGGCTGAAGCCGCGAATATGCTCGCAGTTGATGCGCGCGGTGTACGTCGCGGTGTTATAGTCCGCTGCCGCCTGTTCGATCATGTCGCGGGTGATGACGCGGTCATCGGTCGCGGTCGCACCTTCGACGGCGATGCAGAAAAACGGGGTCTTGGCCATGATCGGTCGGTCCTCGGCGGGCGGTTCGGGCGGGCGGCGGGGCAGCCGCGTTGATGCGCTGAACAGGGACCGAAGGCGGGCATCTTCTCAAGCATGTCAGGGTGTCGGGAGCGCCCGGACACCCGGAACTGTCTCCCGGTGGCGATCAGCGCGGGCAAGGTCGCCCGCACCATGTCGATCCTTGCCGATCCCCTGACCCTAGCGCCCGAAGACCGGCGCAATGCCGCGCGCAGCCTGTATTGGCGCGGGTGGAGCTATGGGCAGATCGCCGACGAATTGCAGCTCAACCGCGACACGGTGAAGTCCTGGGGGAGGCGCGATCGGTGGGATGATGCGCCGTCGATCCGCAAGCTGGAGGACTGCCTTGAGACGCGCCTGATGGTGCTGATCTGCAAGGATAAGAAGACCGGTGCCGATTACACCGAGCTGGACGCGCTACGCCGCCAGGTCGAAAGCCTCGCCAAGGTGCGGCGCTATGAGGCACCGGGCGGTCATTCGGGCGACCTGAACGACAAGGTCGCCAACCGCAATGCGGGCGAGCGCAAGCCGAAGGCGAAGAAGAACCACTTCACCACGGAGCAGGCCGAGCAGCTCCGCGAAATATTCCTCGACCAGCTCTATGGCTATCAAGAGACGTGGTTCGCGGCGCTGTCGCAGCGGACGCGGATGATCCTGAAGTCGCGCCAGATCGGGGCGACCTATTATTTTGCCTTCGAGGCGCTGATCGATGCGATCGACACGGGTCGCAATCAGATTTTCCTTAGCGCCTCCAAGGCGCAGGCGCATCAATTCCGCTCCTACATCGTCGGCTTTGCCAAGCTGGTCGGTGTCACGCTGGCGGGCGATCCCATGCTCATGACATCGGAACTGCGCCCGGCCGATGAACCAGCAGCCGAGCTGCACTTCCTGGGCACCAATTTTCGCACCGCCCAGGGGCGTCACGGCAACTTCTATTTCGACGAATTCTTCTGGGTCCACAGTTTTGAGGAATTGAACAAGGTCGCCTCGGGCATGGCGACCCATAAAAAGTGGCGGAAGACCTATTTTTCGACGCCGTCGACAGTGCTGCATCCGGCCTATCCCTATTGGACCGGCGAGCGGCGCAACCGTCGTCGCAAGAAGGAAGACAAGATCGAGATAGACGTGACCCATGACGCACTGGCGCATGGGTCTGTCGGCCCCGACCGCATCTGGCGCCATATCGTCAATATCCGCGATGCCGAGGCGGCGGGTTGTGACCTGTTCGATATCGCCGAGTTGGAAGACGAATACGCGCCCGACGAATTCGCAAACCTGTTCCTGTGCGACTTCGTCGACGACAGCCAATCGGCTTTCCGCTTCAACGACCTGGTCAAATGCGGCGTCGACACGATGATCGTATGGGACGATTTCGACCCCGAGGCCGAGCGCCCGTTCGGTGAGCGCGTGGTATGGGCAGGCTATGATCCGCAGAATAGCGAAACGGGCGACAATGCTTCGTTGACGATCGCCGCCCCGCCCAGCGCGCCAGGGGGAACATTTCGCCTGCTGGAGCGCCACCCGCTTCGCGGCATGGATTTCGAGCAGCAGGCGACGTTCGTGACGGCGATGCTGTCGCGCTATAACTGCGCCTATCTCGGTGTCGATGCGACCGGCGTTGGCGCTGGGGTCTATCAGCTCCTCGCCAAGAGCGGCCTGCGCGGCGTGACCAAGATCGAATACTCGCTCGAGCAGAAGGCGATGATGGTCATGAAGGCCCAGAACGTCATTCGCCGGGGACGGCTGGCGTTCGATAGCATGTGGCTCGACGTCATTTCATCATTCATCTCGATCAAGAAGACCATCACCGCCAGCGGTCGGAACATGACGTTCAGGGCCGGACGCGGTGGCGAGGACGGCCACGCCGATCTCGCCTGGTCGATCATGCACATCCTTTTGAATGAGCCGCTCGACGGCAAGGAACGGCCCGTGGCCACCATGGAGATTATTTGATGAGCAAGGCCAGCAGGGTTCGGGCGATGGCGCGCCGCGAGGCACAGGCCGCGTCGATCGGCGCGATCGAGGCAAGCGCAGCCCCCGCCGGGGTCGAGGCATTCGCGTTCGGCGATCCCGAACCGGTGCTGGACCGCCGTTTGCTGCTCGACCAGGCGGAATGCTATGCCAATGACCGCTGGTACGAGCCGCCCGTATCCCGTGAAGGGTTGGCCCGCGCCTATCGCGCGTCGGCGCATCATAGCTCGGCGATAGAGTTCAAGCGCAACCTGGTCACCGCCGATTTCGAGCCGACCGCCTGGTTGTCGCGGTCCGACTTCCAAAAGGCGGTGCAGGATTATCTGATTTTCGGCGACGCCTTCCTTGAACGGCAGAACAATATCTTCGGCGAGTTGCTCCGCCTGTCGCACGTCCCGTCGAAATACGCCCGCCGGGGAATTAAGCCGGGCAGCTATTTCTTCGTGCCAGGCGCGCGCGGCTCGACCGAATTCGCTCCCTATTCAATCGTCCAAATCATGCAGCCGGATATCAACCAGGAGTTGTACGGCGTGCCGGGCTATCTCAGCGCCCTCCAGTCCGCGCTGTTGAATGAAGCGGCCACGCTTTTCCGGCGCCGCTATTATTTGAACGGTAGCCACGCCGGGTACATTCTCTATGCCACTGGCACCTTCGCGAATGGCGACGTGGACAAGATCCGTGACGCCCTGAAACAGTCCAAGGGGCCGGGCAATTTCCGCAATCTGTTCGTCCATGCCCCCGATGGCAAGGAGAACGGCATCAAGGTCGTCGGCATCGCCGAACAGGGCGCGAAAGACGAGTTTCTTGGGATCAAGTCGGCAACGGCTGCTGATGTGCTGGCGGCACATCGCACCCCGCCCCAGCTCCTCGGCATCGTGCCCGCGCAAGGATCGGCATTCGGCAATCCCAAAGACGCCATGCTGACGTTCCGGGAAGCGGAGATTGAGCCGATCAAGGGCGCATTCCTGGAACTGAACGACGCCCTGGGCGCCGAGGTGGTTCGCTTCAAGGAGCGTGCGCCCGCCGAATGACATTCTGCCCCCGGCTTCAGGCCGGGCGGGGGAAGCCGGGCTGCCACCCGACTTTACCGACGAGGAATGACTCGCCGCAACCACTGGCCACATGGCCGCCCCGCACCCGGCGATGCGCCGGGCGGGGGTTCTAGAAGGCGATAATTTCCAACATGCATAGTCTAAAAATCGTGTCGCCGGTCGCGCCCGCAGCCGGATATATCGGGGGCAAGCGCAATCTCGCGTCGCGGCTGGTCACGCTGATCGGCCAGGTCGACCATGACGGATATGCCGAGCCATTCGTCGGCATGGGCGGCGTGTTCCTCCGGCGCCGATCGGCACCCAAGGTCGAGGTGATCAACGACGCCTCGGGTGACGTGGCGACGTTCTTCCGCGTGCTTCAGGAGCATTACGCCTATTTCCTCGACATGCTGCGCTTTCGCGTGGCCAGTCGCGCCGAGTTCGAACGGCTGCGCGCCCTGCCCGCCGAGCGGTTGACGGACCTTCAGCGCGCGGCACGGTTCCTTTACCTCCAGCGCATGGCGTTCGGGGGCAAGGTGTCGGGGCGCAACTTCGGCGTCAGTACCTCGGTGGCATGCCGGTTCAACGTCACCAAGCTGGAACCCATGCTCGCTGATATCCATGAACGTCTCGCGGGGGTCGTGATCGAGCAACTCGACTTCGGCGAATTCATCCGGCGCTATGACCGGGCGGGGATGCTGTTCTATCTCGATCCGCCCTATTGGGGTTGCGAGACGGACTACGGACAGGACGTGTTCGGGCGATCCGACTTCGAGCGACTGGCAACCCAGCTCGCGGGGATCAAGGGCAAGTTCATCCTGTCGATCAATGATACGCCCGGCGTGCGCGCGACCTTTGCCGCGTTCCGCATGGCCGAGGTGGGAACGACCTACACGATCGGCGCGGGGGTGAGTGCCAAGGCCGCAGAGCTTATCATCTCGAATTTCGACCTGCCCTAACCGGCTGGGGCGGTGCCATGCGCCGCCCCTACCTATTGGAACATAAGCGGAACACGCTATATATAATCCATTGACTCGATGGAGGTGACGATGCGTGTTGAAGGTGCCCAGACTAGCGAGCCGTTCGGCATGTGGCTGATGGCGCAGAAGGACCGGGGCGACTGGATCGATCCGATCGCAGCCGCAGCCAGGCGCGACCCCCGCTTCCCGAAGCACGGCACGCCCGACCAGGTGCGCGAACGCCTGCGAGAGATGGGCGCTGACGGCGATGCGTTCGCGGCGCTGGACGATGCCGAGATAGACTGGCTGGCCTATTGATGGCGCGCTACCGCACCACCAGTCGCGACCTCGCATGTCCGCGCGAGGCGCTGGCGCAGGCGGCATCATCCAGTGGGGAAAGCCTTGCCGCGCTGTCGCGGATGGTTGGGCGAGACAGCGGATACCTCGCACGCTTCATTCGCGAGGGCATCCCTGTCGCCCTCCCCGCCGACATGCACGGGCAGCTCGCAACATTCTTCGGCGTTCATCCCCGGCGGCTCGGGGTCCGTGACCTCTGGGCCGACCGCGCGCCGGTCGAGCTGGCGGCGTGAGCCCGCCGGACCTGCGACCCCGATTTGCGCGCTTTCCTCCCCACGCCGCCCGCGCTCTTTCTGTGTCCGAAAAGGTGCAGTGAGCGAACCGCCGGAAACCGGCCTAGGTCCTAGGCCGCGTTGCGATTAAGGGTGGGTGCGGCTGGGTGCACTTGGGTGCAGCGGCGGGGTCGTTATCGCCTGGGCAGCTTTCGCTTCGAAATCCTCATAGGACATGCCCGAGGGACCGTTGCGGTGGGCAGTCTCAAGCGCCTGCTCGATGGCCAAGATCGCATCGGTGACGCGGCCTTCCCGGTGCAGCTTTCGGATTTTGCTGTCCAAGATGACGGCTTCGCCACTGAATGCGGTCCAGGTCATGGTGCGGTTCCACTCTTGTCGTTCGAAGGCGCTCTTGGGTGGATCACGGCCCAGCGGTCACCCGCATGAGGATTTCTCCACCGCACCGCTGAACCTTACAACAGGGGGCATATGCGGGAAAACCCCAATCTCCCCAATCCGCTAAAAATTTGGCGCTGAAACCCGCAGAAAACTGCGAAAAATGAGGTTGGGGTCTGACCCTAATATTCGCCAACCTTTTTTACCAAAAACCCCAATCCCATTGAATTTAGGTTGTTTTTTTCGGGGCCTAAATTGCTCTGAAAGACCCCAATCAGGTTATAGTTATATTGGGGTAGATGTTGGGGTGTAAGTCATTGATTTTACGTGCATGTTGGGGATGTTGGGGTTTTCCCGACCCCTCCTAAACATTTGAGCCCCCTCCCCTCCATCATCGCAGACGGCGCGCTTAGCCAAGCCGTCGCTGCTCGCACCGGATCGACCACACAAGAATTCCGGCGCTCGGCCTAGGCACCGCAAATCTGTTCGGGAATAGTTCGGGACTTCTGGTTCCGCGTGGTTCCGCTCGGTTCCCTTTCGTTCCGCGAAACGGCCCCTTGCCAGCCCTGAAAATGGCGGTATTAGGCGGGTTTCCCGAGAGGGGGCGATTAGCTCAGTTGGTAGAGCGTCTCGTTTACACCGAGAATGTCGGCGGTTCGAGCCCGTCATCGCCCACCATATTCCGACGCAATTCAACCGCACGATCCCGGCGAAGGCCGGGGTCCAGATGCCATGCGGTCGGCGGAGCGCCGATGCGTCGAGAGAGATTTTGTTCGCGCGGAGGCGCGGAGAACGCGGAGGTGTTTCGCCCGTGGCAGATTTATGCTTCTTTCCACCGCGTCATGGTGAGGGCAGGCTGCGGCCAATCGGACACCCTCTCTGCATCCTCCACGCCTCCGCGCGAACAAATTAACCGCAACGAAAAGGCAACCAAACCCCGGCCTAGGCCGGGTTGATTGTGGTCCGCGATCAGGCCAGCTTCCAATACGTTGCATATCGCTCATGCGCAATGCGGTGGTACGGGACCAGCCGCACCGGTTGGCCGTCCGCCGCAGGGATTGTGAACTCCAGCGGCTTGCCCGAGGCACTGATCTTGCGCGTCAGTTCCTCCGGCTCACCAGATAGGGTTGGCGCCTGGAAGGGCGTGTCGTTATACTCGCCATATTTGCGCTCGTTGACGATGATATCCGCGCCCGGGGCCAGCCCTTCGCGGCCGAGCGCACCCGCCAGCACCAGCGGGCCATAGGTGAAGGCGACGATCTCCGGCGCGGCGGGGGCGCTCTCGACGCCCGGCTCCATGACCATCCGCCATTCGACCGTGTCGCCGGTCTTCCACGTCCGGGTCACCTCGGCATAGCTGCCCGGCTTGTCCGAGCGCTGGACCTCGGCGCCGTTGACCAGCAGGGTCGCGGCCCGGCTCCATTTCGGGTGGCGCAGTTTCAGCGTCAACTCGGTCGGCTGGCGCAGCTTCCAGCGGAATTCGGTGTTCCCCGCCTCCGGAAAACGGGTCGCCTGGGTCAGCACAGCGCCCTTGTCGGTCCAGGTCACGCTGGAGGGGATGAACAGGTTCACATAGAGCGCGCGATCGTCATGGAAGTAGATCGAGTCGCGATACTTCACATGATTTTCCATCCCCGTGCCGGTGCAGCACCAGAAGCTGTCCTCGGGGGTGTGATAGAGCTTCATGTAACCCGGCCGCGCGCCCTGGAAATAGGTCGCCATGCCCGAATCCGGGTCCTGCGAGGCGAGGATGCCGTTATAGAGCGTTCGCTCGTAATAATCGGCATATTCGGCGCGCGGATCGTGCAGGAACAAGGCGCGGGTCAGCTTCAGCATATTGTGCTGGCAGCAGGTTTCCGAGCCCTTGGCCGAGAACACATGCTTGTCGAAATCGGCCATGGCGAAGAAATGCTCGCCATCGCCATGCCCGCCGGTCGCGAAGGCGCGGGTATGCGCCACCGTCCGCCAGAAGAACGCCGCGGCATTGCGATACTGGTCGTCGCCGGTCGCCTCGAACACGCGCTGGAAACCGATGATCTTGGGGATTTGCGTGTTGGCGTGCATCCCGTCGAGATGATCCTGCCCCTTGACCAGCGGGTTCATCACCGCCTTTTGCGAGAAGCGCCGGGACAGCGCCCGATAATCCTCGTTACCGGTCATGAAATACAGGTCGGCATAGACCTCGTTCATGCCGCCATATTCGGTTTGCAGCATCGTCTCGAACTGTTCGTCCGACAACGGCCTGGTCGCCACCACGCCCCAATCGGCCAGCCGGATCAGCACCGCGCGCGACGGCGCGCTATCGGCCAGCAGCACCGAGTCGCGAAGCCCTGCATAGACCTTGTGCAGCGTGTACCAGGGCACGCCGGTGATCGGCTCGCCCCGCAGATGCGCGGCGACCAGCGCGGGCCCCTTGGGGAAGGCGCAGACCAGGCCGGTGCCCGTCGCCTTCTGGCACGCAGCCAGTTCGTTCGCGATATAGTCGATCCGCTGGCGATAGCGCTTGTCCTTGGTCGCGCGGTAAGCCAGCGCGCAGGCGGACAGATAATGGCCCAGCGTATGGCCATGGCAGTTGATCTCGTCCCACATCGGCTCCGATTCCCAGCCGCCATAGACGGGCGCCTTGGGCTTCAGACCGGCATTGGTGCGGAAATTGGCGAGCAACCGATCGGGTTGAAGGCGCATCAGATACGCCTCGGTCATCTTCTGCGCATGGAGGAAGGGACTGTCCGCCAGCGTCACATCGGCCATGTCGAAGGGCTGGACCATCGTGGCGGGCGCGGGGCTGATCGCCTTCGCCTGCGCCCAGGCGGTGGCGGGCATCACCGCCCCCCATCCGGTCGCCAGCGCGCCGATGCTGGCGGTCGCAAGGACGTCGCGACGCGACGGGGCATGGCAGCATGAGCGCACCGATCTTCTCCGACTAATTCTATTTTTCCCATGGGTAGCCATGCTCGGGCGGCGGGCGCAACATATATTTGTCGCTGACCAAAAACCGTTTCCGATCGGTCCTGTTCACGACCTTGGCGCGGTGGAGGATGGCCGAACAGTCGACATGATTCTCCGCATATCCCCATGCGAAGCGGAAATTATTTGTCGGACAGCACTTTTCGCTGTCAGACTGTCGAGATCGGCGCCTCGCTACGGGTCCGGTGGCTTTGCCCCAGGCGGAGTACCATCTTCCACAGCGTCTGGACCGGCGGGTCATCGACGCGCTGATGCCCCGGCAGCATCGCGACCAGTGCCTGGGCCAGCGCCAGGCCCAGATCGCCCAGTTCCAGCGAGAAGCAGGTCAGGTCCGGCGACAGCGCGCGGCAGGCGGGATTGTCGCGCAGCCCGATCACCGCCACGTCGCCCCCCGGCTCCAGCCCTAGCCGACGCAGCGCGCGATACGCCCCGACCGGCGCGGTCTCGCCCATCAGCAGCAACGCGGTCGGGCGGTCGGAGAGCGCCATCAGCTCGCTGGCGGTCGCTTCGCCGTCGCTCTCATCCGTCTCGCCATGATGGACCAGCGCGGGGTCGAAGCCGATCCCCGCCTGCGCCAGCGCATCGCGATAGCGCTGCACGACGATATGGCTGTTGTTGATCGTCGCGGGCGGCGCGACCAGCCCGATGCGGCGATGCCCCGCGCCGATCAACAGCGCCATCGCCTCGGTCACCACCCCTTCGAAATCCAGGTCGATCCAGGCGTAATCGCGCGCCGTGTCGGTCCGCCCGAGCGCGACGAAGGGGATGGCCTGGTCCAGCAGGAAGGCGATCCGGGGATCGTCATGCTGCGTTCCTGACAGCACCCAGCCATCGACCGTGCGGCGCGACACATGCCGCCGCAGGAAGGTCAGCCCGTCCTCCCCTTTTCGCGCCAGCAGCACGACGAGGTCCAGGTCATGCTCGCCCAGCCCGTTCTGCAACCCCTCCAGCAGCGCCATGAAGAACGGGTCGCCATGGATCGCGCTGTCATGCTCCAGCGTCAGCATGAAGCCGACCGTCCCCGTCCGCCCGCTGCGCAAGGTCCGGCCCGACTGGTTGGGGATATAGCCGAAGGCCCGCGCAGCCTCGACCACCCGCTGCCGCGTCGCGGGACTGACGTCCTTGCGGTCGTTCAGCGCGCGCGACACCGTGCCGATCGACAGGCCGAGATGATGGGCGAGCTCGCGTATGTCCATGCGCCTGTGATCGCGGTGTGGCGCGATCGGCACAAGAGGAATTGGTTCCACAGGGGCATTGACAGGATCATTTGTCCGAGCGATTATCCGTAAACGTTTACGGCCATCGCAGAATGGCGTTGAGAGGAAATAGGGCTTGGACACGCTCGTTCTGGAGACTCGTGCCATCGGTTGGGCCTATGACGGCAACTGGCTGCGTATCGAGGCACATGGCCCCGATGGCCTGCGGCTGCGGGCATCGTCCTTTCCCGATAGGGGTGCGCGGGCCGGCGCACTGCTCGACACTCCCACGGATACGACGCCGTCCACGCCGGTCGTCACTCGCGACGGCGGCACCGCCCGCATCACCCATGGCCGCATCACCGCCGAAGTCGATCTTCAGGGCCGCGTCCGCTTCCTGAATGCACGGGGCGAGGTGCTGCTGGAGGAAAAGTGGCGGCAGCGCGACACGATCAGCCAATATTGGACTGTCGGCACCAAGGAAGTCCGCACGATCAGCGCGCTCGGCCTGTCGGGACGCGAATTCCAAGCGCTACCCGGCGACGTCGCGCGGATCACCGTCCAGTTCGAGGCGAAGCCGGGCGAGCGGCTGTACGGGATGGGCCAGTATCAACAGCCCAATCTGGATCTGGCGGGCTGCACTTTGGAACTCGCCCAACGCAATTCGCAGGCGAGCGTGCCCTTCGTCGTGTCGAGCCATGGCTATGGCCTGTTGTGGAACATCCCCGCCGTGGGCGAGGTGCATTTCGCCGCCAATGGCGCGACCTGGACGGCGCGGGCGGCGCGCGAGATCGACTATTGGGTCACCGCCGCCGACGCTCCGGCCAAAATCCTGCGCAACTATGCCGCCGTCACCGGCACCGTGCCGATGATGCCCGACTATGCGCTGGGCCTGTGGCAGAGCAAGCTGCGTTACCGGACACAGGACGAGTTGCTGGCGGTCGCCCGCGACTATCATGCGCGCGGCATTCCGCTGGCGGTGATCGTCGCCGATTTCTTCCACTGGCCGGTGCAGGGTGACTGGCGCTTCGACGAACGCGAATGGCCCGATCCCGCCGCGATGACCGCCGAGTTGAAGGCGATGGGCACCGAGTTGCTCGTCTCGGTCTGGCCGACGGTCGATCACCGTTCGGAAAATTATGCCGAGATGGCCGAGAAGGGCTATCTGGTGCGCGCGGTGCGCGGGCTGGACGTGCAGCAGGAGTTTCTGGGCAATACCCGCTTCATCGACGTCACTCATCCCGGCGCGCGCGATTTCCTGTGGCGGACGGCGAAGCGCAACTATCGCGACAAGGGCGTCGCGCTGTTCTGGCTGGACGAGGCCGAGCCCGAATACAGCGCCTATGACTTCGACAATTACCGTTATCACGCGGGCAGCGTGCTGGAGGTCGGCAACGCCTATCCGCTCCATTACGCCCAGGCCTTTCACGACGGGCTCCGCGCCGAGGGGGAGACGGAGATCGTCAGCCTCGTCCGCTGCGCCTGGGCGGGCAGCCAGCGTTACGGCGCGCTGGTCTGGTCGGGGGACATCCATTCCTCGTTCGAGGCGATGCGCAACCAGCTGAGCGCCGGACTGAATATGGCGATGGCGGGGATTCCGTGGTGGACCACCGATATCGGCGGCTTCCATGGCGGGCATGTCGAGGACCCTGCCTTCCACGAACTGATGATCCGCTGGTTCCAATGGGCGGTGTTTACGCCGATCCTGCGGATGCATGGCCACCGCGACCCCATCACCCCGCCCGCCGAGCCGTTCCGCGACGGTGTCGCCCAGTGCGACACGGGCGCGGGCAACGAGCTATGGAGCTTTGGCGAGCCGGTGTTCGCGATCCTGCGCGACTATGCCGCCCTGCGCGAGCGGTTGCGCCCCTATGTCGCGTCGCTGATGCGGGCGGCGCATGAGAGCGGCGATCCGCTGATGCGGCCGATATTCTACGACTATCCCGACGATCCGCGCGCCTGGGCGGTGGACGATCAATATATGTTCGGCCCCGACATTCTGGTCGCCCCGGTGACCGCGGCGGGGGTGACGGAACGGAGCGTCTATCTGCCCCGCGGCATCTGGCGCGACGCCTGGACCGGCGAGCGGGTCGAGGGCGGCGGCGACATCGCCTGCACCGCCCCGGTCGAGCGGATACCCGTCTTCCTGCGCGATGGTGCGGGTGTGGCGGACGCTTTCGACGCGCGGAACTGATCGCGGGACATGACAAGGCGGGATCGTCAAAAGGCGAACCGGGGACAAGGGACAGGATAATGGCAGCATCGATCGCCGACCACGCCATAGGGGCGACGGCACCGCAGCCGACCGACGGTCAGGCGGCGTCGATTCCGTTCGTCGAAAAGCTCTGCTACGGCCTCGGCGATGCGGGGGGCACGATCGTCACCGGGCTGATCGCCAATTTCCTGACCTTCTATTACACCGACGTCTTCGGCCTGGCGCCGGGGATCGTCGGCATCCTGTTCCTGTCGCTGCGCATCTTCGACGCGGTGTCCGATCCCCTGATCGGCATCATGGCCGACCGTACCTCGACCCGCTGGGGCAGGTTCCGCCCCTATCTGCTGTGGACCGCGATCCCCGTGGGGCTCGCCTGTTTCCTGACCTTCCAGTCGCCAGACCTCGGCTATGACGGCAAGGTCGCCTATGCGGCGGTGACCTATTTCCTGCTCGCCTTTTCCTATTCGCTCAACAACGTCCCCTATTGCGCGCTCATCACCCGCATGACCGACAGCGCGCGCGAGGGCGTGGCGTGCCAGTCGGTGCGTTTCGCGCTGGTCGCCATCGCCTCCTTCTGCGTCTCGGTCGGGCTGCCGATCATGGTCCGCCAGCTCGGCGGCACCGACATCGCGCGCGGCTATCGCGACGGGGTGGCGATCCTCAGCCTGGCGGCGGTGGTGATGTTCCTGATCTGCTTCCTGTTCGTGCGCGAACGGGTGGTCGCCGCCGACAGTGCCGAAGTACCGCTGAAGGTCGCCATCGCCACCACGCTGAAGAACGACCAGTTGCGCCTGACCTTCGTCATGACGCTGCTGCTGATCGGCATCTTCAATACCAAGGGCGGCGCGGCGCTCTATTTCATCACCTATGTGCTGGGCGGCGACACCACCTATCAGGCGCTGTTCTTCGGCATCGCGACGGCGGGCGGTTTCCTGGGTTCGGTGATCGTCCCCTTCTTCACCCGGCGTTTCGACGTGAAGACCGTCTATGTCTGGGTGAACCTGATCCTGGTCGCGGGGCATTTCGCCGCCTTCTTCGTGCCGGGCGGCTATCCGATGCTCTGGCTGGTGCTGGTCGGCCTGTGCTGCATCGTGCTGGGCTGCACCCTGCCGCTGCACTTCACCCTGATCCAGTTGGCCGACCAATATGGCGAGTGGAAGCTGGGGATGCGCTCCTCGGGCATGAGCTTCGCCTTCAACCAGTTCTTCGTCAAACTCGCCTGGGCGCTGGCGGGGGCGTTGATCAGCGGCGTGCTGGTCATCGTGTCGTACAAGGCGGGGGCGGGCAACCAGACGCCGCTGTCCTTGACCGGCATCCGCGCGCTGTCGACCATCATCCCCGGCCTGATGCATCTGGCGCTGGCCGCCACCGCCGCCCGCCTGATCCTGAACCGCGCGACGATCGCGCGCATGACCGCCGAGCGCCCCGCATGACCTTCCAGCCGAAAGCCCGCCTCATGTCCTCGCCCCTTCGCCTGATCCTCGCCACGCTGCTCGGCTCGACCGCCATCGCCGCCTCCGCGCAGGAGCGGCTGACCGTCGATCTGGCCAGCGATACCGGGGCCTTTCACGGCGGCGCGTCGGGGACGCTCTATGGCCTGTACGATGCGCGGCTGCCGCATCCCAATCTGGTCGAGGGGATCGGGCTTCGCACCGTCTCGACCAAGGCGCAGGACGGACCCCAGCATCCCGGCGCCGACGCGCTGGAGGTCTCGACCCTGCTGACCGATGCGTCGGGCGGCGACACCTATATCTACATGACCGACATCAACCGCGAGTTTCCGTACAACTGGAAGACCGGCGACTGCGCGCAATCGGTCGCGCATTATATCGAACAGTTGCGCGCCCAGGTCCGCCAGGTGAAGGGCATGGCCAAGCGCTATCGCGACCGGATCGTCTTCGTCCCCTATAACGAACCTGACGGCAACATGTTCGCCGACGGTCCCAAGAGCTGCAACGGCGTGAAGTGGCAGAAGGACCCGACCGCCTTCAACGACGCCTGGGACCGGGCTGTGCGGATGATCCGCCAGGAACTGCCCGGCGCGCGGATCGCGGGGCCGAACACCAGCATCCTGTTCCCCGAGGTCGAAGGCTTTCTGCGCCACGCCATCGCGGCGGACACCATGCCCGACGTGGTGACCTGGCACGAACTCAGCAACCCGGCGGCGGTGCGGACCAGCGTGCGCAAGTACCGCGAATGGGAGGACCGGCTGTTCGCGGGCACCAAATGGCAGGGTCGCCACCTGCCCATCAACATCAACGAATATGCCTATAACTATCACACCTCGGTCCCCGGCCAGATGGTGCAGTGGGTGGCGGCGATCGAGGATTCCAAGGTCGATGCCGATATCGCCTATTGGAATATCGACGGGAATCTCAGCGACTCCGCCGTGCAGGCCAATCGCGGCAACGGGCAATGGTGGCTGCTCAACGCCTATGCGACGATGAGCGGCCATACGCTGGCCGTCACCCCGCCCCATCCCGACCAGAGCTATACATTGCAGGGGCTGGCGACGCTCGACCCCGCGCGGCGACAGATGCGCCTGCTATTCGGCGGCAAGAGCGGCGACGCGACGGTCGCGCTTGCCCATGTCCCCGCCGCGTTCGGCCCCGAGGTCCGGGTGCGCGTCCGCGAGATCGGCTGGACCGGCCAGCTGGGTGATTCCGCCCCGCCGGTCACGATGGGCGAGCGGATGATGGCGGTGAAGGATGGCCGCATCGAACTGACCTTCGGCCAGGGCGACTGGCCCGCGCTTCGCGAAGAAGCCGCTTATGAGTTGCTGCTCACCCCGGCGGAAGGGACCCAGGCCGCCGCCGTCACCCTGCCCTGGCGACAGGATTATGAGGCGGAAAAGGCGACTCGGCGGGGCCAAGGCCTGGCGGTACGCGGGCCGGAGGGGTCGCCTGATAATGTCGATCGTTTCCACACCTCGGGCGGTTACTCGGTCGAGGGGTTCAAGACCGGCGCCGACGCCGCGCTCGACTTCGCGGTCGAGGTGCCACGCACCAGCCGCTACGACCTGCGCGTGCTCGCCAGCACCTTCAACAAGGACCCGCTCGTCACCGACCAGGGGGCGACCAACGTCTTCCTGCGGATCGACGGGCAGAAGGCGGGCGAGACCGAGCTGTTCCTGCCGCTGGGCTACAAGCCCTCGGTGCTCGACCATGTCGATACGGTGGTCACCCTGACGCGCGGCAAGCATGTCCTGACGCTGGCGACGCGCAGCCTGGACGGCGCGCGCACGACGCGGGGCAACGCACTGGTCGACCGCATCACCCTGACCGCCGCCGATCCCGCCGCCACCACGGTCCGCTATGACGCGCGCGACGCGATGGTGGCGGGCGATGCCGCGACCTTCTGGGTTTACGGCGTGCAGGACGAGACGGCGAAACTGACCGCCGACGCCAGCGGCCCGGCGCAGATCCGCGTCAACGACCGGCCCCTGACCGGCGGCGAGGCGTTTCTGCTCGGCGGGATCAACAAGGTCGAGGTGACCGGCGCGGCGCGTCTGCGCGGCCTGACCGTCACCCGCGACACTGCCCCCGACGCCCCCCGTCGCTACGAGGCGGAGGCCGCGCAGATCGCCGGGACCGCACGGATCGACGCGGCCTCGCTGGCGAGCGGCGGACGCGCGGTGTTCGACATCGGCGGCGCGCCGGGCAACGGCAACACGCTGACCTTCCCCCATGTCGTCGCCGACAAAGCGGGCACCTATGCGCTGACCGTCCGCTTCTCCAATGACGAACAGTCCAAGGCGACGCATTACAATCCCGACCCACTCGCCCGGATCGCGCGCATCTCGATCAACGGCGCCAAGCCGATCCTGGCGACCTTCCCCAACAGCTTCCACGCGAACAACTGGTGGGAGATGACGGTGCCGGTCACCTTGCGCGCCGGGACCAACACCATCCGGATCGCGGGCGAGGAACAGCCCGACTGGGACGGCCGCACCTATGCGTCCAAGACCTGGCCCGGCGTCCTGCTCCGATCACGCTTCGCGCCCAATGTCGACCGGATCACCGTCTCGCCCATGCCCTGAACGACCGGATGACGGGTGACGCCGAACACGGCGCACCCGGAATCCGACCACGACCGAAAACGTTTCCATTAAAAACATCAAAGGAGGGGTTTATGAAGCACGCATCGATCGGTGGCCTTTTGGCCTCGGCATCCATTCTCGCCACCCTGGCGCTGGCCGCCCCCGCGACCGCCCAGAGCCAGGTGCCCCAGGCCGAACCCGCGCCGGATCAGCCACAGGAGCAGCCCACCGGCCAGACGGCACCGGGCAGCGCCGACATCATCGTCACCGGCATCCGCCAGAGCTTGAGCAACGCGCAGAACATCAAGCGCAATTCGGACGCGATCGTCGATGCGCTGGTCGCCGAGGATATCGGCAAATTCCCCGACAACAACGCCGCCGAAGCCATCGCGCGCGTCACCGGCGTACAGGTCACCCGCTATGCCGACGAGGCGAACGGCGTGCTGATCCGCGGCCTGCCCAATGTCCAGACGACCGTGCAGGGCCGCGAGATCTTCACCGCCGATGGCCGCTCGGTCTCGATCCAGGACTTCCCCGCCCAGGCATTGTCGCGGGTCGAGGTCTACAAGGCGACGACCGCCGACAATCTGGAAGGCGGCATTGCGGGCCTGATCGACGTGGGCTTGCGTCGCCCCTTCGACTTCAAGGGCTTCCAGATCGCGGGCGCGGCGCGTGGCGTCTACAACACGGAATCGCGGAAACTCGACCCGATCGGCAGCCTGCTGGTCAGCGACCGGTGGCAGACCGGGATCGGTGAGATCGGCGCGCTGGTCAACGTGTCCTTCACCCAGACCCGCTTCCTGAACTCGGTCCGCTATCAGGGTTTCCAGGACAATGTCCCCGCCGCGCAAGCGGTCCTGCCCGCCTCGGTCGGCCGCAACTTCACCTTCCCGCAGGATATCGGCCTGTTCTACGGGCGCGGCACCCGCCAGCGCCCCTCGGTCAACGGCTCGCTCCAGTGGAAGCCCGCCGACAACCTCATGATCTATGTAGACGGCCTGTATCAGGGCTATCGCAACCGCAATGCCAACGACTTTTTCGGCATCCCGATCCAGTCCAATCCCAATGGCGGCAATCCGCCGACGATCCGCAACGCGGTGCTGACCCAGGACGGTACGACGCTCCAGTCGTTCGACGTGGACCTGGGGCTGGTCAACGGGCCCAGCAAGGAATTCGGCACCAGCCGCACCGACACCTATCAGGGCGCGCTGGGCGCCAAGTGGGAGACGGGCAACGCCGTCTTCACCACCGACCTCGCCTATACGCGCTCGACCTCGAACAACAATTGGGGCCAGTTCCAGACCCAGGTCGCGACACCGCTGTCGCTGGCGGTCAAGCTGAACGATCAGGGCAGCGTGAACTTCACGCCCAGCGGGGTCGACTTCACCAATCCCGACAGCTTCATCATGCGGGGCCTGATCGAGAATCGCAGCCGCGCGGTCGGCAGCCAGTGGCAGTGGCAGGGCAATGTCGCACTCGACACCGGGTCATCTCTGTTCCCGAAATTCTTGTTCGGCCTGCGTTACGGCGATCGTAACGCCAGTTCGGTTTACGGCGACCGCTATGCCTCGCTGGTCAGCCTGAAGGACCCGATCACCAGGGTGCCGACCGTATCCCAAGGCGGCCTGGTCGAGCCGGGCTTCCACGGTGACGATGTGCAGCAGTTCCGGTCTTGGTTCGCGCCCAATGCCTTCCTGTTCAACGACCAGTTGAACAATGTCCGCGACTATATCCGCGACGCGCTCGTCCGCGCCGGAGCGGATGCCGGAACGCGCGCCGCCTGGGCGCCCGAACTGCCCAATCTCAACCCGCTCAACGCCTTTCAGGCGCGCGAGCAGGTCTATACCACCTATGCGCAGGTCAATTACGCCTTCAATATCGGCATCCCCGTCGACGGTGTGATCGGCGCGCGCGTGATCCTGACCCGCAACAAGCTGAACGGCACCAACCAGTTGCCCGACGGCAATGGCGGCACCGTGCTGGTCCCGATCAATTCCTCGACGCAATATACCGACATCCTGCCGAACATCAGCGCGCAGTTGCACTTCACCGACCGGCTGAAGCTGCGCCTGTCGCGGACCCAGGCGCTGTCCCGGCCCGGCTTCAACCAGATCAACCCGACGCTGACCGTGTCGCAGGGCACGGTCGGGGGCAACATCTCCTACACCGGCAATGGCGGCAATCCGAACCTGCAACCGATCCGGTCGGACAATTACGACGCCTCGCTGGAATATTATTTCTCGCGCACGGGCTCGGTGTCGGTCGCTGGTTTCTACCGCAAGATCAACGGCTTCATCAACTCGCTGCCGCAGATCGTCAATGTCGCGCCGTTCGGCGACATTCTGGTCTATCGCCCGTCCAATGCGGGGTCGGGCACGATCAAGGGGATCGAGGTGGCGGGCACCACCTTCTTCGACTTCCTGCCCGGGGCGTTGCGGGGACTGGGAGCGCAGGCCAACTTCACCTATATCGACGGTGAGCAGGTCCTGCCCTCCGCCGCCAATTTCACCGGCGGGCGCAACACTTTGCCCGGCGTGTCCAAGTACAGCTTCAACGTGATCGGCCTGTACGAACTGGGGCCGACGAGCGTGCGACTGGCCTATAATTACCGCAGCTCCAATGTGGACGGCTTCGGTGCGCCGGGCGTCTATACCACCGTCTATTCGGGCGGGGTCGGGCGGCTCGACCTGTCGGCCAGCTACAATCTGAACGACAATATCACGCTGACGGTGGACGCGACCAATTTGCTGCGCACCCCGTACCACAGCTATGTGAAGGATCCGCGCTATCCGCGCGACATCCGGTGGGAGGCGAGCCTGTTGTCGGCGGGCGTGCGTTTCCGGTTCTGAGCCGGATCGACGCTTAAGTGTTCCTCCCCTGCAAGGGGGAGGGGGACCATGCGGTGCATGGTGGAGGGGTGTCCCGCTCTCGATAGGGCGACACCCCTCCGTCAGGCCTGACGGCCTGCCACCTCCCCTGCAAGGGGGGAAAAGAAGGGGGAGCGACATGAAGGACGGATGGCGGTCGGGACTGGGGGCATTGGCCCTGATGATGGCGGGGCTCATTCCCGGCGCGGCGCGGGCGGACAATCCCATCATCCAGACCCGCTTCACCGCCGACCCCGCGCCACTGGTCCATGACGGCGTCGTCTATCTCTATGCCGGTCATGACGAGGATGGCGCGACCGGGTTCGATATGCGCGACTGGCGGCTCTACAGTTCGACCGACATGGTCAACTGGACCGACCGGGGATCGCCCGCCTCGCTCAAGACCTTCGCCTGGGCCGAGCAGGACAATGGCGCCTGGGCACCGCAGGTGATCGCGCGGAACGGCAAATTCTATCTCTATGCGCCCGTTCGGGTGGCGGGGAAGCCCGACACGGTGATCGGGGTCGCGGTCGCCGACCGGCCGGAGGGGCCGTTCCGCGATCCGCTGGGCAAGCCGCTGATCCCCGCGCGCGCGGGCGCGATCGACCCGACCGTGGCGATCGACGATGACGGCCAGGCCTATCTCTATTGGGGCAATCCCGACCTGTGGTACGTCAAGCTGAACCGCGACATGACCAGCACGTCCGGCGCGGTGGTAAAGGTCGCCAAGCCGATCGACTATCAGGAAGGGCCCTGGTTCTACAAACGCGGCCCCCATTACTACATGGCCTATGCCTCAAGCTGCTGTCCCGAAGGCATCGCCTATGCGATGGCCGACAAGGCGACGGGCCCCTGGGTGCACAAGGGGCCGATCATGGACCCCAATGCCGCCTCCACCGGCAATCATCCCGGCATCATCGATTACAAGGGCCGATCCTATCTGTTCGGCTTTCACTATGAACTGAACTTCGCGCTGACACCGATCCATCACGAGCGGCGTTCGATCACCCTGCGGCAATTCACCTATAATGCCGACGGCACCATCCCGCGCCTGCCCTGGTGGAACGATCGCGGCGTAGACCAGATCGCACCGCTCGATCCCTATCGCTGGGTCGAGGCGGAGACGATCGCCTGGACCTCGCGCATCGGACGCGACCGGGATCGGCCCTATCGCTGGGCGCCCGGCGTAACGACGGCGCTAGGGGATGACGGAAGCGTCCATGTCACCCGCATCGCCGACCGCAGCTATATCAAGGTCGGCGGCGTCGATTTCGGACGCGGCGCGGCCAGCTTCGCTGCCAGTGTTACCAAGGTGCGCGGCCGCCCGACGATCACCCTGCACCTCGACCGGGTGGACGGCCCGCAGATCGGGATGCTGACACTCGCCGATGATACGAGCCCCGACTGGCGGACCCGGACCGCCGCCGTCACCGGAGCGAACGGCGTGCACGACCTGTATCTGGTCTTCCACGGCGATGGCGACGCGCTGTTCGACTTCGACCGCTGGCAGTTCCACCGGGCGGACTGACGCGGCGCTTGGGTCAGTCCGCGAACAGGGTGACCGTCTCGTCGGCGGTCAGGTCGATGCCGAACATCAGGCTCATCCGCATCCGATAGACGCGCGGATCGCTCAACGTCGCGCTGGTCTCGTCCTGGCCGACCCGGCGGCGATAATGCCGGTCGGTCAGCGAGGCGAAGCCGTGCGGCAGGATGATGCTGACGATATTGGCCTGGCGGAACCGGCTGTCCTCGGCGGTCGCGGTCCAGTGATTGCCCATGCTCAGATCCGCGTCCCAGACCTGATCGGTGGTGAAGCTGTACTGCGGCTCCCACCCATCGCCCGTCGAGCGGCCATCGGTATGCCCCGGATGACCGTTGCGCAGCAGCATCCAGCCATGCTGGACGTCGCGGGCCAGTCGGAAGCGCGCACCGTCGGGCGCGGTCGCCTCCGCGCCGTCGACCAGGGGCATGGGCGGCGAATAGCTGCCCCCGAAGCCCGCATCGGCGATCCAGTCCTGCCCGTCGATATGGACCAGGCTGAACGTATGGGTGGTCGGCGGCACGTCGCTGGCGCGCAGCCAGACGCGGGCGAGCAGCGGGCGCGCCGCAAAGCCGTGCGCGGCCAGCGCATCGAGGAACAGCCGGTTCTGCTCGAAACAATAGCCGCCGCGCTTGGCGGTCACCAGCTTGGCGAAGACGCTGTCGCTGTCGATCGCGATCGGGCGGCCCAGCCGCACATCGAGATTCTCGAACGGAATGGCCAGCCGGTGCGCCCATTGCAGCCGGGCCAGCCCCTCGGCATCAACGGTGACGCGCGACGGAAGGGCGATGCGGGCGAGATAGGAATCGAGATCGAACATGATCCGCCAGATAGGGTGCCGAATGCCGATTGTCGAAGGGGGACGCGGACCACCCCTTATCGCGGCGGCGGCGAGCTTGTATAGCCCGGCGCGACCATGCGCTTTCCCGACCACGATCCGACCCTGGCCTTCTCCCCGCCCGCGATCCGCGCCGCCGCCGATGTCATTCTGGCGGGTGGGATCGTCGCGGTGCCGACCGAGACGGTCTATGGCCTGGCCGCCGACGCCACCGAGGCTGGAGCGGTCGCGCGCATCTATGCGACGAAGGGGCGCCCTTCGTTCAACCCGCTGATCGTGCATGTCGCCGATCTGGCGGCGGCACAAAAGCTGGCGCTGTTCGACGCCGATGCGCTGGCGCTGGCCGAGGCGTTCTGGCCCGGTCCGCTGACGCTGGTCCTGCCGGTTCGCGCCGGGTCGGGCATCGCCTCGCTGGTGACGGCGGGGCTGGAGACGGTCGCGATCCGCGTGCCCCGCCACCGAGCGATGCAGGCGCTGCTGGCGGAGAGTGGTCGCCCCCTCGCCGCCCCTTCCGCCAATGCCAGCGGCGGGATCAGCCCGACCCGCGCCGCGCATGTCCGCGCCAGCTTGGGCCCCGCCGTGCCGATTCTGGACGATGGTGCGACCGAGGCGGGGTTGGAATCGACCATCGTCGCGGGCCGCACCATCCTTCGCCCCGGCCCCGTCACCGCGTCGATGCTCGCGGAGGTGCTGGGCCATGTCGAGCAGGGCCCCGACGCCCCCGCCATCGTAACCGCGCCGGGTCAGCTCGCCAGCCATTATGCACCGCGCAAGCCCTTGAGGTTGAACGCGACAGAGGCGGCGGCGGATGAGTGGCTGATCGGCTTCGGCGCCGTGGCGGGGCAGGACACGCTGTCCGCCAGCGGCGATCCGGTCGAGGCGGCGGCGAAGCTGTTCGACGCACTCCACCGCGCCGATGCCGGCGACCGCCCCAAGCTGGCCATCGCGCCGATCCCGGTCGAAGGAATCGGGGAGGCGATCAACGACCGGTTGCGGCGCGCGGCGACGCGATAGGGGTTTCGGCTCCGCGAATCCCTTGGCCTTCGACTTCGCTCAGGCGGAACGGAGGGTGGGTCCGGGTCAAAGCCCCGTTGGCGCTGAGCGAAGTCGAAGCGCACGCCCCGGACCTCGCCCCAAGCGAAATTACGCCGTCACCGCCTTCGACCGCGCGGCAAAGCTCTTGCGCAGTTTCTGCAGCTTGGGCGGAATCACCGCCATGCAATAGGGGTTCGACCGGCCCGACGTTTCCCAATAATCCTGGTGATAATCCTCCGCCGGATACCACGGCGCCATCGGCTCGATCGTCGTGACGATCGGCTTGTCCGAACCCGCCTGGGCGCGTTCGGCGGCGGCCTTCATCGCGGCTTCCTGGCGCTCGTCCGCCGGGAACATGGCCGAGCGATACTGGGTCCCGACGTCATTGCCCTGGCGGTTGAGTTGCGTCGGATCATGCGTCGCGAAATAAATGTCCAGCAGGTCGTCCAGCGCCAGTTGCTCGGGATCGAAACCGATGCGGATCGCCTCGGCATGGCCGGTGTCGCCGCCGCAGACCTGCTTGTAGGTCGGGTTGGGGACGGTGCCGCCGATATAGCCGCTTTCGACCGATTCCACGCCGATCACGTCCTTGAACACCGCCTCGGTGCACCAGAAGCACCCACCCGCCAGTGTCACATACTCAGTCACGCGAAATCTCCTCGTCGTCTTGTATGCTTAGATAGGAAGGCGCTAGGCCACGGCAATCCAAGGGTTCGGGACAAAGTGATGACGACGATCGACGGCAAGGTGATGGTGACGGGCGGCGCTGGCTATATCGGCAGCCATGCCGTGCTGGCCCTGCTGGACGCGGGCTATGAAGTGGTCGTGCTCGACAATCTGGTCACCGGCTTCGACTGGGCGGTCGATCCGCGCGCCGCACTGGTGGTGGCGAACGTGGCGGACGACGACCGGGTCCGCGCCGCGATCCGCGAGCACCGGGTCCGCGCGATCATGCATTTCGCCGGTTCGGTCGTCGTGCCCGAATCGGTCAGCGATCCGCTCAAATATTACCGCAACAACACCGCCGCCAGCCGCTCGCTGATCGAGAGCGCGGTGGCGGAGGGCGTGCCGCACTTCATCTTCTCCTCGACCGCCGCCACCTATGGCACGCCCGAAAAGGTGCCGGTCGCCGAGAACGACCCCAAGGCCCCGATCAACCCTTACGGCATGTCCAAGCTGATGACCGAGATCATGCTGAAGGACGTCGCCGCCGCGCATCCGATCAATTATTGCGCGCTGCGTTACTTCAACGTCGCGGGCGCGGACCCGCAGGGCCGGTCGGGCCAGTCGACGGTCGGCGCGACCCACCTCATCAAGATCGCGGTCGAGGCGGCGATCGGCAAGCGTGATGCGGTCGGCGTCTATGGCACCGACTTCCCGACCCGCGACGGGACGGGGGTGCGCGACTATATCCATGTCTCCGACCTTGCCGCCGCGCATGTCGCCGCGCTCGACCTGCTGGTCGCGCAGCCGGGAGAGAGCCACACGCTCAATTGCGGCTATGGCCGGGGCTTCTCGGTCCTCGAAGTGCTCGACGCCGTCGACCGGGTGACCAATCACACCATCGAGCGCCGCCTGGAGGGTCGCCGCGCGGGCGATCCGGCGGAGCTGGTCGCGGACAATGGCGCCATCCTGTCCACTTTGGTCTGGCGTCCCGAGCGCGACGATCTGGACGGGATTGTCCGCGATGCGCTCGCCTGGGAGCGCAAGCTGGCCGAGATGGGACGCTAAACCACCATGCGGCTGCGTTCGCTGCTGTTCGTGCCGGGCGACCGGCCGGACCGGATGGCCAAGGCGATGGGATCGGGCGCCGACGCGCTGATCCTAGACTTGGAGGATGCGGTCGCCCCGGATGCCAAGCCGCGCGCGCGCGACGCGGTCGCTCGGTTCCTGACGGCGCCGCGTGACGGCGCGGTCGCGCTGTTCGTGCGGATCAACCCGGTCGACGGGCCGCTGGCGGCGGACGACCTGGCGGCGGTGCTGGCCGCCCGGCCCGATGGGATCGTGCTGCCCAAGGCCGAGGGGCTGGTCAGCCTCCATGCGCTGGCGGCGCGAGGGGTGAACCATATCCCGATCCTGCCGATCGCCACCGAGACCGCGACCGCGCTGTTCCGGCTGGGCGACTATGCGGGGTCGAGCCTGCCGCTGGCCGGGCTGACCTGGGGCGCGGAGGATCTGCCCGCCGCGATCGGCGCCGCGACCGCGCGGGAAGCCGACGGCGGCTATACCCCACCCTATCAACTCGCCCGCTCTCTGACCCTGTTCGGTGCACATGCGGCGGGGGTGCCCGCGATCGAGACGGTCTATCCCGATTTCCGCGATCTCGAAGGACTGGCCGCCTATGCCGCGCGCGGACGGCGCGACGGTTTTACCGGGATGATGGCGATCCACCCGTCCCAGGTACCCGTCATCAACGCGGCCTTCACTCCCTCGGCGGACGAACTGGCCCGCGCGCGGGCGATCGTCGATCTGTTCGCCGCCCATCCCGGCGCGGGGGCGTTGCAACTGGATGGCCGGATGGTCGATGCGCCGCATCTGAAGGCGGCGCAGGCCCTGCTCGCACGCGCTCAAGCCTAGCGCGGATAGCATTCATTCTCGTGCGAAGACTCAATGAATATGTTCGCGCGGAGGCGCAGAGGACGCGGAGATGGCGTGTCTGAGGCGACAGCGGTCCTTTTGGTCATCACAGAATGGTGTGAGGCGCCCTGCCCCAAAAGCATGATTTTTCTGCGTCCTCCGCGCCTCCGCGCGCAAAAAACGGTTTGCGGCTTTGATCCGCCTTGGCGAGGGGGAGCGTAAAGCCCCTATTCGCGCATGTTGGGCCAGGACGCACGGATCGCCGCCGTGGCCCACCACCAGCCGAGCGCCCAGAGCGTGCCGAAACACCACCCCGCCGCCACGTCGGACGGCCAGTGGACGCCCAGATAGACGCGACTGACCCCGATCGCCCCGACCAGCAGCACCGCCATCGCGACGATGGCATGACGCACCCGGCGATGCCGTGTCACCTGGGTCGCCAGCGCGGCAAGGGTCAGATAGACCATCGCGCTGCCCGCCGCATGGCCGCTGGGGAAGCTGGCGTTGGACACATCGACCCAGTGTGGCACCAGGTCGGGCCGCGCACGCGATACGCCTTGCTTGACCAGCGTCACCACCGCGCCGCCGCTGATCCCCGAGACTACCGTCACGCCCGCCATCAGCCACCAGCCCCGCGCCGCCAGCAGCAGCGCCGCCGCGCCGACCATCAGCACCAGAACCGGCACGCTACCCAGTGCGGTGATATCGACCGCCGCACGCATCAGCCCGCGCGACTGGGCGTGGGCGCGAAGCCCGGTGAGAATCGCCCGGTCCCAATCGAACGGCCAGCGATCGACCAGCAGCCCCGCGAACAACAGAATCGCCAGCGCCGCCGCGCCCGCCGCTGCCCCCCGTAAAGCCCGAGGCATGGCGGACAGGCGTTCAGGAGGTTGGTCTGTCAAAAAAATCACCTGATTCGCGAACGTCCTGCCGACGATCCCGAACGGATCATCGATCACCGCAAGCTTTTGACAAAATAGGAGGATTTGGGCAATCGCAACCGATTGCAGGCGTCCTGTGACGTTACCCAGTCGCACAGACACGGCTCTGGTGAACAATATCGATCACTATAATTCGAAAAACGGGTTTGCGTCTTCCATCATTTTATCGCAGATTTGCCCCATCCCGGCACACAGACCGGTTGGAGAGGACTGCACGACCATGGACCAACACGTCATTTCGCCGCTCGACCGTCTGCTCATCCTGACTTTCGGTGCGATGGCCAGCTGGGTCGCCGTGGGCGGCGTGGCCATTGGCGCGTCGAAGCTGGTCGAACATCTCTTCTGACGGATATCCATCGGCCTGCGGCATCGCGGGCCGATGATTTTAGGCGCGACCAATGTTTCGATAGGACTGTCTTCAAGCTGTCATTCGAAGATCGGGTTTGGCGACGATCAGACTTGATCGCTCGAAGACGCATTCATCGCTCCTCGAGTTTGATTCAGGCGACGCGCCAGCCCGATCATCCGCCATCCCAGCAAATGCTCCACCCCGGCATAGCCCAGCCCCATATGCGGGGGCCGTGAGGCGAACACATCGCCCAGCGTCACGCGACCCGACCGAAGCGCCGCCCGCGCCAATTGCCGCCAACGCCGCGCGGTTTCCCAGCGGATCAGCTTAACACTTTCGATATCGGGGGTGACCTGCGCCAGATAGGCACCTTGTAGCGTCGCGATCGCCTGTCCCAGCCGCCGAAGCGTCGCGCCATCGGGAATCGGCACCCCGCCCATATTGTGCCTGGCGAGCAGATGGGCGACCTCCGACGCGGCATCGCCCAGCAGCGGCGCATGCGCCTCCGTCAGCACTCGCGTCGCACTGACCCGCATCTTCTCGACAAATCGCTTCGACACGCCGCCCGCATGCTGGCGATAGAGGAGCAGGGGCTCGTCCAGCCGGGCGACCCTGCCGAACGCGGCGATGCGGTGATAGAGGTCGAAATCCTCCGCATAGAGAAGCTCGGGCCGGGTGAACGGGTCGAGCCGGTGCGCCACATCGGCGCGCACCATGACCGTCGACCAGGCCAGCGGATTCTCGATCCAGCTCAGCCAGCGGATCAGGTCGGGCGTGCTGTGCGCCGCATAGTTCATGGGCAGCACCCGTCCCTCGACCAGCTGCTCGGTCTGCGCGCCCACCAGCACGACATCGGGGTTCGCCTCCAGATAGGCGACCTGCCGCGCGAGCCTTTCGGGGCGGCACAGATCGTCCTGGTCGAGCCCCGCCAGATACCGCCCCCGCGCCTCGGCGAAGCCGCGATTGCGCGTCACCACCGGGCCGCCATTGACCGCATTCTCGATCAGGCGGACGCGGGGGTCGGGCCAGTTCCGCACCAGCTCGCGCGTATGGTCGGACGAACAATCGTCGACCACCAACGCCTCCCACTCGGTCAGCGTCTGGTCGCCAAGGCTCGCCAGCGTCTCGCCGATCAGCGCGGCACCGTTATAGGCCGGGATGATCACGCTGACGACAGGGCTGGCGACAGGATCGCTCATGCCGCCGCGCTGTCGCATTCGGGTATCGCCTGACCCAGCAATTGGTCGACGATCATCTGCCCGACATTGTTCTGCCACAGCCACAACCCGTTGGCCTGACCGCGAAAGCTCTTCTCCCCGCCCAGCGCGCCCCAGGGCACGAAACCGGCGGACAGGCCGATGCCATAGGCGTCCGGCACCGGGCGATCCTCGGCATCGAGGATGCGGCAATGGCGGTCGACCATCGGCCGCCCCGCCTCATGCGCCAGCGCGATCGGTGCGCCCTCCGCATCGAACAGCGGCAGCGACCGGGGACGATAGCCAAGCGCACCGACGACCAAATCCGCCCCGGCGATGAGCGCCCGCGCATCGGGATCGTCTTCCCCGGCGATCCGATAGGTGGTCAGGCGCGGATCGGGTTCCCGCCCGCCCAGCGACAGCATCCGCATCACCAATTCGCGCGACTCCAGCCGGAGCCCCGCGAGCCGCAGCACGAAGCCGCTGACCGGGCAGACATCGTCGGCGGTGAAATCGGTGAAGCCCTCCTGACGGGCGGCGTCGATCGTCGGGAAGAACGGCTTGGGCGGGGTGCGCACCATCAACGTGACCGCCCCCGCGCCCAACGGCAGATCATGGCATTTGAGCAATTGCACGGCGCAGGCCAGCGCACTGGTGGACGCTCCGACGATCACGATGCGCGGCGCCCGGACCGACGCCAGCCGCGTGACCACCTCCTCCATCCCCCCCTGGCGGAGCAGCGCGTCCGATCGCATCAGCCGATCCCCCGCCATCTGCCCGAGCGGCGCGCCCGCCACGATCCTGGCCGCGACCTCTTCATCGCTCTGATAGCCGCCCGTCGCGACGACGATGCTGCGCGAGATGAGCCTGTGCTCGCCATCCGGGCCCGACAGGGTCGTCCGCCAATAGCCGTCCGCCGTCCGCTGCGCACCGATCGCCTCGACGCCGGTCAGCACCTGCCCGCCATGCGCCGTGACGATCGTCCGCAACCGTTCCGCCGTCGCCGCCAGCAACGGCGCGGTGTCGCGCAACGGAGCGCCCAGCGCGCCGCAATAGCGCGCCATCAACCGCCCGGCCGGATGCGCCTCCAGCGCGGCGAGTTCGGGATGCGGATTGTCCTTCACCGCCGACAAGAAGGTTTCGGCGGTCGTATCCGAACGGATGGCATAGCCGCCCAGCGCGCCCGGCCCGATATGCCGCGACCGCTCGACCAGGGTCAGGCCGCCCTGCGCGAGCGCCTCCAGCGTGCCGTTCTTGCTCGCCGCCGTCAGCATGGCGGTTCCGGCGGGTCCTCCGCCGATCACCACGGCGTTGATCGTGCCCGGTGCCTTTTCGACGCTCGCTTCGGTGGACATCCGCGCAACGGCGCTCGTCAGTCGCCCGGCGACGATCCGCGCATCGCCGGGCTTCATCGCATCGGTGATCGGCAGGCTCAACATGCGGGCCGAGACGGCATCGGCGACCGGCGTCGGTTCGATCAGCGCGGTTTCGCGGAACAGCGCCTGCTCCCCCAGATGCGGGCTGAAATACTGGCCCGCACCCACCCCGTCGCCCGCCAGGGCCGCGATGACCTCGCCCCGCCGCGCGGCCAGTTCGGGCGGCAACAGCACCGGCATGAACTGGGTCGCCTGCCGCCCGACCGTCTGACGCTGAAAGGACCATCCGGGCAGCGCGTCGCGATATTCCTGGTCCAGCGCCGCGCGGGCGTCGCAAATCGCATCGATCTCGGTCAGCTTGCACCGCGCCATCAGGGCCAGCACCTCGGGCATCTTGCCGTTGATACCGGGCAGCGTCGCATGACGGCCGGACTCGAAACCGAAATTCACCATCGCGCGCAACTGGTCGATACGGTCGGTATCGCCGCTATAGATCACCCCGCCCTCGCCCACCGAGAAGGTCTTGGTCGCGTGCATCGAATAGACCAGGGTGAACGGAGCCCCCGCACCGAAGCCGCGCCCGACTGCGTCCAGCGTTCCCAGCGACGCGGCGGCATCGACGACGATACCCACCCCATGGCGCCGCGCGAGCCAGGCATAGCGGTCGAGATCCAGATAGGTGCCGAAGGTCGCATAAGGCACGATCGCCCTGATCCGGTCGCCATGGCGCGCCAGCATCCGTTCCTCTTCGGCGGGATCGGCGGTCCAGTCGTGCGCGTCGATATCGATGACCAGCGGGGTCAGCCCCGCCCAGATCGCGGCCTGCGCCGTCGCGGCGAAGGTCATGGCGGGCATCATCGCCAGATCGCCGGGGCGGGGATGCATCCCCGCCGCCTGCCGGATCGCGATCATCAGGCCCAGCGTCGCATTGCCCACCGCCAGCGCCGCCCCCCGACCGTCGAACAGCCGCGCCACCATCTCCGCTTCCAGCGCACGCACCTCCGGCCCGCCATTGCTGAACTGGCCGGATCGCTCGATCCGCTTCAGGCCGTCGATCTGCTCGGACAGCCTCGGCGGTCGCGGGGCGATGAGCGGAAAATCCATGGGGCGCTTTTCCTGGGACACGTTCGTGCCTGTCCCATACTCGCCTTTAAGAACGGGTTAGCACAAGGGGGATGCGCGGATCGCCCGGTTGTGCCGATTATTCCACGCGCGTGCCGATCAATCCCTGAGCGCCAGCATCGCCTCGATCGACCAGGCCCGGACCGCCGATATGGCGTCCGGCCGCAGATGGATGAAGCGCTGCCGACGATCGCGCGGATCAGCGACCCGCCTCACCAGTCCTTCGGCTTCCAGCGTGTTGAGCCAGCGCAGGCCGGTCGTCGATGCGACACCGGCGCCGATACAGGCCGACGAGGTCGAGATCGCTTGCCCCTCGACATGCGCGACGAACAGGTCGAGCAGCATGTCCCATGCGGGGTCGGAGAACAGCCGCTGGTTGAAATGGCGCGCCCGCGCGCGACGCTGGCGCAGATAGGTCTTCAACCATTCGGAAATCTCGCGATCGCCCGGCGATCCAGCGCGACTCCCACCACCATGCTCAGCAGGCAGGGTATCGCCCATAGCGTGGCCAGCGCGGTGTAGATTTGTTGATTGTACGGCCCCGCCAGCGCGGCGACGGCGTGGCACAGCACGGTCAGAAGCTGCGCCGCCGTCATCCAGATCGGCCAGAAGGACCGGCTGATCAGCATGAGGTGGCCCAGACCGATCAGCAGGCAGAAATCCACCGTCGCGACCGTCAGATGCACCGAGCCCCAATTCCGATTCAGCTCTTCCGCGACGCCGGTCGCTATGACAGCCGCAAGCACCAAGGCTGCCGCCCATCGCGCGTCCCTCCCTCCAAAACATGCCGCGAAGATCAGGCTGGATACGGTGAGCAAGAGGAACATCGCTGGAACCATTGCTTGGACCAACACACCTACCCGCCCACCGTCAATGCCGGATCGATTCGATCAGGCCACAGCCCGCACGGGCTCGGCCAACTTCGCATAATCCAGCGGCGTCGGCCCCGGACAGCCGAAGCTGGTTTCCGCGATGTTGCTGCGCCGCTGAACGCTGGTCATCAGCGAGACGGCCGATGCCATGGTGCCACGCGCGGAGACCAGATCGGACTGGCTCTGGTGAACGGCGGCCAGGATCTTCTGCGTCTCGTTCACCGGGATATTGGTGTTGGTGCTCGCCTCGATGAAGGACAGCGTCAGGCGCGCCGCACTGCTCAGCGCCTCGTCATATTGGCGGATCGCGTTCCGAGTCGTCTCGGCCACCCGGGCGGCGTTATTCGGTTCGATGTTGAGCATGTTACCTCCGGCCGGGGCTCAGCTCAACGCGTGCAGAGCCCCCACGAATAGAAGAATGAAACCGGCGGAAAACCCCGTCATGACACAGGCCACCCGCAGCATCGCGAGCAGGCGCTTCTTTGACGACAGGCGATTGGGATGTCCGCCGATTGGCGGAAGCTTCAGGGTTTCCCTCCAGAACCCCTGCGGCTCCCGCTGCACCTCGTCTGCCTCAGCCTCGACGGGGGATGGAAGCTGTTCCGGTGGTGATCCCAATCGTTGGGATAGCTCGAATTCCGACAGGATACGGGCCGCGACGCGCCGATCGCTGACCCCCAGCCTGGCGACCGCGGCCTTGATGTACGTATCGACGGAACCGGGCGCGAGGCCCAGGATCGGGCCGATCTCCTTAGATCGCAAACCCTGCCCGACGAGGCGCAAGCATTCCTTCTGCCGCTCAGACAGCAGCTTCGCCGCGTGCTCCAAGTTGCCCCCGTTAACCATCATGCACGATTATGACCCCAGGAACGCTGGAAAGACAGGACATTCAGTCCGTCACCCGCGCCGGATCACCCCCTGCACCGCAATTTGATCGGCGAGCCCAAATGGTTGCGACAACACGAATCATGCCCTGCGATTATCCTCGATCAACCCCACCGCAGATAGGAGCGGTTTCGGTGCCAGACCAGTCCATTCCGGTTGGAAATCCCGCAAGCTGATCGGGCGACCGGGCCATGCCGCGGCGGCGCGCGCGATCAAGGCACGGGGGGATCGGATATCCCGCGCCCACGCCGACGATCGATCCTGTGTGATTTGGGCAAGGGCGTGAGACGCCCTGAAACAACCCCGTGGTGGGTCCGCCGCCTACCATGATGAGACATGATTCTCGCGAATTTTCGGCATTCTTAGTCTCGTCCAATGGGCGAGTGCCCCCGCCGGTGCCCCCAGCAAATTTTTCCGGTTCGTACTGTAACACGGAACTCAATGCCGCAGGGATTTGTCGTAGCGGCGCTAATCGAACGAATCACCGTTGATCGTCTCGAATGCTCACCCTTTCGGGATCGCTCATGCATCGATCACGCCGCCGCCCTCCGCCGCCTCCCGCCAATGACGTCGATCAGCCAGAAACGGGCCGCTGGACCCGCTTGGGCGTTGGCATCGAGATTTTCGGCTTCGGCGCGCTGTTCCTGGCTGGCTTGCTCTCGGTCGTGCGGGGCGCGATCCGCTGGATGACGGGGGCGATCTGATGTGCAACCGAGCGCGGTATGCGGGCGAACCAGACACCCTGTTCTAGTCGGCGGCGAAGCTGTTCGATGAGCGTCCCCGCGATAACCGCTTCCATCCGCAGGAACTTCGCCCCCGGTCCCGGTCCTATGTGATCCGCGAGGCGGGCGGGGAGCGGGCCTGGGGCGTGATGACGTGGGACGTGCTCGGCGGACAGGCAGCCTATCCGATGACGAACGTCCGCAATCTCGCGCTGCCGCAGTGGCGACGCCTGGCGGCCGATCCAGCGAACCGGTGCGTCATCCCGCTCACCGAATTCTGCGAGTTCACGCCGGACCGGCACGACCTGGGCGACGGCAAGCCGCCTCTGAAAGGGGAGATGTGGTTCAGCGTGACGGACCAGCCCGTCTTCGCTGTCGCCGGATTTTGGCAGGAGACGCAAGACGGTCGCTCGTTCGCCATGGTCACCTGCGCGCCCAACAGATTGGTGGCACCAATCCATCCGAAAGGCAATGATTGCGATTCCACATTCCGGCAACATGACAACCTGGCGGCGCGCGTCGGCAGAAGAGGCCGTGGCGCTTCAGCAACCGTATCCGGCTGATCGGATGAAACTGCGGGCGCCCGTGATCCCGACGAGAAAAGCGGCGGGGGGCCATCCCGCCGCGCTCTGAAACTTAGTGCGGCTTCTCGTCGCCACCGCCTGGATTGCCGGGTGGAACCGGCCAAGGGTCGCCGAAGCATTCTGCTCGACATGCCGCGCGTACGTCGCCGGTCAGATCATCGCAGTGGCTTAGGCAATGAGCGTACGGATTATCGTCCTCTTGGGCGATCGCCTGTGAGGACGCGCCGGTCACACCAATAACAAGGAAAAGCGCGCCCAAATGCGCTGCTAGCCGCACTCGCTTCGATGCCGTTTTCATCGTTTTCCTCCCGTATAGTCACGCATTACTGCGCACGGCGAGATTTGCATGAGATGGCGTAGCCAACAATCGATAAAGCGCTGATGACGTTACAAATTGTTGCCGCATTTTCCAAGTTCGGACCGTCGGCACTTTGCGCGGGAAGAGGTCGAACAGCACCTCTTGCAGGCGCATCACAGGCCGGGGTGTTACGCGACGGGATGCACCAGTTGTTCGCCAGTGGCGGCCAAGCAGGCACGAGTTACCAGTGCGCGCAGCAGCGCGCAGTCGGGGATCGTGCTGCATCATGTTGGCATTCCAGCGAATCGTTACGTTAGCCACGATGGAACATATGAAGAACATAGGTCAAGACGTCGGCGACTGGGGAGGAATGTGCCGATCCGGAATATGGTACGACGGATGGTACCTCCGGCGAAACGGGCGTGAACCGTAGCGCTGAGGCTGCGGCTCGCATGGGCATGCCCTGGTCCCGAATTAACAATTAGCATTAACTATGAATATTTTTTCATATTACTTTACAAAGCGATAGCAAACGGCATTCTCGCCCGCGGAGACGTCAAAGTTTCCACGGGAGAATCAAAATGCCAGATAGCCAAGAGATTCCTGACGGCACTGAGATCACGGTTACGGCCCGCGCTTTCAAAGCCAATCAGGTAAGCGATAGCGGAGGTGGGTCCTCCGGTCAGTACTATTTCACAGCGTCTGCTGGCATGTTTTCAAGCGCGAACTCGTTTATGAGTGGCCTCTTTTCCCAAAACTATAAGATTTCAATTGATGTCCCTTCACCTACAAATGAGGAAGGCGATATCGTTGTTACGGCAACGAAAGAACAGGTTCAGGCAGCCAAGATTGCTTACGAAGCAGCCGGAAAAAATATCCAGATCGCCCAGATCCTAGGCATCATTGCGGCGGGCTTTGTGGATCCGCGGCTGGCTGTAGGATTAGCAGTCGGCGACAAACTCATCGACTTTAATACTGAGGCTTTGCAGAACGCCTATGCCGACATCCTGTATTATCAGGATGGCCTGGACGGTAGTTATGACGGTTACGCGATGGATTCCGGTGGCTGGGAAGGATATGATTTCAGAGGTGGTTACTCGGGGCCCGGCCCAAAAACGCCCCCCATGCCCGACGATGGCTATCAAAACTACATGGTCAGCAACGACATCGAAAATCAATACGCAGCAGGTAGCGAACTGTTCGTGATTTAAAAGACTAGGGTGGGTTTTGGAATGAAGCCCACCCTACACACGGCACGATGCTTGCTCCAAGGTTTACTTGGTAAGCAGCGCCCTGGCACCGCTTCCAATCAACAACGCGACTATCAAGTACCAAGCTGGGGCTGCCGCCGGATTTTGTACCATTTCAATGATACCCGTGACGGCGGCCCAGGCGATTGCCGGCCAGAAAACTCCGAGAGCGAATGTCCACAACCGGCTTTTGAGGGTGCCTGACATGCATTGCTCCGAGCAAACGGATTGAACACCGATATGGCTTGGTATCTGGTCCCCCCAGTCGCGTCCAGTTTTAGAATCTTGCTACGCTAACAAGCCCAACCGCTACATACGGTCCGACCGATCGGCCCCGAAATGGGGGCAGCATTCGCTCATGCCACGTCCGTCGGGTTCATCAGTTCACCTGCGGGATGACGGGCGGGACAGCCTCAGGGGTGGCCAGCAGGCGCGAACGCAGCGTGGCATAGGGCACATCCTGAAGCGCGATACCCTGTTCGATCGCGATCGCGGCGGCCAGCCCCAGCGACTGACCGACCTGGGAGGCGAAGCCCTCCATGCGGAAGCCACCCCAGGAGACGTGTGTGGTGGCGATCGACCAAGCGGTCCCGACGTTCGGGGCGACGCTCTTGTCCGGGCAACAGACCTCAAACGGGAGTGGCGTCTTGTTATCCGCCCCGCCAGACCGGTTGTCGAAGAAGTTGCCCTCGTTCCACACCCGCCAGCCGCCACCCGTCTTGGGCACGGCGTACCGCTCGTTGTGGTGGCTATCCATCGGGTAGGCGACGGCTGCGACCGTGTTAGTCGAGATACGCGGCGTGGTGCCGTCCGTCGCGATGGCGTCATTGGCGTCCCACTTCGCGCCGCCGATGCCACCCACCATGCGGCGGAACTCGCGCACGTAAAGCTGGCCGGGGAAATAGGGCACGCCGTTCGGGCCCACGTCATAATAGTGGTCGTCGGCGACGCCGTAGCTGTCCCGCAGCGTGGTGACGAACGACGACGGGATACGGGCGTCACCGCTGTTGATGATGTGATAGACCAGCCCGAGCATGTTGGCGCGGATCGCCTTGTAGACCGCCAGGCGCGCCGCCATGTCCTGGCCTGCCGCGACATAGGCCGTCCCCGAGCCCATGAGGTCGGTCGAGAAACCGCCGGTATTGTTGGTGTCGAGCGTCGCCTTGTTCAACAGGATCGGGTTGAAGAAGTCGTTGATCTCGGCAGTCTTGTTGTCGGCCGTCATGGCCGCGCACAGCCGCCCGACCAGCTCGTACTTCGCCGCGCTGTAGCCCTCCGGCGCGCCCGAGGCGAACACCTGCGACCACGGCACCCAGCGCGCCTTTGCCGATACGCCGCGCATGGTCCAGCGGAAGTTATAGGCCTGCACCGCGCTATCCGCCGAACCTTCCGCGATCGACGGCGCATAACCCTTCACGCCCGCTACGAAGCCGCTGGAAGTGTCCCCAGGCACGACGAACGGATCGATGTCGTACAGCGTGCCCGGAACGTTCGGGTTCTTGGCGAACTGGTGGACGTTGCCCTTATAGTCGGTCGCGACACCGCGATAGCCGTTGGTGATCTCGCCACCACCACCACTCGTCCGGCGGATCTCGCGCCCGGTGAAGAGCGGAACACCGAGCAGTGCGAGGATATCACCCTCGTCGCTGCAATCATGAACGATCTTGCCCGTGAAGGAGCGGCCATCTGCCGTCGCCACAGTATACTTGCCGTTCGACAGCGACGCCGACGTGGGCGCGCCCCCAGTGAAGAAGATGGGGATCGCCTGGCCGCCCGAATTGACCGGATCCAGCGCTTGGCGCAGCACGCGGTTGAGGCTGACCGGCTGGAAATTCAGCACCGTGTCCGTCGAGCCGTCGACCTTCTGCGCCCGCTTGATGAACTCGTAGGGCAGGCCGCCCAGCGAGGTACTGTCCGAGAGGTCGATCGCGCCCAAGCCATTGGCCGAGATGCCGCCGATGTCGAGCACGGTGTAATCATTCCACGCGCCGATCATCGCGACGCGGATGCCTTGTCGCTTGGCCTCGTAGGCTGCGCACACAGCGCGGAAGGTGACGCCGTAGACCAGCAGGTCATAGTCCGACGTGGTGACGGCATAGCCCGGGTCATTGAGGTCCGGGTCGCCATAGAACACCGCGTCCGCCATGCCGCGATAGGCGCGGTACAGCATCTCCATTTCGGCGTCGGTCATTGCCGCACCGAAGAACCCGCCCAGGATGCCCGCAGACGATGCAGCCGTGTCTCCCGGCACCGCCAGGAACCGCAGCGTGGTCGAGGACGTGGAGGCGACCGAAGTCGTCGTAGCCGTCGATACCTTGCGCGGGCCCTTATAGACCGCCACGGCATTGGAGGCAGAACGAGTCGCGGCATGGAAACCGGTGCCGTCCCAGTCCGCCGTCGTGCCGTTCACGCCGATCGAAGCCGACATCATGCGCGCCGACATGGTGTTGCTGTTGACGTTGTTCAGCGGGGCCAGGGCGATGCCTGCCGTGCCGTCACGCGCCCCGAAGTCGCTGGAGCCCGATGCAGCAGCGGTGGTGCGAAACACGCCGATGCTGAAACTGTTCTGCGGTACCGACGACAGCGCGATCCCGGTGTCGAGATAGTGCGCCGTGCCAGTCGACTTCCAGCCCACAGCCGTGCCCAGCGGATCTGCGCCACCAACCGCCATGCGAGGCGACGCGAAGGTGGGCGATCCCACGACGGTCAGGTTGCCCGTGCCGGGGTTCTTCAGGTTGATGAGGCTGTGCGCCTGTACCTCGGTCGGGAAATACAGGTGGGTCAGCTTCGCCCAGGTGCCCGCCGCCTTCAGCGCCTTGATCCAGCGGTCGAGCATATAGCGCCGACGTGCGTTGACCGGCGTGCCCGTCGCTTCTATCGCCGACACGGCGGTCAGCGTCTCGGGCTGCAAGGTGAAGGTCGGCAGGCCCGCCGCAGCGTTCACCGTAACCGTTGCCGAGGCACCCGTCGCGCCCGCCGCCGCGACCGACAGCGCGATCGTTCCCGCCGTCGATGCGGACAGCCCGACCACGACCTTCCAGCCATTCGTCTGGTCACCCGCGACTGCCAAGCGGCCATCGTTCGGAGTGATAGTCGGGGTGACGCCAGCCGGAACGCCACCGATGTTCGCGACGAGCGTTCCCGCAGCCGAACCTGCCGTGAACGACAGGGGGCCGGAGAGGGTGAGCGATGGCGTCGGGACAACCCCGCCAAGCTGCCGCCCGACCGGGGCGAGAATGCCGAGCGCGGCACCCACTAGAGCCACGCTCAGCGGAACGAAGACCCGTGCCAGAGCGGTGTTGGTCAAGCCGTGCTGCATGACGACTTCGGTCATGTCGGCCTGGCTCAGCGGCGCGCCGGCAGCGAGCGCCCCGGATTCACTGGAATTCGCCGCTGCGGCAACGCCCGCCCTGACCGCCGCCGACGCGAGCTCATCGGCGACGGTCAGACGCCGTGGGTTGTTCAGCGGGAAACGCGGGTCGAACAGCAGAATGGTCTTCATCGACTATCCTTCGAGATATCGGGGGGAGGATTGGCGGACGCACCGCGCAAGGATCACTGCGGCCAGGCGTCCCAGAGCAGCCGGCGCTTCGCGTCGCAGGCGGCGAGGTCGAACCGACCGTCGCGGATCGTGGCGTCGTCGTCGGCCGCCGTGGCGCTACCGTCCGGCTGGCGGTGCTGCGCCGTCGGTCGGCACGGCTCCCCCGCTGCGGCCGGAGGCGGCGGGATTTCGGGCGAGTGCGGCATCGAGCGCGTCGATGTCGCGCACCCGGTCAGCGTCGCGGCACAGAGCGCGACCAGCATCAGTTTGCGCATAACGGGTCACCGTGTCTTTCGAGTGGATGATGAGGGGCTGGCGGGCGGCCAGGGCGGCGACATAGGTCTGCGCGGCGGTCGCCTGCTGCTGAGCGAAGCGGGCCTTGTCCGCCAGTCTGGCCCTATCGGCGTCCGCGAGCGCGGCAGACCATGCCGCCCGTTCGTTCGTCAGCGTCTGGAGATGGTCGGCGCAGAGATGGTCCAGGCGCGCGGCCCATAGGCCCAGGGCCAGCACGATCAGCGCAGGCCAGAACCGGCGGAGCAGCGCGAGCGCCGTCAAAGCAGCAGCGCCTTTACGCGCACCAGGCGCTGGCGCCGATCGTCGATGCCGTTCAGTCCGCTGTTGATCAGCTTCGTCACCGCTTCGACGTCATCGCGATCGGCAGGCGTGTTGATGCGGCGGGAGGTCCAATAGGCGCACGCTAGCGCCATGGCGATCGCGGGCTCGGCCGCGCGGTCAGGCTGGCTTTCGATGTCGACGCCGATCAGCGTGCCGAACCGCCGGTAATTGTCGCGGCCGGTGATCTGGAGGATGCCGCGACCGCGATAACGGTAGCCGTCGCCAGCGCGTACATTGCCCAGGTCCTCGCGGCCCTCATACCGCCGCTGCGCAGCCGTCGGGCCCCAAATCTCGTACATGCGGGTGAACCCCGCAGACTCGTGTCCGGCTTGAGCGAGGAAATGCGCAAGACGAAGGGCACTGGCGAGAATGCCCGCGTCCGCCAGCGCGCGAACGCCGGCCGCCAGCAAGACAGCGGTCGCCGAGGGCGCGCTGATCTGGCGCAGCAGGGCGGCCAGCGTCACCGGCCCGAATGCACCGTCGGCGGGCACGCCGAGGCGGCGCTGCACAAAAACAACGTCCACATCGCTATCCTTTTGTTGGAGAAATTTATGGCCTGAGCGGCTATCGCTGAGCCGTGCCGGACCTATCCCCCGATGGTCATCGGCCGTGGGGGCCGCCCGTTTTCCCTCGTGGCGGCCCCTGCATCGCAATTTTGCCAAGATTGATCTGTATCAACGGTCTGCCCGGCGTTGGCCGGGCGGACAGCAGGTCGCCTCGCCTACTCAGCAACGGGGCGAGGCGACTTGGTCAGGTGTCGGGCTTATCCTTGGCTGCCATGCCCGCGATCGTACCGATGATCGTCCTGGCGGCACCGAGTACGAACTTCATCGCGCCGAACCCCAGCCAGCCCGACGAAACGGACACGGTCAGATAGGCCCATAGCGGCCAGCCGAAATGTTGTGCCGCCGCGCCGCCGATCGCACCGAACGCGGGCAACAGGGAAATGAGGACGGCGATATCACGCCAGGTGACGGGCTGCTTGGCCTCGATCTTCTGTCCGATGCGCAGCCACTGCCCCGCTGCAACGGCAAAGACCCCGATGCCGTAGTGCTGCCATTCTTTCACAGCGTCACCACCCCTATTCCCAGCCCCGTGAAGACGAGCCCGATCGACACCATGAGGCTGACGGTGCGATGCGTGGCGGTGACGGCCTGCACGAAGGCCATGCCGGTGACGGCCATCCCGGCTGCGATGCAGTCGGTGACGACGTCGAAGGTCTGCCAGGTCTCCGGCGAACGGGAGATGAGCTTGGCCATGTCGCCCGCGCATCCGAACGTGAAGCCGAACCCGATCAAAGCCGATCCGACGAAGAGCAGCGACGCCGACCACGGCGCCGTCATGGCGTTGCGCAAGTCGACGTGCAGCTGCTCGATCGTCGTGCGGAACTCGGCGCGGCATTGCTCCCGACCTGGTTCGCGACAGCGTAGCAGCCGCCAATAGGCCCGGCGCGCCGGACCGAGCCACTGCACCGACGCCACGCCGAAGCGGGCGCCCGATAGCATCAGCCACCATATGGCGGCCGTGCTGATGACATGGGCGAGCGCCGTCACGTCGCCGACCGCCCGGCCGCAAGGCGCGCTTTATCCATCGATGCCGCCGACGGGGTCGGGATATCGAACATGTCAGGTCCGTGGTGCGGATGGCCCATCACTTCACTCCTGCCGGGTTGGCGTCTGGCTGCGCTTCCTGTTCGGGCTGGTACCATTCGATCGCGTTGCGGACGGCGCGGGCTGCGTCGGCCGTGGTCGCGTGGAAGGTCACGGTGTAGTTGCCCGGCTCGCCGGTGAACTGCAGGTCGGAGACGAACGGCAGGGCGCGCACCATGGGCAGGGCACCCTGAAGCCGATCCGCATCTACGGTGACGACTATCATCAGCTTCATGCGGGGATCTCCGAAACTGTCCAGGCGACCTTCGTGCCGTCTGGCGCGGTGGGCGCGTTGATGCGAAAACCGGTCTGGCCTTCGTTGTTGTAATAGGTCTGCACCGGCGCGTTCGGCGTCAGGGCGATGGCGTAGTCGGCGGGGAGCGGCGACGCGAAGGGCACGTCCGCGATCCCGCCCGCGATCGTCGCGACGCCCTGCATCGACCGGTCATCGCGCGCGATCAGCTTGGGCTTGGTGCAGACGGCGAAGGTGTTGGATCGCGTGCTGATCAGCGCGCGGCCCTGGAAGCCGCCGCCCAGTTCGACCGAAGACCCGGCGTTGCGGGAGATGAAATCGGTGTTCCTGATCCTCACCGTATCCCCGGCCATGTTGGTGGAGATCGGGATCATGCAGACGGGGGTATTCGGGAAATTGCCCGCATCCGGCTGGATCACGTCGCCTCGGAACGAACCGCCGTCGATGTCGACGCTGACACCCTGCACCGACGCGATCGCCAGCGGATGCCCGGTGCGCGGCGCGGTCGTCACATCGACGTCGAACTCTCGAATGCTGATCTTGCGCTTGCCCTGCGCCAGCGGGTTCTGAATGCTGCCGATCAGGATACCGCCCCCCAGCAGGCTGACGCGGCGCACGACGACCAGGCCGGGGCTTTCCTCGATGAACAGGCCATAGGGCTCGGGCGTCGGAGCCGATACGCGCGGTTGCCAGGTGAACCCGTCGATCGTCACCCGGTCGCAACAACGCGCCGTCGACCACGATCCGTATCCGCCCTTGACCGCCATGTCCCGGATCGTCGTATCGAAGCTGAACGTCTGCGCCCCCATCGCCGCGTCGCCTTCGCCGGTGATATTCTCGAACACGCAATCGAAGGCGTTGCGGATCGCGAACTGATAGGCGTCGTAATTGGTGGTCAGGGTCAGGTCGCGGATCGTGCAACCGATCGCATAGCCGCCGCAGGCGAACACGCGCGCGGTGTTGTTGTAGCTACGCCGCAAGCGCCCCTGATATTGCACATTGTTGCCGCTGATCGCCTTGATGTGGATCTTGTCATAATTCTGGGGAATTCCGTTGAATGGCGAGCTATTCGGCGCGGGATCCTGGACGATGACGACGTACATACCCGCGGACAGGCCAACGGTCGTATTGAGCAGCATCTGGTCGGCATTGATCGACAGGACGGCATACATGGTGACCGGGTAGCGATCGGCCATCGCGTCGGTGTCGGATGTGGGCCACGGCGTCCATTGCGCCGTGCTGCCGGAGCCGGTGCCCGCGACCGGCGTATTGCCGACACCGGCATAGTCGACCCGCGCGCCGTTGCCCTCGATGCTCATCGTCCGATGAACTTCCATCCGCGCCCCGGTATAGTCCCGGTTGCGCATCTTGATCGGGATGTCGGTCGCAGCCGCTTCGACCGACGCCTTGCGGGACGCAGTGTACCAGTTGCCATCGCCCGGGCGGTACCAGCGCTCCAGGCTGGTCGTCTCGCGCAGCGCCAAGTTGACGGGGTAGATAGGTGACGCGTCGATATCTTCGGAGCCGGGATTCTGCTGGTAGAGGATCGCGTTCGCGTCGGGCAGAACCCATGCGCCTTGGTTGATCGGCGTAACCGCGCCCGTGTCGGGGTTCGTCCACGTGCTGGCGATCACGTCGTTGCGACCGGTGTAGTCGCCATCCTTCCAAGTATATGTGGCGCCGGTCAGCCCCGAACCTTCAGACGGCGCGAGGATAGCCGACCGGTTTGTGGTCGGGGCAGCGGCGATATTTGCGATCGTCGTGTACGTGCTGTTGGCGGGGCCAGTTTCCCCCCGCGTAAAATCGTTGATTTTGTCGAGCGCCTGCTGCGCCTTCGAGGCGAGTGGACCCAGAAGGTCAGCGCCGTCGATCGCGACGCTGATCGTCTCGGGGCCGAAGGTCAGCGTGGTGCCGGTGCGCATCCCGGCCGATGGCGAAAAGCTATTCGACCAGCCCGGGGGGCGCGCACTAGGCGCGCCGTCGGCCCCGGTGACGCCGTCGCCGGTGATAACGAATTCACCCTTCGCTATACGCTGCTTCCGAGCAGACAGTATGATTTGCCAGTCCCACGCGAGTGCGGTTTCCGACCCCATCTCACCGGAATAGGGCATCGCCTTGATCGTCGTCTCATTGATGATGATCTGAACATGGCTAATGGGGACCCCGCCGTCATAGGTCACCTCGACGAGCCGCAAGCCCTCGGCATTCGGATTGGTTACCGTCAGCAGATCGGCCAATGGCGGGCCGGGCACATCACCGCCCAGCCTCACCTGCGCACGCATGGCAACGCCGGTGAGGTCGAGGCCACGGATATAGATCTGGCGCACGGCTGCGCCGTACCGATCCACCTGGATCGGCAGGTATGCGACATTGGCCATGAGGTCTCCCTTAGGGTTCGACGTGCTTTTCAGGGTAGCGGATCGGCGATCCGTCCCCGCCCGGCGGGCTGGATCCGCCGCCTTCGGATGGCGGCGAGCCAGCAACAGGCGTCGTCACCGACCCAAGGTGGTGACGAGCGGGCGTCGTCGAGTTGGAATAGGCATCGGCCGCATTGGTCGTGGCGATGATGGTCACAGCACCGCCCGCGCGCGCCGGGTCGTCGTAATAGAAGAAATAGGTCGTTCCGCTGGTCAGCCCGGCGATCGTCGAGCCGGTCACCGCGACGGTGCGATCCTGATAAACCCGGCTGTGATCGGATATGGTCGCGGTGGCGCTGCCCCCGGCATCCGCTGCGCCGATCATCGCGCCGACCGTATAGCTGGTGGTGATGAGCAACTGCTCGAGGGTCGGCACGGTCAGCGCGCCCGCCGTCACCGGTCCAAGGATACGGCGATCACCGACCAAGCCCCGTACGCGGTAGCTGACGGCGACGTCATAGGCGGTGCCTGGGGTCACGGATGTGATTTCCTTACGCACGACATCCGCGGGCTCAGTCCCTGCCGCTGACCAATCGGTCGCACCGGCGGGGCGGTATTCGAAAACCACGGCGTCGGCATTTGGGTTGCTCACCGCCCCGGTGATGACCAGTGCTGGGATCGAGGCCCCCGATGCCGTCAGCGCCGTTCCGGTCGCCGCCCAGGCATCGGCAGGCGGCGCGCTGGTATCAGGCGGCAGGATAGACAGATCGGGGGTGCGCGGCGGGGTGCCGGTACGACCGAGCGCGAAGGCGTGCTTGCCTGCCGTCTCCGTCCGGCAGGTGAACGTGACACCAAGATCGGCCCCTGAGAGCTCGCGGTTGCGAATGATCACCTGGCGATCGACGAGGTTGGCCTCGGGGATGTCGAGCGTGACGCAGTCGCCTGGCCGGTATCCGATCGCATAGACCTTGGCCGGAATGGTAATCCCGTCGAGCTCGCGACCGTTCATCACGGCATAAACGCCAAGCTGCGCGCCCTGGTCGGCATCCTGCACCAGCGGGAATTCGATCTCCGTCGGGCGCTTTCCGCCGTCAACTGCCACGTAATCGGCGATCGTCAGGGCGTCGAGAGGGACGACTTCCCAGCCATGGCTTTCCAAGCGGACACGGGGGATGACGGTGTTGCGGCGCGTCCGGCGCGAGGAAGAGGAAGGCGCATCGACGTCGCCCATGATGTCGGCCGTGGTGATGGTCCCGATCGACACGCGCGGGGCATTGAAGGTGAATGACAGCATCCCACCGACGACGATCGGCTCGGCACCACCGGCCTGGCAGATCATCTTCAGCACGTCCCAGGTGTTATCGGTGTTGGTCCACACCACCCCGCCGACCGTCCAATGGTTGACGTCGCAAACCGAAGCCCATTCCGCCGCTGCCGCCAGGTCGATGCCCGACACCTTCATCCCGCCGCCGGCGACCAGCTGACCATTCTGGACGCGACCGAACGCCCAGGTCACCGCATGGCACGCCGGGTTGTCGTTATAGACATAGGTCGATTCCTGGCCGATCCGGCAATCGCCGACGCCGCCGGGGATCGACCCGTCCTGGCGCATGTCGTAGACGAACACACCCTCCATCACGCGCCCGCTCTGCGGCGTATTGTTCGGGAACTTCTTGGCCTTGGTGTCGAACCGCAGCGTCCAGAGGTCGGCGGCCAGCCCCGAGAGCTTGGCGCTCGCGTCCCAGCCGGGAAACGGACCGGTCGGACCGGCCAGCGCGCGAACCTCCGGGCAATTGCCGACCTGTTCGTCGAGCCACATGTAACCGTTGAAGAACCCGACTGCCGCGCCCGCCGCGAAAGCGACCGCCGCCTTGTCGACCAAGAACGCCCCGAGGCTCTTCACCGGGCCCAGGCTCCGCACCGTGACCCACGACTCCCGGTCGTTCTTCGATCCATAATACTGGCGGTGAACGACGTTCCCGCCGTTCAGCGACCGGCCGATATGGTACGGGATGCCCGCATCCTTATCGATCTTGAACTTCGTGGCATTGCCGCCGACCGAGCCTTTTGGCGTAACGGCGACGGCTGCCAGCGACAGGACGCCACCGACTGCTCCAGCGATCGCGCCCACGGCAGTAAAGGTGCTGGCCGCTACGCCAGCAAATCCAGCAGCGCCGCTCGCCAAGGTGGCGCCGATCAGCGTGGCCCCTGCCGCCGCGCCGATGCCGGTCGCCACAAGTGCCGCCGCGCCCACGACGAGGGCGGCTGTCCGCAGTGCCTGTGCCATGCCAGCCCCCTGCTATACTCGCCAAGCGCCGACGAATTCGACGGGCTGGAGAATATCTGCGCCATCGAGATCTTCGTGATACCCAAGCACGCGCCCGTTCCCCACGGCCATTGCAATGGCGCCGCCGAACGCTCCCACGCCAGGCAGCATTACCAGATCGGCGGGCAACACCGCGATCGGCGGGATACTGAGCAGACCAAGCGCATCCAGCGCCGACGGCAAATCCGCGTGACCGAGCCGCTTGAGCGCCCGCGCCGCACTAAGTGCGCTCGAATAGCTCCCGGCCTTCGCCAGTCCCGGCTTGTGCCCCATCTTCCGCAGGGCGAAGGCCGCGAGCCGTGCGCAGTCATTCTTGCCATAGGCGAAAGGGACGCCGCGGAAGCGATCGACCGTGGCCTGGGCGGCCTGCTGGCGGCGAAGCATCTCGTTCACTGCAACTGCCTCAGCATATAGTTGGTCAGGCCCGCGCCGCCGCCGGAGCCGATCGTCACGCCGCTGGGCGGGCTTTCGACGCCCCAATAGGAGGTCTTCTCGATCCCCGTCATGTTCGCGAGCCCGGTTTCACCCGGCCATACCGCCTTGTGCCAGCTGTCGGAGAGGCGTGCGCCGACCTCCTGGTCGTGGAACGGTTCGAGCGCGGAAGCGCAGCGCCATTCGACGGTACGGCTCGCCTTGCCGATCCGCAGCCGGGCATAATCCAGCTCGCCTGCGAACACTTGGATGGGTTCGGGCAGCAGCAGGCCGGTTTGCGGATCGATCACCGCCAGCCAGCCATTCACCTCGCCGCCCTGTGCCGTTGCCGCAGACAGGTCGCCCGCCGCCGCCTCGCTGGGCGGGGCGAAGGTCAGCTGCCAATCGGGTGCCTGATCGCCGACGCCATCCTTGATGTTCGAAGCCGCCACCAGCACCCCGAACGGGGATCGCGACCGACGAAGCGCTTGTTGCCCCACATCAGTTCGTATGACCCGACCAGATGCCACAGCGGGTCCTGCCCGGGCATAATGACCTCGACCAGCGGCGCGATCGGATAGCGCCCGCTGCGCAAAGCTGCCGCAACCTGAGGGGTGAGGCGGAAGCTCATGCCCGCTCCGCGATCGAGAAAGTGAGCGGCTTGGTCCGGTTACGCTCGAAACCCGCACCCTTGTCGAAGCCGACCAGCTGGCCTTCGATGTACGGCGCGATGAACTCGCAGACCGAAGCATCGATGGTCAGCGCCCGCAACATCGGCCAAATCGGCACCGCAGCGCGACCATCCGCCCCGGCAATGACGGCGCCCGCCGTCATATAGACGTAGCGTTGCCCATTGTGGATCAGGCTGAAGAATTCCCCCTGATCGAATGCCGCCCGCGCTGGAAGTCCGCGGACGTTCAGCGTCCGCCCACTCTGTTCCGACCCGTCAATGACAGCCGCGAAGCCCGCGCGCCGCCGATTGGGCTGCTGGAAGCGGATGCGGGCATCGTCGGTGGTCGCCTGGAATAGGGCGGCAATCAGCAACCGGCTATCGCTGTCCTGGCGAAGCTGGCTGGTGTTGATGTCGACGGCGAAGCGATCTCCGAGACGCGGAATGGGCAGGCTGGGGCCGCCCAGCGTGCCATCCTGTGTGCCGGAGAAATTAACCGGCCGGATCTGGATATCCTTGATGCGGGTTAGCGGGATCTCGATGCTCATCCCCACCGCCCCAGCTTGCGTTGCGCCCGTGCACCACTCTCGGCTTCACTCATGGCCGCGCCGCCTGCCGCACCGCGGGTCGACGCGATATCAATTCCCTCGGCTACCCAACCTCGCACACTCTCTGCGAGCACCGCGTCGTTGGCATGGATATGTACATGAGTATCGCCGCTCCGCCGGTTGTCATTACCCGCGAGCATCCGGCGAGTTTCGGCGGCAGGATAAATTCGGGTGCCATCGGGCAAGTCAGCGATTTCGCCACCATTTTCATTGACCCAGGTCAGTCCACCGGACCAGCGTGCGCTGCCCGATGCGTTGCGGGGGATCGTGGTCGGGTCGATCTCGCTCCATGCCCCGAGGTCGACATTCGACCGGAGCGCCGAGGCTCCGCCGAACAGCTTGCTGATGTTCCCGAATACAGAACTGAGCGTCGGCATGTCGCTGTTGCCGTTGATCAGGTTCTTCAGGGGGTTGAGCAGTGCCAGCTTGATGAGCTCATTGCGAATGCTGCTCACCGCCGTCTTGCCCAGCGTCTCCCAATCCGACCACGCCTGGGGTGACAGGACATTGTCGACGAACTCCGCGCCATAGCCGCGCAGTTCGTTCATCGCCGCCGCCGTCACCTTCAGCTTGGTGTTGATCGCGTCTTGGGTATCGATCCCGCGCATACGGGCGTCGATGTCCTCCTGCGCCATACCTGGGAATTGGCGGCGGATTTCCTGCTGAGTGCGCAGCTTTTCCAACTCACGGGCGCGGACCTGATCGCTGACCCCCGCAAGTTCCAGTTCACGCTGCGACAATTCCAGCTGGTCGGCCTGCGACCGGCTGGCGTCGAGGATGTAGCGCGCCATCGCCTGGGCATTGTTGGCGCGGGCATCGGCGACCCGCGCCTCGACCAGCGCGGCACGATCGGCGTCGGTATACCGCTTGTCGTCGGCTTCCTTGTTCGCCGCCCGATGCGCTGCCTCCATAGCCTGCTGAAGCGGCGACTTGCTGAGGTCCAGGATGGACGCAACCGTTTCGGCAGTCCGCTGCTTTGTCGCCTCGACCGCCGCAGTGCCGGCGCTGCGCGCCTCTTCGGCATGGGCATCGGCGAGCGCCTGGCGGTATGCGGCGATGGCGCGCGTGATCTCCTCATAGGCTTTGGTCTGGCCTTGTGCCTGGGCGATCACCTGCATGGCGATCAGCGGGCGCAACGCCGCCTCGTCGGCGAGGGTCTGGTTCAGTTGCGCGGCGGTGATCTTTCCTGCCGCAACATTGTCGTTCGCCGCGCGGCGGGCCGCCGTCTCCTCGCGAAGCCCGGCTATCGTCTTGGCGCTGGTCGCGACACCTTCCGACACCTGAAGGTTGAGCTGGTGCCGAACCTGGGCGTCGACATCAATGCCCTTGCGGGTCGCGTCGGTCGCGGCCTTGCGCCGGGCCTCGGCCTCGACCCCGGCCGCGCTGCTCTTGAGATAGGCGTCGGCGACGTCAAGCGCGGCGCGGGCGCTGACCTCCATCGATTCCGCTTCGCGGGCGAGCGTGGCGGCATGGCTCGCTCCGCTATTCGCGGCCTGGGTGCGGGCGCGGTTGCCCTGGGCCAGGGCCTGCGCCTCGACCTGCGCACGGGTCACGACCTCGCCCGACATTTCGATCCGCGCGCGCTCGGACGCCAGCGCGGCCTTGGCGGCGGGCGACTTCGCTGCGGCGATCCTGGCGTCGATCGCCGCCAGCTGGTTGGCCTTCTCCTGCTTGGGAATGAAGGTGTCGATCGCGTGACTGTAGGCGTCGAGCGTCGTGGTCAGCTGCTGGCGCTGCTCGCCCGACACACCAGTGTTGAGCGCGGCGCGCAGGCGACCGGCATTGGCGCGATAGCCGCTCAACTGATCCGCCCCGGTAAACTGGTCGACCAGCTGCTGGCCGCGTGCCTGGGCGGCATTGGCGCGAGCCTGATCGGCGCGGCGGGCCTCCGTGGTCAGCTGCGTGCGCAGACCGGCGATCTGACGGTCGATATCGGCCTGAAACGATGCCGTGGTCGTGCCCAGCAGCATCTGGCCCACTGACGGCCCCAGCGCCCGCTGCTTCTGGAGGTCGGCGATGCGATCCTGCAGCGTCCCGCCCGTGACGGCGCGGTCGATCGCCTTGCCCATCCAGTTCCAGGCATTGGACGCGGAATCGGCGATCCCGTCCCAGGCCCGCTTGAGGAAGTTGGCGTTGTCGGCGGCGCCCTTGAATGCGGGGCCGAGCGCATCGAGCAGCGCGCGCTGCGCGCCGGTCATGTCGTTCTGCTCGACGAGCTTCTGGATATAGTCGGCGGTCGACTGGTTGATGACGCCGTAACGGGTCGCGAGATCTTCCGCGCCCTTGATCGGGTCGGCGAATGCGGCGGCCAGCTGCGATGCGGCGCCCTTCGCGTCCTGCCCGGTCGCCGCCGCAAAATCCTTGGTCAGCGCGGTCAGCCCGACCAGCACACCGCCCGTGATCTTGCCGGTTTCGACGAACGACAGTTCAATCTCGCGCGCTGCTGCCACCGACATATCGCCGGCTTTGGCTGCGGCTTCGGCGTTCGCCTCCAGCGCTGCGCCGGAAAGGCCGAGCATCCGGCCGAACCCATCGACACGGCGTTCATTTTGTCGACCGCCGACGAATAGTCGTACCAGGCACTGGCCCCGAGCGCGGCAGCGGCGGTGGTCGCGCCGAGCGCCAGGCGCGTCGGGGTGAGAAGGTTGCGCACCTTCGTCAGCGCGCCCGCGACGCCGCCGTCATCGGACTGCATGACGGTGACGACGTCGCCCGCCTGCTGCATGAATGCGCGCATCGGGCTGGCCCCGGCCAGCACGCTATCCATGAAGTTGCGCGCCGCCGCTGCGCCGACGATGAACTGCATCCGGTTCAGCCCGAGCGAATTGCTATGGGCGTCGAGCGACTTTGCGGCGGCGTTCAGGCGGTCGCGCGAAATCGCCAGGGCGGCGGCGTGTTCTTTCTCGTTCAGGTCGCCGCGCGCTAGCAGGTTGGCATAGGTCTCCAGTTCGTCGTCATAGCGACGCTGGGCGACGGCGAGGGGATCGAGCAGCGCGCGAATCTTCTGCAAGGTGGCGGCGCGTTCATCCTCCTCCTTCTTGGCGCGTCGTTCGGCCTCTGCCGTGCCGTCAAGTTCGGCCCGCGTCTTCGCCAGTTGCGCGGCATATTTCGCGACAGCCGCGTCCCGCTCGCCGGGGGAAAGCGCGCCCTTGTCGACGAGCCGATCCACGCTCGCGACGCTGGCCGTGTAGCGATTCTGCGCCGCCGCCGCCGGATCGATCTGCCCCCGAATGGCAGCGGCCCGCACCTTATCATAAGCACTGATCTGGCGCTCGGTGAGCGCATCGGTCGCCTTGCCGGCGCGATCGGCGGCCTGCTCTGCGGCCTCCGCGACGCCCGTCATCGAATCCTGCCCCGCCTTCTTGATCTCGGCGAAGTCGTTCTTGACCTCCGGCTTGCCCTCCGTCTTGAGGATGAAGCCGCTGCTACGCATGTTCATCGTCGGCCTCCTCGTCATAGGCACCGGGGTCCGGGGGATCGAGCACGGCGGCCTCGATGCGCGGCAGGATCTCGGCGAGCATCGCGGTATCGGCGCCGCGCGCCGCACCCAGCATCATGATCGCGCCGAAATCGAGACCAAGCGGGCGCGTGGTAAAGCCGTCAGGCGTCGGAATGACAGCGGGTCGGATTTGCGATCCTACCCCTGCGATCACTTGCCAGAGGGTTTCGCCCGCTTCCGTCCGGGCTTCGTGCTGGCGGTAGGGGCACTCGTCGCATCGCCCGAGCTTTTTTGCATCGCAGGAGAGGTGACAGTATCGGTTTCCGGCATCGCCCCCTCCGAAGTGCCATTCGGCGAGGGCGCAAAGCCGTTTTTTTCCGCGTCCAACTGCGTCCAGGGCAGGACATATTCCCGGTCCGCCGCCTCGAACAGACGCGGCTCGGCGATGAAGGCCGAGATGGTGCCCGGCTGCACGATGCCGATATCGTCATCCTCGTCGCTATAGATCACCACGTCATGAGTCGGCTCGATCACCTCGCCATGCTCGTCGACGATCCCGGTCCACGCGAGCAGGTTGTAGCGGATGATCGCCGAGGTGAAGGCATCCCCGGCCCGCTCGACTGCAGCGGGATCGGCGCGCAGGACGTCCGCGACGGCGCGGCGCGCCGCGCGCAGCGACAGGGGCGACGGCTGGGGGTTGAACGTGACGGTGACCGCCGGATGACCCCCGCGCGGGGCAATCAGTTCCTTGGTCACCGGCTCAGGCTTGGCGAGTGCCCACATCAGGCCTGGCCCTCATCCTGGGCCGCCGGATCGCCGGCAACCGACGGCTCGGCGCCATCGGAGGCCTCGGGGGGCACAATCCACTCGATGCGGATCGCCCGCTCCTCCGTCACGGTGGCGAACGCATTGCCTTCGCGCACGAGGTTGCCATCCTCGACGACGAAGCGTGTGACGGTGCCCGCCACGGTGTCAGCGCTGATGACGCGGATGATCTCCTCGCCTGTCGCAGCGTCGACCACGCGGATATTGCGCAGAACCTCGTCGGACGTTTCGCCCGCCGCGATCGCGGTAACAGCGGCGACCAACGCCGCGGAGAATTGCTTTGCCATGCTCTGTCTCCTCGGGGTCAGGCGTAGGACGCGACGTCGTTGACGAGCGTCGTGATCAGCTGCGCGCCGTTCGCGCCCGATGCCTGATAGTTGAAGGTCGCCTGGATGCCCTTCGGGCCGGTCACCTGCCGCTTGGGCTTGGGCAGGAAGACGCGAGGCAGCGTGAACAACAGGCTGCCGCCGTCCTGTGTCCAGCCGAAGGTGAGCCCGGCGGGCAGCTTGGCGCGCGCCTTGGCAAACAGGGTGCCGCGCGGCCCACGCGCCGTGAGCGACCCGCTGGTCATCGCCTTGCCGGGGTCGACGCCAGCAATCCGGCCGTCGGACCGGATCACCTCGACCTTGTCCAGGTTGTTGCTGAACGACAGGTCGGCCGACACGATATCGGCGGCGGTCGCGCCCTCGACCGTAATGTTGCCGACCGCCTGGGCGAAGCGCGGACCGCGCAGCAGCGTCGCCACGCCCGCGATAGACACGGTGACCGGGTCCGTCTCGCCCTGCGCAATCAGCGAAATCGTGGCATTCAACATGCCCGATCGGGACAGCGAGATTTTCAGCGTGTTGACGACCGCGCCATAGTTCGTCGACCAAGACGGTTCGTCCGGGTTGCCCATCTCGACCGACGTCGACGGCAGCGACGACGCGCCCGAGGTGAAAACATGGGTGTACTTGCCGTTGACCGGACCGGTGGTCGTCGGGGGGCCGAAGGTCTGGCGGAGCCAAAAACCGAACGCGCGCAGGTCGACCGGCACGACGATATCACCATCGTTGGTGACGACATCATAGACCGGGTCGAGACCTTCGCGGCCGGTACCGAGCTGATCGTCTTCGATCAGCGCCTGTTCCTCGCCCATCGAATGACTGACGAGCGGCAGCTTGAAAAAGTTGGTGGCGGGGGTCTGGCCATACGACGTCTCGGCGACGGCGTTCATGACCATGTTGATGCCGAGCGGACGGCCCATGGGCTTTCTCCAGATGGTGGCGGTGGTGGGAAGGTTCAGCCCAGCGGGCTGTCGGTCGAATAGGAGACGATGATCGCGAAATCGGCCCAGCCGATGGATTCGGCGCCGGTCTTCTCGATCTCGCCATCGGCAGGAGGCTCGGCGTCGAGATAGATGGCGAGCCCGCCGAGCGTGCGATCGCCCCTCATCACGGCGTCGATCGCGCCGATCATGGTATCGAGCGCGATCTGCGCTGTGACATTGGGCGTCTCATAGGCCGCCATCTCGATCGGGATGCGGTGCTCCCACCAATAGGTCGGCGGGGATAGGTCGACTTCGGGCGTGCCAGGGTCACCGGAACGGACGATCACCATGCCGAGGGGCGATACTCGCGCGGGGCGCGATTCCTCGACCGACATTCCCCGCACATCGGCGCCGGGAAGCGCCTGGGCGATCATCTCCTTGACGGCGGCCAGCACCGCGACGCGCTTGCGCATGGCTATCTCCAGCGAGCGTTGAGGTTCGCGTCGAAGCGCTGTTCGGCCAGTGCGGCAGGCGCGGACATGTCGACCGATTTCGGTTTCCTCACCGATCGGACGAGGCTGAACATGATGACCGCCTGCACTGGCCGGGGATTGCGTGTCCGCCCCTCCCTCTCGCGCTCCGAGGCGTTGCGCCAGGTGCCCGACGCCTTGCGGATGACGAGACCCTTCAGGACCAGATACCCGATCGCTTTGTGACGAACGGACGGCGTCTTGAACCCCTTGTCGTTGGGGCTGATGAATTGCAGCTTGCGGCCGAATTTCGCTTCGACCTCTTTCGGTGTCAGCGCGTTGCCGCTGCGCTTCCGGGGGCAGTCGTCGGTTGGCACCGCCAGAAACTTGCGGCCACCCTGCGCCACGATCATCCGGCCATTGGCATAGCTGTCGATGATCGCCACAGCGCCGCGCCCGTCCTTCGACGGCTGCGCGTAAACCCATCCCGTCGGATCGAGGCTGACTCGGCCGGAGCGGTTCGGATAGGTGACGCCGCGCACGGCATTGGCGAGCCGATCACCGAGACCGGCCGCCCGCACCTGATCGCGAAACGCATTCTTCACCTCGTCGGTGGTGTCGCGCATCGCCTCCGTTATGAACCCGGCGACTTCCTCCTCCAGACCGCTGAAATCGCGCTCGACATCGGCGCGCTTAAGGGAGGGCCGAAGCATCGCTGGGTTCCGCGCCGATCGTCCAACTGAGCCGCTCGACATCGATCATCGGCTCGCCGGTCAGTTCGTAGACATCCTCGCCGACGACTTCCCCGTCGACGATCACGCCGCCGAGGACAACGAACGCGCCCTGCTCGGGCTCGGGGACCTGGGCTCGGAGCAACTGGATGACCGTCACCCTGACGACGATTGCGCCTGCACCAAGCGGTTGCTCTTCATCCTTGCCGCCGAGGATGGCCCGGACGGCATAGGGCGCGCCGGACGCTGGAACATAGACCGCCGCCGCAGAGCCAGGCGCGTTGAATTGCGCGTCCAGCGCTGCGGCGAACGGGTCGACCATTTTAGATCGACGGGATCAGCTTGACCGCGACCGAGGTGTCGCCCGCGAGCGCGCCATCACGGAAAATGCCGATCTTGGTGTTGCCGCTGGCCACGTTGGTGACGTTGCGGTTGGTGTTGTCCCAATAGGCCACCGTCTTGCGCGTGATCGCAACCGCCGCCTTGGGCAGCGCGAACACACCGGTGGTGACGCCGACGACCGCCGCGCCTTGCGCCGCATCGTTCGAGGCGATGGCGAATTCGGCGCCATCCAGATAGCCGTTGCCGCTTGCCAGCGGATAGGGCGCGACGCCCGGCACGTTATGGCCGGGCTGAAGAAAGTTCTTCATGGCTCGTGTGCTCCTTATTCGCCCGCGGCAGCGCGGTGCGCATTGATGGCGGCGATGATGTCCGCCTTCTTGGTGGCCGAGCCGAGGTCCACGCCCTCGTCGGCCGCCAGCTTCTTCAGGTCGGGGACCTGCATGGCGTCGAGGTCTTCGTCATCGCCTTCGTCGCCGTCCGCCACCTCATCGGCGAATTCGGCGAGCCCCAGTTCGACGAGGCGCTCGGCCTCTTCATCTTCGCGAACAGGGATCGGGCCCTCGATCGCGTGGCGAACGGCGCCGGCCACGACGGCGACGGCGACAATCTGGATCAGTCTCATGGTTGGTCTCCATGCTGGCGGTCGCCGCCAGCCATCCGGTCAGGGGAAAGGTCGGGCCGGAGCCCGACCGATCATTGGGTTCAGGCCGGGGCAGCGCCGGGGTTGCGGTACAGGCCGCGACGATCGACGGCAGCGGCGCCGACATCGAGGCGCGCCTTCTCCTCGACACCGTCGACGTCGAAGCCGACGCGGGTCTCGGTGAACAGCTCTTCCTGCCCGTCGAGGTGCGCCAGGACGATGGTGTCGAAGGCGTCCGGCGAGGCGGACAGGTACCACTGGTAGCCGGTGATACGCGACTCGACGACGAGCTGGAGGTTGCCCGGATACGGGTTGACGTCCGAAGTCTTGGCCGCCGCGACCGCCGTCAGGAACGCCTGCGCGGCGACCTTCTGGAGCGGGCCGACGATCAGGAACTCGGGGCGAATGGTCATCGCGCCGCCTTCGTCGTTCTTCTGCTGGAGCATGGCGGTTTCGCCCGCCGCAACCGAGGCGACGGTGATCGCCGAGCCCGACGCGGCGAGGTTGCCCGCCGTGGTCGAGAAGAGCGGCTGGCCGTCACCCATGTTCGGGTTCGACAGCAGCGTGCCATAGACGAGATCCGATTCCAGGTCGGCGGCCTTGCGACCGAACATGGTAGGAATGCGTCCGAACAGCTGCTTGTCGTCGTTGACGATCGCCTGGCGCGTGATCGGGATGATCCGGCCATAGGTCTGCAGGCGATAGGTCAGGCCGGTGTCGGCGATCGCGCCGCGCTGGAATTCGCCATTTTCCGGGACCAGAAGCAGCGCGGGCGCATCGCCCAGGCCGATGATCTGGGTCGGCTTGAAGTCCGGCAGCGTGTCGGTACCGACCCACTGGCGGAAGGTCTGCGGTGCGGCAGCGAAGGCGGCGCGGACCCGGCGGTTTGCCGCGAACGACAGCGCGTTGGCGAAATCGCTGGTGGTCAGCGCGCCGCCGCGCATCAGGCCGAGCGCCTCGCCTGCGATCTGAAGGCGACCCATGCCGCGCATGTCGGTGCCGGTGCGACCGAGATGGAAGCGCGCCATCTCCATCATGGTCATGCCCCGGAAGTCCCGCGCAGCGGCGAGGCGCTGGGCGGCCGGTCGGCTGGGATCGTCGTCCAGACGGTCGTTCGGCGTCGCGCGCAGCGTCACCGCGTCGGCGAGCGCCTGGCGGTAGCTGTCCTCGTCGGTGCCGTGCTGAGCGGCGCGGGCATCGATCGACGGGCGGGTGCGGGCTTCGATCAGCCGGTCGGCGATGCGCTGCTGCATCGACGCCTCGGTCAGCGTGCCGGCCTCCGCGTCGCGGATCAGCTCACCGGCGAAGGTGGTGCCCAATTCCTCGCTGCGACCGCAAAGTTCGAGGATGCGGCTGGCGGCGATCGTCGGCGCGGCCCGCTGCGCCGGGGCGGCGCCGTTGGGCTCGGTGCGGGTATCGCCGTTGGGTTCGACCACGACGGTGGTGTCGGCCGCCGACGGCGCCGCCCCACGGTTGGCGTTGGGATGGGCGACACCGCCGCCCGGCAAACTCCGGTTCATATCGTCTTCCTCGTTGGTGGCGGGTGCGCCAGCCGGGGCTTGAAGGGGCGCTGCCGACCGCACCCCGGCGCTCGGATCGGCAGGAACAGGTACGAGGCTCACTTCGAGCAATTCCCAGCGGGTCGCGGTCCAGGTGTCGCGATCGTCGGTGGATTCGGTGAGCGTCCAGGTACGCACCGCGTACCCGATGGAAATTCCGGTCAGCTCGCCGCGCGACACCATGCCCTCGGCCGCGCGGCCCGCATCGGTGTCGGCAAAGGCGAGCGTACCGACCAACTGGTCATTCTCGATCCACGCCGACACGACGCGGCCAAGCACCGCGCCGATATCCCACTGGTTGTGGGCATTCAGGAACGGGCAGAGGTTGGCGCCGACGCGATTGAGGTCGATCGCCTCCTCGGAGATCGTCAGGAACTCGCTACCGAAATAGCGGCGAACCTCGGCGCCCGACGAAAAGACCGCGTCGACGGTCCGCGCCTGGGCATTGTAGGACGAGGCGTTGAAGGTGGCGGCGCGACTGCCGCGCGCGGGCGGCGGGGCGCCGCGTTGGTGGTCGGCCTGGCTGGGCGGCTCGCGCGTCAGCATGCCGGCCGCGCCGAGCAGGCACGCACCGGCGATCAGGGCGGCCTTTGCGCGGCCCTTGCGCGCGGGGGGCAGCGGTGCGTTCACCGTGTCGCCGACTTGGCGCGGCGCATCGGCAGCGCCCGAAGGCGCCGTGGTCGGCTTGTTCATGAGACCTCCAGGTCAGTCGTCGGCGCGGGCGCGCCGGAGGAGCCGCATCATGGCGCGGCCGAGGATCAGTTCTGGCGATCGGCCACCGGTGACATTGCTGATCGCCTCGCCATCGGCGGGAAGGTCGCCCTTGAAGGTCAGGCCCTTGGCCTTGGCTTTCTCGCGGCTCTTCGCGGTCTGGTCGATGATCTCGTCTTCATCGTAACCGCGCCCCGCCAGCAGGTTCGGGCGGCTCTCCAGCCCGGCTTCCATCTCCAGGATGTCGGCCTCGGCATCGCCGATCCGGTCGATCGATTCGATGGGCGGCGGGGTCCACTGCATGGCGACTTCGCGATCGGGAAAGCGCCCGATCTCGATGCCGAAACCGTGAAACCAGCCCCAGACGCGGTCGAGCGCGATCGGAATGAACGTCAGGAACTGAACCCGACCGATCATCCGGTTGAACTCCAGGCGACCCGCCTTGTAGCTGGAGAAGTTCACGTTTGAGAGGTCGCCGGTCATCTGCTCATAGGTCGTGCCGACACCGGCCGCCGAGGCCAGCAGCGCGATCCGCGCGAGGTCGGCGATGCCGCCCGTCTTGGGCGGGTTGGAGAAGGTGATCTGCTCGCCGTCTTCCAGCTGCTCGATCATGCCGGGGACGAACTCCTCCACCGGCGGCCGATCCGGGTCGCTTTCGGTCGGGATACCGATCGTCGAGCCGGGCCCGACCTCGTCACTGGCGCGATAGCGGAAGCCGACCATGCAGGCCGAGATATTGGCCTTCACGACCTCCGCCTCGATGCCCTCCTCGACATCGCCGAGACGCTTCACGACGCTTTCGTAGATCGAGATCCCGTCCGTCTGGCCGACATACTCGGCATGATAGAGGTCGACGACATCCTCGGCGGGGAAGGAGATGGTTTCGCCGGTCCACCAGCGGTTACCCGGCCGGGTGCGGTTGAAATGGTAGCGGACGGGGCGAGCATCCTCGTCATATTCGATACCGCCCTCGATCCGATCGCCGATCTTGCCGGTGGCGAGCATGCCACGATCAAAGGTCTGCAAACGGACCGCGCTGAGCCCGACGCCCTTGACTAGGCGACGCACGATGAACACGCGACCGTCGCGGAACATGTGCCGAGCCCAAAGCTCCTGAAGTCCGTAAAGGTCGAGGCGACCGTTGAAGTCACAGACCTTGATCCAGTCCGCCCACGCCTTCTTCAGCGTGCGCGATCCGCTCGGTATGCCTTTGATGCCCCAGCCGACGAAGCTGTTGAGCAAGGCGTTCATCGCCTTCCGCGCGAAAGGGTTCTCGGCGACTAGCGTCAGGATTTCCTGCCGGCTGACGAACTGGCCGGGCCGCGCATCGTTGGGCTTGCCGGTGTTCACGCCCCAGGTGCTGCCACCGCTACCGACAAAGCGCTTGCCGCGCTTGGGCGGGGCCGCCCGGTTGAGGAGCTTGCGAGCGTGCTGGCGCCGCAGCCCCTTTTCCGGGCTGGCCCAGCCGACGAGGCGATCGACGATATTCACCGGCAGCGCCCCACGCGCCCGATGATGAGGCGACGGCTGTTGCGGGTCGCGGCGTTACCGGCCTTCGCGACATCGCTGCGCATGAGGTTCAGCGCGACGAGCATCGCGTCGAGGTTCTGATATTCGGTGCTGCGCCCATCGGCGAAGGTGACCTTGCGGACACCGCTGCCGATCGCGGCCTGCATCGCGTCGACGTCGGACTGCGTGAACGCCATCAGCGCTTCCCCGAATTGATCTGGCGACGCCCGACGCGCGCGAGCACCTTGTCCTGCGCAGCGTGAACCAGTGCGCGGAACTCGGTCTGATCGTCGGCGTGCTCGATCGGCAGTTCCAGATAGGCGTTCCACGCCACCGCGAGGGCATTGACGACGTCCGCCTCGGCACGGGTCATCACGAACGGATCGTCCATCACGACCTCCTTTTCATCCAGCCAGCCCCCTTGCGCGAGCCGAACTTGGCTCCGATCCGCGCAGGCTTGGTCGGTGGTTTGGCGGCGGGCGGCTTCTTCTTAGCCGCGCCGGTGTTTTTCGATTGCGGCGGCGGGTCGGGCTCGGCGACGATCGTCGCCTTGATCACCTGATCCCATTGCCGCGTCGTCCAGCGGTCCACGCCGAGGCTAATCGCGATGGCGCGGGCATAGACCGCGTTATCCAGCGCCTCGTTGCGGTCCCGTAGCTTTTCCCATTCGCGCCGGACCATGCCGTTGCGCATCTTGATCATCTTCAGCTGCTCGGCGACGAGCTGCTTGACCAGTTCGTCGGTCATGCCATCGGGCAGGAAGACATAGCCGTCAGGATATTCGCCGCCGTCGACCGGCTTCTCCAACTGGATGTCGCCGTATAGCTCCAGCTTTAGCATGGAGGTGCCGACGGTCCAGAGCCGGACGCCGCGCTTCAGCTTCTTGCCGCCGATCGACATATCCATCCAGGATGGACCGGCGATGGCCTGGGCGGCGGCGAGCGAATGGCGACCCTTCAGGGCCATGGCGAAACCCGGATGCCGCCGAGCCCAGGCATACACCGTCATGGTGTTCTCGCCGTCGCCGGAATCGACGCCGCAGCGTGAAAGCCGAAGGCGGCGACCATCGGCAGTCACCCATTCGCGCGCGACCTCTCGGTCGAGCTTCTCCCATGTCGCCGCGTCGGCAACCGCCCCGTCAATCTCGATCCGCTCGACGAACGCGCGTTGGCGGCGCGGACCGAATGCCCAGATATCGAGATCGATGCGGCCACCGCCGCCGCGCTGGACGTCGGCCGATCCGACCAGGATGCCGGTCCAGGATGGCGGGGTGCCGATCTGCATCGCCTTCTCCCGGCGATCGTAAAGGCGTTGCCATTCCGGGGCCTCGCCCTTTTCGGCCCATGCCTCGCCAAGCGACTGATTGACGAACGTCCGAAGGAGGTTCGGATCGTGCCGGACCTCAAGGAACTCGCGCGCGATCTCCAGCCATGCCGCGCCGGGGTGCTGGCTGTAGGCGGCCCAGATATGGAAGGACCGGTGCCGGGGGAAGGCGGCGGGATTGTCGGCCCGCCATTCGCCCTGCTCGTCCATCCACGGCTTGTGTTCTTCGTCGATCTCGCAGCCGTTTTCGCACTGGTACCATGCGCGGGTCGGTGCGTGGCGTGGCTCCCACCGGATACCTGCGCCGGTTCCGTCGCCGAACACCAGCTTCTGCATGTGTCCGCATTCGGGGCACGGCACATACCGATATTCCTGGCTGCCCTGTTCGAACAGCCCGTCGATCCGGCTGAAGCCTTTGACCTTGGGGGTCGAGCCAGCAGCGCGGAAGCGGCGTGGCGATGTCAGGTTGCGCTTGAACGCCAGTCGGGCCGGGTCGCCTTCCTCCTTGGCGGCCCACGGGTACCCGTCACATTCCTCCAGGAACACGTCATCTGCGGTGACGCGCCGGAATTCCTTGGGGCTGTTTGCACCCTTGATCTGTATCCAGCCGCCTTTGTAGCGTTTGGCCCGGATCTGGTTGTCGGCGTGGCGCGGTTTGAACGTCGCGACCTCGCGGACGATCTTCCATTGCAGGACCGGATCGAGATCGTCGCGGCTGAACTTCTCGGCATCGTCGATGGTCGGCTGGTAGATCAGCGTGCGCGCGGGATCGTACCGGATGCGCCAAGCGACGAAACATTGCAGGATGGTCGAATAGCCGATGCGGCTGCTCTTCCGAACCGAAACCTGCTCGGTCTCCGGGTCGGTAAAGGCGTCCGCCATGTCCGACTGGAACGGGAACGGCCGAATGCGCCGCCCATCGTCCGTCCGGCCATGATCGCGCATGAACTCGGACAGCTTGGGCTTGATCCGGGGCTTGAAGATGCTGAGCCATTCGCGGGCCGCCGCCGCGATCTCCGCGCCGACAACCTGAATGACCGAGGGTTCAGCCCTCTTCTTCGTCCGAGGGCTCTTCCTCATTCAGGCCCCCGCCTCTTGCCTCCTCGACGCGCGCCACGGTCAATTCTTCCAGGGCATCGTTGATGGCGGTGTCGATTCTGGCGCGCAGCTTGTGGTCGCCGTTCGCCACCTCCAGCCCGATCTGCTGCAACCGGGTGACGGCCAGCGCGATCACCGAGACGACGGCGCCGGACATATCCGGCAGCGACGCCAGTTCCCGGCGGCGCTCCGCATTGTCCATCGCCTTGCTGTCGGCCTGCTCCTTCTTGAGCCGGGCGCTTTCGGCATCGAGGTCCAGCGCGTCCTGCGCGCCTTCGATCCCGTATCTGCTGGCCGCCCATGCCTCCAGGTGTTCAAGCAGGGTGGAGCCGTCGGGCGGCAGGTCGCCCTTCGATCGAAGCTCGCCGATCCAGCGGCTGGAAACGCCGAGGATGGCCGCGATCTGGGGCCGGGTGGGCTCTTCGAGGTTGATTTCCACCACTTCCCTCCCCAAGGGGTCATACTTCCCTGTCACAATGACCAAAAATGGCGGTTTTCTGCGGGTTTCAGCGCCGACAGGGAGGAAGAACTATGCGACTTTCTCGTGGCTAGACGGAAGTCGCGCCTTTGCCCCCCGTATAGCGAAAGGGCAGGGAAGGACCCAAAGGGGGAGCGATAGCCCCCCACTAAAAGTCCTGATACGATAGGCTTATGTCAGGATTGTCATTCGCCGAGTTCCCCGGCCGCCGCTTTTACGAAGCTTTCTGGGACGAAAGCGAACAGGTGCGCGGATATCGCTCGATAATGGATTTCAACGGAAACGGTCATCCGTTGGCAGACCATGAAATGTTCGCAGTCCGTATCGGCGACGGAGCCACACCGGCAGAAACCGCGTTCGCACACGATATAGTGCACGGACGTCCACCTTTCGACGGACACGTGATAATTCAAGCAGAAGATGCAGAATTCGTCGTGGGCCGCTATCGTGGTCGATTGGACCAGTTCAACATGCAAAAAAGAAAGAGCCGCTAACCCTCTTGGGCGCGGCTCTTTCAACTACCGTCTACATCTCACATAGCTGCGCAGTGGTCAATAGCGTAAGCTGGCTCTCGACGTCTAAATCATGAACTGCTTAAGATCGCTCATCAGGCTTTTTCACCAACGTCACGCCTCAACCAATATGGCGGAAACGATATTTTCCAGCTCCAGTTCGATGGCTCAGGGTGCACAGGTTTATCGATCAAGCTAACGGCGTGATCCCATGGAGCCTTAAAAAGGTAGCCTGTTGATGCCACCATTAGAATGACCTGGATCGGATAGGTTTCAAGAATTGTAGATCGGCCGCCATCTGCATCGACCATGGCCTTTACGGACGGCGATATTTCGCCGAGCCCTTTCGAAATGTACAGGAGAAGCCCTATCGATAGGAGCGACAACGCTAGGCAGGGAAGGTGCAATGAATAAGCCTTCAAAAGGCGCTTCCAAGTGCAGCTTACCCAAGCACTCGCGATAAAAAGCGTTATCGATATCAGAAGCGAAGCGACACCAAGCACGAACCCAGATCCCGCCATCGGCAGGGCGTAAATTGGAATAACCCAAATAGATAACCACGCTAAGGGCAGAGCTAGGGTCAATGAGACAATTACCATCTCACAGAGCCCGACCCATATGTCGAACCCCTCTCGATCATCATCCTTCGGCCCGCTATCCTGAAAATCCTGTGCGCACATAACCACTTCCTCCCTCTCACCGTATTGCAAGTGACAGGACGAGTTTTGATTAAATTATCTGGTTAATACGGGCCGTCACGTCTCACAGCCCCCGCCACATCGCAATAAGGCTGGCCGTGAACGCGACCGTCGTCTTGGCCGCATCGACCGCTGACCTGGCATTCGTGGCGATCCGGGCACCCGCGACACCAGCCTCTTCGTCGAACCGACAGACGTTTTCGTAAACGTCCCAATACGGCCGGGGCATGCGATCCTTGTACCGCTGCAGTTCGTCCAGTGCCTCCTGCTGCGACATACCGTCGACGTGCTCGTCCACAACGTCACGAGCCAGATCGAGCGCCCGCAAATGGCCCTCCGCCCTCACCCACAATCGCTGCGTGTGACGAATGGCTCGCTGCTGAGGTTCGCCAAACAGGCCCGCCTTGTCGCCACTGATCCAACGATCGACCGCCGTACCGCCTCGGTTGACAAGCACGGTGTAGGTTTTCTGCCGCTCGCCCAGCTCACCACTGAGGTCGACGATCTTGGCCAGCCCTAGATTACCAATCTGGGCGTCCGGTACGCCGCAGGCCTTCGCCAAGTCAGCAACCTGATCACGCTCGGTTCGCACGGCCCGACGGACCTTCGTGCTCACCTGCTTTTTCTTCGCCTGCCCCATAAAACCCGTCCCTAACGCAAAACTCAGCACACCCCGGAAGTCGGTCGATCAGACACCCCCCGGCTATCCCGTCGAGCGAAAATCTGAATAATTACAAGCAATTCCGTTCAGGTAGCGGAACGCCGCGGCGGCGTAGAGCATTCCACCCGCCACCCGTTTCTCAGAGGGAATTGAACATGAAGATCGCAACTTTGCTGGCCGCCGGGCTGGCCTTTGCCACCCTCGGATTGGGCAGCGCAGCCGATGCACAGCGCCGCGAACCAGGCCCGCCCCGCGGTCATCACGCAGACGCCGGCCGGCATGGTCCTGCGGCTCATAGGCCAACTCGATACGCCCGCCATGATGGCCAGCGTTATCGCGGTCGCAGCCACTATCGTCAGAAGCGCTGCCGCGTCGAATACAGCCATCGCGCCCATCGCCGTATCCGCGTCTGCCGGTGAGTACCCGAGGGCGTGGCGTGGAAACCCGCGTCGCGCCCTCCCCTCGTTCGGGCTTGGCGACCCGGTTATGATCGATCGAAGTTCCCCGCTCAGGCATGCTGAACCTCCGGCTCCGGCAGGCAGATCGCCCCGTTGACCATCCGGGCCAAGACCTCAGGCGGCGGCCCTGGCAAGTCCATCCGGCGGTAGCGCTCGGCACGGGCATGGCTGATCGCGGCAGCGTCGGCGGTGTCCTGGATCCGCGTTCGCCATCGCCCCTCGATCCACGAGACGGGATCGGCTCGACCGCCAGCGCTGACCAGCGCTTCCCGCGTCGCCCCCTCCCCGTGAGCCTTGCACCACTTCGCCACCAGCCCCCTCGCCGCCCTGGCCGATTGCCCGGACTGGGTCAGGAGCTTCACCCCCTCGTCGAAAACGACTTTCCGCAAATCGACTGGCGGCGCGTCAGCGCCCTTTCCGATAGGAAAGGTATCTCCATCCTCCATCTGGCGAGCTTTTTCCCCACCAGTGGGTAACTGGTTCCCCACCGGTTCCGAACCGCTTCCCCCCGAGTTGCGAACCGGTTCCGAACCGTCGCGCTTTGAACGCTCCTCGGTTCCGACCCAGTTCCGAACCGATTCCGTCTGCGGATAGGACGAGTTCGGCTTCTTAGGCCGTTGATATTGGCAGAAATTCCGGACCGCACCGAACGTGCGTCCGCTGACCTCGTAGCGCATGATGCAACCGGCCTGCTCCAGTTCGGCCAGCAGGTCGCCTGCATCGACACCATCGGCCGGCAGGATGCGCATCTTGAGTTTGAGCGGCGACCACTCGAACGAACCCATGTCGTCGCACTCGCCCCACAGCCCCATGAAGAAGAGCCGGGCGAAGGGTGTGAGCGACACGAAAGCCTCATCCGTCCAAAGGCCCGGATGCACGGAGCGAATACGAGCCATTACATGGTCTCCGATTGATGATGGGATGAATAGAAGTCGCTGCCACGCACGGCGGCGTTGGCACCGAAGAAATAGCCCGACGCCTTGCCGGTCGGGCCGCTGCGCCGCTTGGGCACGAGGAATTCGATCTTGCCGCGCACGGCTTCCATGTCCGTCCGCCAGGTCTCGTATTTCGACCCGAACTGATCCTCGGGTTCTTCGCGACGGAGATACTCCTCCTCACGGTAGACGAAGACGATCAGGTCGGCGTCCTGCTCAATCTGGCCGCTGTCGCGCAGGTCGGCGGGGATCGGCCGCTTGTCGGGCCGACGCTCGACGTCACGGCTCAGCTGGGCGACGGCGATGACGGTCAGGTTCTCGTCCTTGGCGAACTGCTTGATGCCCATGCTGACCTCCGAGGCGTGCTCGTAAGGCGACATGCCGCGCCTGCTGTGGGTCATGAGTTGGAGGTAATCGATCACGACCAGTTCGAGCTTACCGCCCTGAGCCTCCAGCCGACGCTTGTGGCGCCGTGCCTGGCGGATGAACCGCTGCAGCGTCAGGCCCGAGCCGTCGTTGATCTCCAGCGGCATTTCGGCCAGCCGGCGCTGGGCACGACGTATCGCCTCCATCTCATGGGAGCGCACCGTGCCGTCGCGGACATGCTCGTACGGAACACCGCCACGCGGCGAGAACGTCATGTCGGCCAGGATGCGCCGCGTCAGCTCGTCCGCGCTCATCTCCAGCGAGAAGATCAGCACCCCGTGACCACGCGCCGCCGCGCCGATCGAATAGGAAGTGACGAGCGCGGTCTTACCCATGCCCGGTCGCCCACCGACCACCACCATGTTGGTCGGACGCAGCACGCCGACCGCATCGTCGAGCGAGCCGATGATACCGCAGCGGACACCGACGATCGGCTTGCCGAAGCTATCGATGACGCCTTGGGCATAGGTACCGACCGGGGCCTGCCGGATCGTCGTGTCATCGACCATCGACCCGACCGCTTCGTCGGCATTGGCCACCAGTTCCTCGCGGGGCACGCTGAGGTCGCGGGCGGACATCACCACGTCCTGCAACCCGGCGACCAGCCGACGGCGCGCCGACAGCGCCACCACCTGCTCGAAATAGGCCTTGGTACGCTCAATCGGGCCAGCGTTCAGCGCGGCGGCCGACAGCACCTTGAACAGGCGCGGCCAGCCCTCGTCATTGGCGAAGTGGGGCGCAAGCATCACCGCGTCCACCGCCGCCCCCGACGCCGTCCGCTCCAGCATCCGGGCATAGACCTGCCCGTAGAGCGGCACGGAGAAGTCGTTGGGCCGACACCGATCGGCGCACAGGTCGATCAGCGAGTTGTTCGCGATCAGGTCACCCAGCAGGCCCAGCTCGGCCTCGGGATTGCTCAGCGGGTTGCCCTGCTCGGACGCGGCGAACTGGGGGTCGAACATGCCGCTCATGCCCGAATCCCCCGCAACTGGTCGTTCCAGTCCTTGAAGCCCTCGGCAGGCCACATTGTGCGAGTTGCATAGCCACGCTCGGCCAGCTCTTCCTCGGCCTTCGCAACGGCAGCACGGCCCGCCGCGTCATTCTGCCCGGCGATAATGATCGTTACGATACGCGGCGGATATTCGACATGCGGCATCAGCGCGGTGCCCAGTGTCACCCACACCTCCCGGTCCATCTCCTGCGCCAGGCTCAGGCCATCTTCAGGCCCTTCGGTGACGATCAGCGTGTCCGAGACACTGTCGATATCGGAGTTCAGCCGCAGCGCGCCGCCCTTCACCCGCCCCAGGCTGCGCTTCGGCTTGGCCATGCCCGCCTTGCGCCGCCCGCCATCGGCCAGGAAGATGCGCTGCAGCCCGACCAGCTGATCGCCGCCATCGACCACCGCACCGACCAGCGCAGGCAGATCCGGCCCGCATTCGCCCGTGTCGTCGTCATACCAGGCCGGGGTCATCGCAAAGCGGATGCTGTGTGGGATCGGCATGACGATGCCCCGCCCGCGCAGGTAAACCTCGGCAGGCGTGCCGGGCGCGGGCATGGCCTTGTCCCACACGCCCTGCGCCCGCTCGATCGCCCGGCGCCGGGTCGCTTCATCCTCGGCCGCCGCGATGGCCCGCTGCGCCGGATCAACGCCGGGCAGGTTCGCGGCGCCCAGCCAGCGCAGCGCCTCCATGAAGCCCAGCCGCTCGGTGTTCATGACATAGCTGACGAGATCGCCCGACGCCCCGCAGCCGAAGCAATGATAGGTGCCCTTGGCGTCGTTCAGCTGCATCGACGGCGTGCGCTCATTGTGAAACGCGCACAGCGCCCGCATCTCGTTCCGGCCGGCGCGCGTCACCTTGCGGGTTCGCGCCACGATGTCGCTGATGTTGTAGCGCTGCTTGGCCTCGTCGACGACGCGCCGGAACTCCGCTTCCTGTTCGTAAGTACGACGGCGATTCACGACACGCCCCCCTTCTCTTCGGCGATCATGTTCAGCCACAGCGTGGTCAGCCGGTGTACCCGGCGGATCAGCACCTCATGCGGCACCAGCTCCACGGCCTCGGTCAGCCCGTCCGCCTCGATCGCGATCACGGCGGGCAGCAGCGTGGCAAGCGTCAGCGCCGCCTTCTCGTCCCCCGTGCAATAGGCTCCCGCATCCGCCCAGCGCCCGCCGACCAGCGCCAGCAGCGGATCGGCGAACCGCCCTCCCCACTCCCGGCACCCGGCCAGGAAGGTCGGCAGGTCGAGCGGCGAGGCGGTATTGGCATAGGCCGCCGCCCGGTCCTCGGACTTGCCCAGCACCCGGCCGATATCCGCCCAGGTCGCGGCGTCCTCCGTCTTGATCGCGGTCAGCGTGGCGTTCTGGGCATCGACCGCAGACGACGCGGAAAAGGTGCGGCGACGCCCGTGGATGTGCGGTGCGGTCATCGCGCACAAGCTCCGGCATGGGGAAAGACAAACGAGCACGCGCCGACAACCGGCTGACCGCGATCGCGCTGGCGAACCTCGTCGCGGCGATCGTCGACACCATGCGGAACACGGACCTGCCCGACGATATCGTTCGCCACTTCATCGAAGAACTGGACCGGCTGAACACGCTCATGCTGCCACCGACGGGCGCAGGCGCGTTCATGCATTTCGTCACCGATGTGCTGCGCGGTGAGGTCGCGGCCAATGATTGAGACGGCAGGAATCGCAGATGGCTGGACGCCCCCTGCCCTACGGCTATCATGGCGCCCGCAATCCGCAGATGGAGGCAGGGCGATATGGCCGGACGCAGGTACGAAGGCAGCGGCGACGCCTTTCTCGGGGATCAGCCGCTCGGACGCGCCGATCTCTCGTTGGTTGGACTGGAAACAGCGCGCGGCCGCCAGGCCGACGGCGCGATCGTGTTCGAAGACAGCCTCGAACATGAGATTATCGGACGCGCACTCACCTTCATTTCTGATGATGGCTATGGACCGTTCGAACTGGTCGTTACTGCCATCCGCAACGGCCGAACCACTGTCGCCTCCAACGGCGCCATGCCGTGGTGGCCTTGAGGAACTGGAATGCTCGACCCCGATATGCGCGTTCAGGCGGCCACCGGCAGCGAAGCCACCGTCGCCTTCGCCCTCTTCCAGCACATCGCGGACAAGGACCCCGGCTCCGTCGCCGCGAAGGACGATGCGATCTCCGTCTTCCGCGAGTGCATGGCTGCGGTGGGTCGAAGTGGCTCCGTCAGTCACGAGCCGCGACCGATCCGGCTGGGTGGGGATGGGACGACCTCATGATGGCGCCCAAAGCCCGAATTTCGAAAAAGTCGTTCGGCGTTACGGCGCCATTAGTAACCTTTGAAATTGCAATCAGCGTTTCGGCTCGAGGCCGTCTCGTACCCTTCGCATACCTTTCCACGTTGCGCCGGTGAGCCGATCCGATCAAACGCGCGAAAGCGGCGTAGCCAATACGGTGCTCATTCAGATAGTCCTGTAGCGTCATACAAGGAGGTGTAGCCTATGTCGGCTACAGAAGACAACTCAACAAACGTATTCAGCTCATTTGACTATGAGGATTACGGTGATCTGGACGCTCAGGGCTTCGTTGAGCTCCAAGAGGCCGCGCAAGACGAGGTGCTTGATTCTGAGCAGAGTGCTGGGTCACGGCTGAAAGCACTACGCCAGAAAAGCAAGCTATCCCTCCGCGCGTTGGCCGCCAAACTGGGCGAAGATGTTCATTTCACCACCATAGCCAAACTTGAGACCGGCCGAATGCGCCTCACAGAGGCATGGGCTAATAGACTTGCATCGGCGCTTGATGCGCATCCTGCTGAAATGCTTGCTGAGGAGGGATCGGTCGGCGCAGCCCGCAAAATACCGGTTTACGACGCTGAAGACATTACGTTCGTTGACGGCACCTTGTCACTTCCTGACATGGCTGGCGAAATCTTAGCCACGAGGGGCAGCACAAAAAGCTTCGCACTTCAAATCGAATTTCGAATGCACCTCCCAAATGTTCGAGGATTTGTGCAGATCGATCCCAATCTGACAGCCGTCGAGATCGGAAAAACCTACCTGCTCTGGTATGACAATGACTTGATCATTGCTCCCTTTTTAGATGGCCCGGCCCGTTTCAAACCGTGGATTTCCAAGGAAGATGCTCCCGATCTGCTCGTAGGCGCATCACATTTCACGGTGCTCGGACAGGCCCTCGAGGTGCATGCCAAGCTGTAAATGTAGCCTATTTAGGATACACACGACTTTACGGCGTAGCCTTTATGGGCTACACAATGCGCATCACCTGATCGCCTACGGGCCGAAGACGGTGATGCAGGCCAGATAGCGCGCTCGCCTCGGCAGCCTCCGCCCATCTCCTGCTCGAATGCAGCGGGGGACCATCCCCCGCACGACCAAGCGGGATGGTTCCCGCAACATGCAGGAGATGCCAGATGGCTACGCTACCGATCGATCCGACTTTCGCACGCCAAGCGCCGTACACGTCCAAGCCCAACATCCGCGTCGTGTTCCTGCCCGGCCCCGCCCAGACGGCGATGGCTGGCGAACTGGCGAAGCTGCCTGCCGAGACGCAGGAGGCGACGCTGGAAGAGCTGGAGATCGCCGCCCTGGCCCGCGACGTGATCGCGCTCGCCAAGACCCGCCTGTCGACGGCCATCTATCCCGCGTTCCTCCGCTGGGCTGATGCGGCTTTCCTCTGCCACATCTCCGATGACATTCCCGACGAGGAGAACGAGCGCCGTCTCGCCGCCGCAGACGAGGCGCTCAATGCCGTACATGCAGTGTCGTCAGTCACGGGAAGCGACTACACCCTGAAAACATACTTGGCAGAGGTCGAAGCCAAGCGCGAAGGCCTCATCTCGCTGGACGGCAACGGAAGCTTCAACTGGTCGGCGGACAACGTCGAGTTGGTCAGGAAGCTCGACGCGTTTGTGGACAAGGCCTTCGACCTCGGTGACAACTCGTGCTGCCTTTCCGTGCCGATCTGCAATGCGGCCCGCCAGCCGTTCCTCGACGCGATCGCTGAGTTGCCCGAGCCTGCGCCAGTCGGCAGCGACTTTCGGAGCGCCCTCGACGGCTCGCACCTCGCGAACCAACGGTTCAATAGCCTGCCGAAAGACTACGAAGACACACACCCGGCGGAATACGAGATCGAAGCCGATCTCGTCTGCGACGCTAGCGAAATTGCCGATAAGGCAGTCCCCACATCGTGGACCGAATATCTCGAGTTGCTCGATCATATGTCCTGCAAAGGCCAGATGTTCGTGACGAAGGAGAACGCAGCACGCCTCCGCTGTCATGCTGATCGCCTGCTCTCCGTAGCGACTAACGGCGATGGCTCCTTTATGCAGGCCGACCAGAACATCCTCGCCGCCTTCAATGGCCTGCGCCGTGAAATGCGCGAGTCCTACGATCGCGACGATATGACCCCGGCCGAAGAAGACACGTACTTCGCGCGCCTGAATGCCTACGAGCACACGCTGACGGAGACCCGAGCCACAACGATCGAAGGCGTCATCGCCAAGATGCGGCTCGCCTTCGGCAGGTTGAACCAGGCGGCATGGTCGGATCACGCCTTGATGGACCCTGCAATCGCCGAATTCCGCGAGGGCCTGCAAACGGCCGATCCGTTCGAGCGGATGGCCTGGGGCGCGATCGAGGACCTCGCCCGCATCGGCGGCGTCAACCTGTCGGAGGCACGGGCATGACCGGCATGTTCGATATGAACTGGCGGATGTCCTATCCGCTGTCGCGGATCGCCCGGATCACGCGAACGGACAAAGCCCAGATCGGGGGAATGGCCTATTACGTCCTCCTCGAAGGGGAGGAAACCTCCGACGAGATCTCGCAACACGCCTATTCCGAGATCATGGCGCACCCCCTGCAGCTTATGCCAGCCCAGCCGGGGATCATGGCCCTCTCTGCCTGTGTCGAAGACGGCATATCCGAGGTTTCCAAAACGCCCGTCATCGCCTGGGCTCTATGCTTCGACGGGTCGATTCGCATCGTCACGCCCATGGGTGTCGATGACGGTCGTATGTGGAAGAATGGCTGGGGCTATGTCGAAATGCCGGACGGAACCGTGCACGCGGTGGGCGACCTCGACTATGTCTCGTTTCCGTCGGTCGACGCTTACCTGAAGCACGAAGTCGACGAGCAGCACCAGCGGGCCGAGCATCGGCGGAGCGCCGCCGAATACCAGCAGAGCAGGGAGGCCACGGCATGAGCCGCGACATTCCAATCGCCGACGCCATGCTGTGCTGGACCGGTGGTCGCCATGGCGACACGCCAGCCTGCAAGGTCGTATCCTATCCCGACGAGATCGGCCTTTCAGACGCCTACCTCTGCACGGTGGGCGCATGCTTCGCCAACTGGGACGCCAAAGGCGCGATCGGGCAGCAGCTGCAGCTTATGATCGATGCTTGGCACATCGTCGCGTTCGACAATGTGCCGGTCGACATGGTGCATGAGGCCCTGCTCGTCGTGCCGGAGTATCGGTCGATGTTGGCGGATGGCTGCCTTCCCCCGCGCTACCTCCACGAAAGGGCATAGCACCATGGCTTGCTCCTCCTGCCTGCACTTCGTCGAAGGCGCGGCGGCCTCATCCGAGGTCGATCCCGCCGATCGTCCGAAGGTCGTTGTCCTGAAGCACATTGTGCCGGGACAGGGCATCTGCCGCCGCTATCCGCCGCGCTGGGTGCCGGACCTCGACATGCAGAACACCACGTCGGTGTTCCCCTATGTCCACCGCGACCACGAATGCGGCGAATTCAACAGCCGGATGCCGCTGTGACCGCCGCTCGACTCAAGAAGGGCCAGGGCACGGCCAACGAACGACGCTGGCTGATCCAGGGCTACAAGCTGGGTCGGGTGCAGGCGGAGGAGATTTGTCGGGAGATGGGGCGCCGCTCCGATCGCCGGACAAGCGAAGAACGGGAAGCTGGCGTCCGCGCCAGCTTCACCACCCGCACGCTCACCGCCACGGCCAACCGGATCAGGATGATGTCCCGGCCGGAGGATATCGCCGCAGCGCTGCTGCCGGACGATCCCGTCAGCGAGCCGGTCCTGCCTTGCGACCTGTGGCTGCCCCCGGCCGATATGCTGCGCGCCGGAACGCCGATCGCGACCCTCGCACAGGAGCTGGCCCAACCCGGCCGCCCGCGCACCTTCCCGAAAGGAGAGGCATGATGTCGAACTCCTGCGAACAGAGCTGCGCGACCTGCCGCTGGTGGCAGCGCATGGGCGCCCGCCTGTCCAACGCCATCCGCGATCCCGGCGCGGCGGCCGACACCGGTACCTGCCAGGTCCGCGCGCCCAGCGTTGCCCAGGCAGCAGGCCCCTTCCCCGTCTCGCTATTCCCCGTGACGCACGAAAGCCGTCATTGCGGGGAATGGAAGGCCCAGATCGTTGGCGGCCCCGACGGCGGCGAGCGAGGGGATAACGTTATCGCCCCGATCCGGCGGGTCGCATGAGCGGTACTGTAGACCGCAGCAAAGATAACCTCCTGCGCTTCGCCGACGTAAAGGCGCGGACGAAGCTCGGGCGCACCACCATCTATCGCAGGATTGCCGCAGGCACCTTCCCGCCTTCCATTCGGATCAGCGTCGGACTGGTCGCATGGTACGAGAGCGACATCAACGCCTGGGTAGCCGATCCAATGGGATGGAGACGCCCTGAATGAAGAAGGGGGAAGCGGTGGAGCGCTTGGTCCGCATGTCCGAGGTGCTGGAGCGCACGCGGCTGTCTCGGGCGACCATCTACCGAAAGATGGCGCGCGGCGAATTCCCGCGATCGGTGCAGATCGGGGTGAACTCCGTCGCATGGCATTCCAGCGACTTCGAGGCGTGGCTGCGCGAGCCTATGACGTGGCAGGCGGTTGCTTAGGAATGCTTGTAGGCAAAGGGTCAGGCCCCACGCACCAAAAAAGCGGCCCGAAGGCCGCTTAAGAGAGTTTACCCGTCTTTGCGCTTTGCCGTTATGCGTCGGCCAGTGAAGGCGCTCGCCATTTTTTCTCGTGTCTGGCGAACAACCTCTCCCATCGGATCGGGCGCCGCACGCACCGGCACCGGGCGGACGTCCTGGCGAACGAGGACGTCGAGACTGCATCTCATATCCATATTTACGCCTCCTCTGCTTGCGAAATTTGGTCGCGCATACGGTCGAAGTAGCGACGATTCAACTCCTGCGGGAAATAGTGTTTCCGCTTCACCCATACAAATCCGTCGGCTTGGCTTATCACCGCGCAGTCGATCGGGCCGCCCACTGTCTCCATGCCCTTGGTTACGCGGCGCTTTATGGAGGTCAGGTTAACGAGCGCCTCGGCCATTCGAGCCATTTCGGGCTTGGGCATAAATTCGACCATGCCCTCAATGTCCTCTTCCGACTGTTGCCGGATCGCATCGAACGCCTGTTCGCGGAGTGCGTCAAGGAAAGCCTGTTCCATGTCGACCATGTCTTCAGCTGTCTGATCGCGATCCATATCGTCCATCACCAAGTTCGACAGCGTTTGCTCCCGGATGGATGGGATAGAACGTTTACAAAAATCTTCGATCTTTCGCTCAATTTCGTCATCAAGCCCATAAAGGAAACGCTCGACCATTTCCTTTTGTGCGAAGGGTATAACTTTAGCCTTTACCCCGCCACGCCTGACATCGACGTCATTCGTCTTAAAAACACGCAATTGACCATTGATCATTCCATAGACCTCATAAGATATGAGGGTCGGAAATATCTCGTTTTTCCCATATCCGGCTATGATTACGCCGGTGTGCGGGGACAGCCGAATTCTTCTAGTGAGCACCACCTCAACCAAGTCGCGCAGTTCAGCAATTTGCTGCTCTTCCGCATCATACAGATGATTAGCAATGAGGGCTTCTACGGCCTCCGTGATTTCAGCGCTATTATCGACGTATTCGCCAACGCCTTCTGTTTCGTCCAAACCTGTAAGCGCGCGTTTGATCGTGGCTATCTGATCAGACAAAACGGACATGCGAAGATTTTTCAGGTATGTCGTGAAGTCTGTCTGGCCATCGGGCGGCGGCAAATCGTCCATCCGGCTATAGAATTTTTCGTCCGCACGGCTTTTCACGAGGCTGAATACTGGGTCTAGTAAGCCATACAGCGTCCGCACTAGAGTTTCTCGAGGCGATGATGCGCCAAACTCTTGTAAATAGCTCAGAAAATGCTGGGCTGCGTCGGCGACCCTGTCAAATCGAGGCGCCTTGGACCGGTATCGCTTGATCAGAACCGGAAGAGGAACCTCGACAAAATGCATGCTGTTATTGATCATGACAGCGATGGGGTCGTGACGGGTAAGCTCAAATAGCTTATCTTCTGAGTCAAAGACCTTCTGTTGATCGGTTCCTGCTGACAATGTGATCGCACTATCTGCGGCCAGAGCAATTGCAGTTTTATTGATGATTGCCACTTCGGCGGTCACGTTGCTCTCCCAAGCTTTAGGGCAACATGCGCGGACAGAGTCGGCAACACAATAGCCCCGCGGACAAATCGAACCAATCTGCACCGGAAAATCAGTCCGATAATGGTGCGTCTATCCTGCTCGAATGTGGCCTTCGATCAGCACTCCGGTTCCGGGCAAGCCTTCGAACGTCACCGATGCCCACTGCCGCGCCAGTTCCCACCGCAGAGTCATGTACTCGGCCCGGTTATAGGCTAACTCGGCCGCAACAGAATGTGAGGCCTCACACGTGGCGCACCGCAAATCATGCCCGCAGAACCCATCGCCATGGAAACAATAAATCACGAATTTCTGCCTTAAATCTAGGGCTTAAGGGTGCATCATCCCGGCGTCGGCACAATCGACGACTCGGGAGAAAGTCATGAAGCGCATCGCAACCTGCCTCGGAATTTGCACCGCAGCTTTCCTCACGTTTTCCGGAACGGCGTCTGCTCAGGAAGGTGTGTGCCAGGATGTTGTCGACGACGGCAGCGGCCGCCCGATCTGCATGGGCGTCGGTGATCCGCCCGTTGTCATTACCGATCCCGTGATCGATCCTCCCGGCGGCTTCTCGACGAGCAGCACGACGGAGTTGGAAAAACTGATCGCTACCATCGAAGGGCAGTGACCGCCGGAGCTGCAAGCCGGGGCCGCGTCTGCGGTTTGCAGCTCCCCTCGGCAACGTCCGAAAGGCCTGCCGGGGCGCCCTACCCTGCCCCGACTCGCCCTTGTATCAAGCTGGCCGCCGTCGGAATGCGATCCCATGTAAGGTCAGCCCATTCACGGGCCAACTCCCACCGCAGAGGCATGTACTCGGCCCGGTTATAGGCGAACTCCGCCGCCGAGATGCCGCGCGGCCGGTGTGACAGCATGGCATCGATGATCGGCTGCAACTCGCGCCGCCTGCCCGCCGCCGCCGCGCGTTCGTTCATGATCGTAGAGAAGCTGGTGCGCCAGCCATGCGGCACGTGCCGGCCTTTGTACCCGCAGCGGTTGTACGCATAGCCGATCGTGTTGACGCTCATCGGCTGGTGGGTCGAGCGCGTGCTGTGGAAGAGATAGGGAAAGCGGCCCGTCAGGCGGTGCACAGCACGCAGGACCTCGACGGCTTGGGGTGGCAGCGGCGAGATATGCTCGAAGGCATCCTCGCGCTTGTCGGCCTGCTCCAGCTTCATTCGCTCGGCACTGACCCGCCAGATCGGTTCGGCCGCATCGCTGGCGCCGGTAGGGTCGCTCCAATCGATGCCCTCGAACTCGTGCCAGCGCGCGGTCGGCACGATGCCAGGCCGGACGAAGGTGAGCGACAGCAGGCGCGAGGCCAGCTTGGTCAGGGGCGCCGCGGTCGACGCCTCCATGGCCGCGTGCAGCTTGCGGATTTCGTCGACGCAGTTGAGGCCCGGCTGACTGCCACCGATCGGCGTGGGCAACAGGCTCTTCACCAGCGCTGGCCCAGCCGGGTCGGCGGTGCATAGCCCTTCCGGGATGGCGAAGACGAAGACGGCCGAGACATGCTGGCGGATACGCTTGGCGGTATCGATCGCGCCGCGGCGCTCGATCCGGCGCAGCATGTCGAGCACCATGCCTGAGGTGACGTCCGGCAGCGGCAGGCGGCCGATGATCGGATAGACGTCGCGCTCGAGCGCCTGGCGGACCTTCGTGGCCTGAACCACCGACCAGCGGCCGAGCTGGGCCTCGTGCCAGCGTTTGGCCACGATCTCGAACGTTGCGCCCGCCGCCGAGTGCGCCGCCATCTCGCGCTTATGCTCTTCGACCTGCGGATCCTTGTGCTCGCGCAGTTCGGCCCTGGCCCGGTCCCGCAACTCGCGCGCCTTGGCGAGCCCGATCTCGGGGTAGCGCCCGAAGACGATGCGCCGCTCCTTGCCCCCAAAGCGGTATTTCATGCGCCAGGATTTGGCGCCCTTGGTCGTCACGAACAGGTAGAGCCCGGACGAATCGGCGAGCTTGTAATCCTTCTCGGCCCCTTGTGCTTTTCGGCACTGCGTATCGGTCAGCGGCACGATGCCCCCACTTTGAATTTCGGTGCCCCCAGCTGTGCCCCCACGGGGCGTGACATACGGGGGCACGGGGTGAGACACCCCGCGACGCCTGAGCACCTGAATTTCTGTGGTTTAGCAAGGGCGTGAGACACGCTGCGACGCCCTGAAACAACCCCGTGGTGGGTCCGCCGGGACTCGAACCCGGGACCTCTCGATTAAAAGTCGCTTGCTCTACCAACTGAGCTACGGACCCTCCATCGGGGTGAACGCGACCTAGGGGCGTGGACGCCTGCGGTCAACACCATGTCGCAATTGGCGGATGCGGCGGCCGTTCCACGGATCGCGCCACGCCCCCGCGATCGCCGCCAGGGGGTGGAGGACGAAGGCACGCTGCGCATAGGCGATGTGGGGCACGGTCAATCCCGCCGAACGCCACCGCCCGCCCGACCACAGCACGATGTCCAGATCGATCACCCGCGCCCCCCAGCGCCGGCCGCGCCGTCGCCCGAAGTCGCGTTCGATGGCCTTCAACCGCGCCAGCATCTCGGGCGGGGTCAGCCGGCTGCGAACCAGCGCGGCGGCATTGGCGAAGGCGCGGATCGACGGGCCGAGCGGCGCAGTGGTGAGGATCGGCGACACCGCATAGACACCGTCCAGCGCCGCCAAGGCGGCGCGAACCTCGTCGCGCGGGCCGCCATGCCGCCCGGGACGGTTGGAACCCAGCGCGATGGCATAGCTTGTCGTCGTCATGTCACCCGACTACCCGAGCGCGATGCCCGATGCATCCTTTCCCGCCACACCCGCGCCCCTGATCCCCCTCCAACCGCCGCGCGACTGTCCGCTCTGCCCGCGTTTGGCCGCGGTGCGCGAGGCGGTCGCCGCCGAATATCCCGGCTGGTGGAACGCGCCCGTGCCGCCCTTCGGCGATGCCGATCCCTGGCTGGCGGTCGTCGGCCTCGCCCCCGGCAAGCATGGCGCGCACCGGACGGGCCGCCCCTTCACCGGCGACGGCGCGGGGCCGCTGCTCTATGGCACGCTCGCCCGGTTCGGACTGGCCGAGGGGAATTTCGAGGCGCGGGTCGATGACGGCCTGACGCTGACCGGCGCGGTCATCCTGAACGCGGTCAAATGCCTGCCGCCCGAAAACAAGCCGACGCCCGACGAAATCCGCACCTGCCGCCCCTTTCTGGAGCAGGAACTGGCCGCGCTTCCGGGACTGAAGGTCGTCATCGCGCTGGGCCAGATCGCGCACCAGTCGGTGGTCAAGGCGCTGGGCGGCAAGCTGCCCAAGGCCCGCTTCGCGCATCTGGCCGAACACCGGATGCCGGGCGGCGGACCGGTGGTGCTCGATAGCTATCACTGCTCGCGCTACAACCAGAATACCGGTCGCCTGACGCCCGCCATGTTCGAGGCGGTCTTCGCGCGGGCGGTGGAACTGCGGGGATAATCCATTCCTCCCCTTCCAGGGGGGAATAGGTTCAGATATCCTGCACCAGCCGCCCGTACAGTTCGGGCCGCCGGTCGCGGAAGAAGCCGAAGGCCGCGCGGTGGCGCTTCACCCGGTCGATGTCCAGGGTCGCGACGATCACGCCCTCTTCCTCGCGACCCAGTTCGGCCAGGATATCGCCGCGCTCGTCGCAGATGAAGCTGGTGCCGTAGAAGGTCTGGCCGTGTTCGCAGCCGACCCGGTTGGCCGCGACGATCGGCACGACGTTGGATACCGCATGGCCGACCATCGCCCGCCGCCACAGCCGGGCGGTATCAAGGCTGTCGTCATGCGGCTCGCTGCCGATCGCGGTGGGGTAGAACAGGATTTCCGCCCCCATCAGCATCATCGCGCGCGCCGTCTCGGGATACCACTGGTCCCAGCAGATACCGACGCCCAGCTTGGTCGCGGGGCCGTCCCACACCTTGAACCCGGTATTGCCGGGGCGGAAATAGAATTTCTCCTCATAGCCCGGACCGTCCGGGATATGGCTCTTGCGATAGACGCCCGCGAC